>Ga0207657_10001033_pt1 | contig 29450 bp, 35 predicted proteins | sample KBSC33metaG_FD_184316 | JGI IMG/M metagenome (GOLD analysis project Ga0207657, IMG submission 184316) | Corn rhizosphere microbial communities from Kellogg Biological Station, Michigan, USA - KBS C3-3 metaG (SPAdes) (version 2) | ecosystem: Host-associated > Plants > Roots > Rhizosphere > Soil ...
GCCTTCCGCATCGCCGACAAGGCTGCGGTTGCGGGAAAGACCGTGATCCTGGTTGACGACGTCCTCACCACGGGAAGCACCGCCGAAGCCTGCGCAAGCATCCTCAAACGCGCGGGCGCCGCGCGTGTCGAGCTGGTTACCTGGGCGCGCGTGGTGAAACCTTCCCAATTGATGCGTTGATGCCGATGCCTAAATATGGGGCTCGCAAGGAGCCGCGCGTGTCGATCGAAATCTATACCAAGACTTTCTGTCCTTATTGCTGGCGGGCGAAAGCCCTGCTCGAAGCGAAGGGCGTCGACTATCGGGAGATTTCGGTCGATTTCGGCGGCGAGGTGCGCCAGCAGATGATCCAGCGCGCGAACGGCCGCACCACCGTTCCGCAAATCTTCATCCGCGAGCATCATGTCGGCGGGTGCGACGATCTGATGGCTCTCGATCGCGACGGCCGCCTCGACGATCTGATTTCCTCGTGACCCGGGTCGCGCTCTTCCAGTCGAACACGGGAATCGATCCGGCGGCGAATGCGCGGGCGCTCGAGCAGGCGATCGCGGAAGCGGCCGGCGGGGGCGCCGAGATGCTCTTCACCCCGGAAATGTCGGGCCTGCTCGACCGCGACTCCGCACGCGCCGCCAGGAATCTCCGCGCCGAGGACCAGGACGAGGTGCTCGCCGCCTGCCGCGAGGCCGCGCACCGCCACCGTATCTGGCTTCATATCGGCTCGCTCGGGATCCTGACCGACAGCGGCAAGGTCGCCAACCGCGGCTTCATCATCGACCGCGAGGGCGAGATCCGCGCCCGCTACGACAAGCTGCACCTGTTCGATGTCGACCTTCCCACCGGCGAGAGCTGGCGGGAGTCGAACGTCTATGCGGCGGGAAGCGGCGTCGTGCTGGTCAACGGCACGCCTGTGGGCAAGCTCGGCCTGACCATCTGCTATGATCTTCGCTTCCCCGGCCTGTTCGCGCGTCTCGCGGAAGCGGATGCCGATCTGATCGCGGTTCCCGCAGCCTTCACCGTCCCGACCGGGAAGGCGCATTGGCACATCCTGCTTCGCGCGCGGGCGATCGAGGCCGGCCTGTTCGTGGTGGCCGCCGCGCAGGTCGGGCACCATGAGGATGGGCGAAACACGTTCGGCCATTCGCTCGTGGTCGATCCTTGGGGAGAGGTGCTGATCGACATGGGCGAGGAGCCGGGGGTCGGGTTCGCCGATATCGACCTGAAGCGGATCTCGGACGTGCGCTCGCGGATACCGGCACTTAACCACCGCAGGCCTATCCCGGACGCGGTGACCCTGTGATCGTTTTCGACCTGCAATGCCGCGACGGCGGCGAGACTTTCGAGGCCTGGTTCCGCTCCAGCGCGGACTATGATGAGCAGCTCGAGGCGGGGCTGGTCGAATGCCCCTTCTGCCAGTCGGCTAACATCGGCAAGGCACCGATGGCACCGCGAGTGCCGAGGAAGGGGGCCGATAACCCGTTGGCGCGGCTGGCCGCGATGCAGTCGGAAATGCTCAAGGAATCGCGCTGGGTCGGCGACAAGTTCGTCGAGACCGCCCGCGCCATTCACAGCGGCGAGATGGAGCCGCAGCAGGTCCACGGAAGCGCGACCATCGAGCAGGCGAAGTCGCTCGTCGACGACGGAGTTCCCGTCGCTCCGCTACCCCTCCCGGTCACGCCGCCCAGCCAGGTGAATTAGTTCGCGTCGATTGATTGACGGCGCCCGTCCCCTTATTCGTCGCGAGGCGCGACCCCGTAGCTCAGCAGGATAGAGCATCAGATTCCTAATCTGAGGGCCACTGGTTCGAATCCAGTCGGGGTCGCCAACCGCAGAAGGGCAGGGGCATGGCCACGACGCAGCACCGGGAGCAAGGCGACAAGGGCATGATGGACCGACTGTTCCTCCATCATCCGCGATCGCTCGGGATGAGCTGGGCCCGGCACGGCGCCGGGGCGGTCGTCATCGGCGCCACGCTGATCGGCGCCGGCGCGGCCTGCCTCGTCCACGCGCTCGTCCCCGGCTGGTTCACCCAGACCGCAGGCAAGACCGTGTCGCGGATGAACGACCATATGGTCCGGCGCAGGGCGGACTCGGCAAATCCGGAGAATTGGCCTGACTACGAAATCTGACCGGGTCGTCCCGGTCGCGATTGTCGGAGGCGGTGCGTCGGGCACCATCCTGGCCGCGCAGCTTGCCCGCCGTGGCGTCGCATCGGTGCTGATCGACGGCAGCGGACGCGCGGGACGCGGCGTCGCTTATTCGACGACCGAGCCCGCGCATCTCCTGAACGTGCGCGCGGAAGGCATGAGCGCCTGGGCGGGCGAGCCGGGTCATTTCGCGGAGCGGTTCCAGGCGGAGGGCGGCGAGCCGCGCGGCTTCGCGCAGCGGCGGCTCTTCGGCCAATATCTCGGCGAAATTCTCGATGAAGCCGTTGCGAGCGGACGCACGAGCGTGGCCCACGCGTCGGCAATCGATGCTCAACGTGTCAACGGGAAATGGCGGATCGAGCTGGACGATGGGTCGCTCATCGAAGCGCAGGCCGTGGCGCTGGCCATCGGCAACCAGGAGCCGGAGGGACTGCGCGCGTTCCGTGGCGCAGGACGCCGCTACGTCGCCAACCCGTGGGGCGACGATGCCCGCGCGGCTGTGAGTGATCTCGCGGCAAACGGGGGCGATGCGCTGCTCGTCGGAACCGGCCTCACCATGGTCGACCTGGTGCTGTCGCTCGACGCGGCCGGCTTTCGCGGGAACATCGTCGCGCTGTCCCGCCGCGGCTTGATTCCACGGGCCCATGCGGACTTCGAGCCGGCGCCGGTTGAGCGCGAGCAAGTGCCGGGCGGATTGCGGGCGATGTGGCGCTGGCTTCGGAAGCGGAGCGCCGAGGTCGGCTGGCGAGCCGCCATCGACGGTCTGAGACCCCACAGCCAGTCACTGTGGCAGAGCCTCGACCACGAGGAGCAGCAGCGCTTTCTCCGTCATGGTCGGCCCTGGTGGGACGTGCACCGGCACCGGATCGCGCCCGAAGTCGCTGCCACCGTCGCCAGGCTGGTCGCGGAAGGACGGCTGCAGATCGTGGCCGGCCGAATCCTCTCGATTGCCGATCAGCGAGACGGGCTTCTGGTGGAGTTGCGACGCCGGGGTGCCGACGCTTCCCGTCAGATGACCTTCGCTTATGCGCTCAATTGCACCGGCCCGCTCCATTCGATCGGCCGGACTCGCGACCCGCTGCTGCGAAGTCTTCTCGGTCATGGAAGCGTCGCGTCCGACCGGCTCGGAATCGGGCTCGATGTCGACGAAAATTCGCGGGCGGGGGAACGCATCTGGGCGCTGGGGCCTCTAACCAAGGGCCGCTTTTGGGAAATCATCGCGGTCCCCGATATTCGCGAACAGGCGGCGGCAGTCGCCGAGGACATTGCTGCGGAGCTCAACGCATGAATCCACCCTTTGACCATGGCGAGCCGGAAGATGGCGATCTCATCGAATCTGAAGAGACGAACGGAATCCCGCAGGACGTGACGGAAGCCGTCCGGACGCTCATCCGGTGGGCGGGCGACGATCCCGACCGCGAGGGGCTACTCGACACCCCGCGGCGCGTCGCCTGCGCCTGGCGTGAATATGCGCGCGGCTATCAGGAGGACCCGGCGCACCACCTCAGCCGGACTTTCGAGGAGGTCGGCGGGTACGACGAGATCGTCCTTCTGAAGGATATTCCTTTCCAGTCGCATTGCGAGCACCACATGGCGCCGATCATCGGCAAGGCGGCGATCGCCTATCTGCCGCACGACAAGGTTGTCGGGATCAGCAAGCTCGCGCGCGTGCTCCACGGCTTCGCTCGCCGGCTTCAGGTGCAGGAGCGGCTGACCGCGCAGGTCGCCGACACGATCTGGCAGCACCTTCAGCCGAAGGCGGTCGCGGTCGTCATCGAGGCGACCCACGCGTGCATGACGGCGCGCGGCGTAAGGACGCCCGGCGTGATGATGACGACCAGCCGAATGATGGGCACCTTCCGCGAGGACGAGCGAAGCCGCCGCGAAGTGCTGGCGCTGATGGGCTATTGAAAAAAGGGCGGCTCCGAGGAACCGCCCTTCGGGCAAGCCTTAGGCGTGGCTTTCCATGCCATGCTTGAGCTGGCTCATCTGGTCGTGGCCCGAGCGGACCGACTGGTAGCAGCGCTCCACCACGGACCGGCTCTCGCCGCTCAGCGTGTCGGAATTGAGCGCGGTCTCGAACTTCTCCTTGAGATAATCCTCGCCGCGCTCGACCTCGTTGACGATCGACTTTTCGTCCTGGCCGGTGACGGCGGCCTTGAGGTCTTCGAACCGCTGGTGGGTCTTGCCGAGGAATGAGCCGTCGTCTTCGGGATTGCCGCCGAGCCGGCGGACTTCGCTCCGCAACTCCTCGACGACCTGCTGGCGCTCGTTGGCACGCTCGCGGAAAATCTGGGCGAAGCGCTGGTTGTCGATATCCTTGGCCGAATTCTCGTAACCGGTGACGCTGTCGATCGTGGTCGCGATCAGAGTGTTCAGCGTGCTGATTTCGTCCGAATGAACATTGTCGGTCATGCATTGCTCCATCTTCGAGGGGGTTCGCGGAAAGAACGCGTGAAGCGCCGAGTCCGATGCGTCGTGCATAAAAATTGCAGGCGCCGGCCGCGAATTGCTGTCAGTTTGCCGCCCGCAGGCGGCTCGGGGCGCGAGTCGCCGTCTGGGGAGGGGGCTTTGAATGGCGCTCACTCGTCGCGCATTGCTCGAACATGTTGGAACGGCCGGCGGCCTCGGCGCCGCCTACATGGCGATGGAGACGCTCGGGCTCGCCATTCCGACGCCCGCGGGCGCCGAGAATTTCAGCCTGCCGCGCGGCAGCGGAAATGGACGCTCGGTGGTCATCCTCGGAGCGGGCATCGCGGGGCTGGTCTCGGCTTACGAGCTCCAGCGAGCCGGGTACCGAGTCACGGTTCTCGAAGCGCGCGACCGCATCGGCGGCCGCTCGTGGACGATCCGTGGCGGCGACCGAATTGCCCAGAACGGCCGCCCTGACCAACTCGCGACGTTCGATCCGGGCCAGTATTTCAACTCGGGCCCGGCGCGCATCCCGAGCACGCACCGGCTGATCCTCGGCTACGCGCGCCGGTTTGGGGTACAGCTCGAGCCGTTCATCAACGTCAACCGCAACGCAGGCTGGGACTTTGGCGGCAAGGTGCAGCCCGAGCGGCGGATGGTCGAGGACATGCGCGGCCATCTCGCCGAGTTGCTGGCCAAGGCGATCGACCGCAAGGCACTCGACGGCGTCGTTTCGAAGGACGAGCTTGCCGCAGTCAGGCAGTTCCTCGCGCCTTACGCGGGTCTTGGGGCTGACGGGAATTACCGTCCGACCGGGCGCTCGGGCTTTTCGGTCGAAGGCGGCGGCTACAACCAGGCGCCGGTTCCATTGCCGGCTTTGGGCGTGAAGGAACTGGCTCCGTCCCCGGCGGTGACGCTGCCCTATCTGTTCGAGCATATCTGGGACATGCAGGCGACCATGCTTCAGCCGGTGGGCGGCATGGATCGCATCGCCCATGCGATCTACGACAAAGTGAAGCCGGTGGTTCGGCTGCGGACGCAGGTGTCCGCGATCCGGCGCACCGGCGACCGGGTGCGGATCGAGCACGGCGGCCAGGCGACCGAGGCCGATTATTGCATGTGCACCATCCCGCTCCCGGTGCTTGCGCGCATTCCCAGCGACTTCTCCGTGGCCAAGAAGGCCGCGTTTGCAGCGGCGCCGCCCTATCTGCACAGCGTCAAGCTGGCCTTCCAGGCCCCGCGCTTCTGGGAAACCGACGACAATATCTTCGGCGGGCTCGCCTGGACCGACCGCCTCAATGAGAATGTGATGTACCCGTCGGGCGGGATCGGAACGTCGAAAGGCGTCATCGTCGGCGCCTATTGCGCCGGCTGGACCCACGGCGACACGCCGGATTCATTCGCAGCGCTCTCGCACGACGAGCGCTTCCGAATCAGCCGACAGTCGATCGAGGCTCTGCACCCGGGCCGCTCGCATCTATTGAGCAAGGGCGTGACGGTGGCATGGGGATTGACGCCTTTTTCGGAAGGGGTTGGGCCGATGTGGGGCGACCCCGACTTCGGCGGCGCGCATGGCCGCGGCGCGGTCTATCAGGAGTTGCTCAAGCCCGAAGGCCCGATCGTCTTCGCGGGTGAGCATTTGAGCTACCAGCAGACGTGGCAAGAGGGGGCGGCTTCGTCGGCGCATGAAGCGTTGAAGCTCGTCGCGGCCATGGCCAGGGCGAAGACCGCCTAGGTGGCGCTGGCGCAGCTTGTTACGGGCCAATAAAGAACAAGCGATTCCTTTGGAGGACCGACAATGCGCCACCTGACCATCGTTGCCGCCGCACTCGCCTTTTCGACCGGAACCGCCCAGCTTGCCGCCGCGCCGCAACGGTCGGCGATCGCCGCTGCCGTCGCGGCCTCGGACCGGTCCCCGGACAACGTCAAGCTCGACGCCGGCCGAAAGCCCGCGCAATTGCTTCAGTTTCTCGGCCTCAAGCCCGGAATGCGCGTTCTCGACCTGTTTGGCGCCAATGCCTACTGGGCCGAGATCGAGGCGCCCGTTGTCGGTCCGAAGGGTCACGTGACCGTGTGGCAGCCGACGCAATTCTATCGCGAGAAGACCAAGGCTTCGTTCGGCGCCTTCGCCGCGAAGCATCCCAACGTCGATATCGTCATCTCGCCCTTCGAAGCGCCCAAGCTTCCTGCCAATTTTGCGGACTTCGTGATCCTCAACGACAATTATCACGATACCTATTGGCAGAACGAGAAGTTCGGGATCCCGAAGATGGATCCGAATGCCTTCCTCAAGGCGGTCTATGACTCCATGAAGCCGGGCGCGGTGATCGGCGTGATCGATCATGTCGCCAATGCGAATGACGACACTCGCGCGACGGTCGAGAAATATCACCGGATCGATCCGAACGTGGTCAAGGCCGACTTCAAGCGGGCCGGCTTCGTGCTGGTCGGCAGCAGCGACATGCTGCGCAACCGTGCTGACCCCCACAATGTCGAGGTCCATGACGCAAGCATCGCCGGCAAGACCGACCGCTTCGTGTTCAAGTTCCGGAAGCCGCGTTGAGCGAGACTACGGCGGCGCCAACCGAAAGGGCGGCGAAAAGCTTCAGCGGGTACTGGACGCTTGCGGGGCTCGCTTTGGGACTCGTCCTCGGCTGGTTCGCCGATTCATGGCCGGCGGACTCGCATGAGACCGCCTTGTCCCTGGCCTCGTTCATCGGGACCTTGTGGCTGGACGGCCTCAAGATGACCGTCATTCCCCTAGTGGTGACCTTGCTCGTCACCGGTGTCGCCAAGAGCGCTGAGGCGGCACGGGGCGGCAGGATCGCCGCGCGTTCGGTCATGTGGGTCATCATCGTCTGCACAATTTCCGCCGTCTTCGGCGCGGTCGCCATGCTGCTGCTGACGCATATGTTTCCGCTCGCACAATCGACCGCGGAGGGGCTCCGCCAGGCGCTCGTCGGGGTGGAGCAAAAGGCCACGGGACCGCTGCCGGGCGTGGCAGATTTCTTCAAGGGTGTGGTGCCGGCCAATGTCTTCGCCGCAGCGTCCAACGGAGACGTACTTCCGCTGGTCGTCTTCGCGCTTCTGTTTGCGCTTGCCCTGACCCGCATCGGCGAGGCCTCGCGCCGTAACGTCGTCAGCTTGTTCGAAGCCATCGCGGACGCACTGCTCGTGATCATCCGCTGGGTGCTGTGGATCGCGCCGGTCGGCGTGTTCGCCCTCGCGTTTGCCGTCGGGTCGGAGGCGGGCGGCGCCGCCTTTGCGGGGCTCGGCCATTATATTGCGCTGGTTTCGGCGGTGGGCATTCTGTGGATGGTGCTCGCCGCCTACCCCTGGGGCATCGTGGGCGGTGGTCGGTCCCCGCGATTGTTCGTGAAGGCCATGATCGGTCCCCAGGCCGTGGCGATCTCTACTCGCTCGTCGCTCGCTTCGCTGCCGGCGATGCTCACCGCCGCGCAGACGCTAGGCGTCCGGCCCCGGGTGGCCGATGTCTCGCTGCCGCTTGCCGTCGCCCTGTTTCGATCGACGGGGCCCGCGATGAATGTGGCAGTCGCTTTCTATGTCGCGCATTGGCTGGGACTGCACCCCAGCCCACCCCAAATGATTGCAGCGATCGCTGTGGGCGCAGTGATGAGCTACGGCGCAGTTAGCCTCCCCGGCGAAATCACGTTCATCAGCTCGATCGCCCCGATTGCGATGGCACTCGGTGTTCCGATTGCGCCCCTCGCCCTGCTCGTCGCGGTCGAGATGGTGCCGGACATCTTCCGAACGCTGGGCAATGTAACCTTCGATGTGGCTCTCGCCTCGGTCGTCGATCGCGGCGCGTCCGACGGGCTCGAAACCTGAACGCCAGCTGACCCCCGTTCGTCGATTGGAGGCCCGGCCAAGCGCCTTTGTCGAGCCGCCGACAAACCCGCTCTGTGCCGGTCGATGCGCGAATGATTCGCTTTTGCCGATGAGTCACTGACAGGCTGCGACGCGGGGCCGGGCTAGACTTCCCCAGCAGCAGCACCGCGTCGCACCAACAAGGGAGACGCGACATGTTCAAGCCCAATCCAGCCTTGATGGCGGCAGCGGCCCTGACGGTAGCATCGGCGCTCGTCGTGCCGACGGTCAGCCAGGCCGCGGACCTTGCCTCCGTCACGATATCCTACGCGGACCTCGATCTCGCCTCGGCGGCGGGTGCCGACAGCCTCCAGCGGCGGATCAACTTCGCGGCGCGGGTCGTCTGCGGCTATGAGGACTCGCGCCAATACGACGTCGTCATCGCTACGAACACCTGCCGCAGCGGCGCGATCGAAGGCACGCGACCCGCTTACGAAACGGCCCTCGCCAATGCCCGCCATCGGAGCGTCATTGTCGGAGAGGCAGCCGCCAGCCTGGTCGTCAAGGCGGCAAGATAAATGCCGGTGAGCGATGGACCGCCGCGCCTCGTCCCAGCGAGCGCGGCGGTTCTCTCGCCTATCGGCCAGCGATGGCGCGGACGCGGTCCGAATAGAGACGGCCGACGGGTTGCTCCGTGCCGTCGGCGAGGCGGGCGCTCCAGCGACCCGACTGGTTGCGAGTGAAGCCGGTGATGAAATCCCGCCGCACGATCGCCGAGCGATGCAGCCGGACGAACAGTTCGGGGTTCAGCCCCTCTTCGAGCGCTGCCATCGAATGGTGGATGAGCCAGCTCCGGCGGCCGACGTGGAGCCGCATGTAATCGCGCTCCGCCGACACCCGGTCGACGTCCTGCGCCGCGATCCTGACCAGCCCCGACAGATCCGAAGCCCAGAACTCCTCGAGCCATTGCGAGCTCGTTGACGGCTGCGGCTGGCCGGCGCGCTGGCTGAGGTAGGAACGGGCGCGGTCGAGCGCGCGCTGCAGCCGCCCCGGCTCGACCGGCTTCATCAGATAATCGACGGCTTCTACCTCGAAGGCCGCGACCGCGAACTGATCGAATGCCGTGACGAAGACGACCGCGGGCGAGGGGTTTGTCGCCGCGAGCGCGCGGGCGACGCCGATTCCGTCGAGGCCCGGCATGGCAATGTCGAGCAGCAAGAGGTCCGGGTGCAGCGCGTCGGTCAGGTTGATCGCGGAGTCTCCGTCGCTGGCGGTGCCGACGAGCTGCGCGCCGTCCGCCCGCGCAAGCAGCAGCTGCAGCCGCTCGGCCGCGAGCGGCTCGTCGTCTGCGATCAATATGCGGAGCGGGCTGTCCTCACCCATTGAAGTCGACCGGCATCGTCAACGCCACCTTGAAGCCTCCCCCGCTCATGGCCCCGTAGCGGCATGTCGCGCGACCGCCGAAGCGCGCATCGAGGCGCTGGCAGACGTTGGCGAGGCCGACACCCGTCCCTTCGTGCGTGGCGGCAGGAAGCTCCTCCTTGCCGCCGTTCTTCAGCCGGTTGCTGACCTCGACGACCATCCGGTGATCGTCGAGGTGGCGCGCTTCGATGCGGATGAGGACCGCCTTGCGGCTCTTGGACACGCCGTATTTGATCGCATTTTCGACGATCGGCTGAAGGAGCAGCGCCGGCAGCCGCGCCTGCTCGAGCTCCAACGGGACATCGATCTCGACGTGGAGTCGATCGGGAAAGCGCGCCTTCTCGATGTCGAGGTAGAGCCGCTGGAGATCGATCTCCTCGGCCAGCGTCACGTTCGCGCTGGGATCGAGCGAGAGGCTGGTTCGGAAGAAGGTCGAAAGGGCGAGCAGCATCGCTTCGGCGCGGTCGGTGCGCCCGGTCATCACCAGCGACGACAGCGAATTCAGCGTGTTGAACAGGAAGTGCGGGTTGACCTGGTAGCGGAGCGCTCGCACCTGTGCGGCCTGCGCGGCGCTTTCGGCATCTGCGAGGCGCCGCTGCGCTCCCAAGGCTTCGGCCTGCGCCTGGTTGGCGAGATAGAAGGCGCTCCAGGCGAGGAAGAAGAACAGCCATACGACCGAGGCGTCGAGGCCGTAGCGGACCTTCTTCATCGAATCGAGCTCGCGCACGCCCGGCATGGTCAGGACGAGCGGCTCGGCGGCGGTGCGCTCGATGCGGACCTGGTTGCCTTGCTCGACGACCGTGAACCCTTCGCGCGCCTGGAAGCGGAACTGCTCCTTGTTCTGCGGAAGCATGTCCTCGGTGATCACCAGAGCCGCGCCCATCGCGAGCGAAGCGATGGCCGAGCTGACCGCGGCGACCGCTGCGCGGCGGCGGATGTTCGCGCGCTGGGCGAAGGTCGAGATCATCAAATAGATGAAGCCGGTCAGGATGATGCCGATGCCGATCACCACCAGCTTGTTCTCGAGCGTCGTCCACGGGTCGGTCCCGAGAAAGGCGCGCAGAACGACGGTAAGGGCGTAGAAAAACCAGAAACCGACAATGGATTTCACCGCGAATGGCCAGTCGGCAAAGCGCGTTCGGGCCTGGGGGTGAGGCATCATGAGCATTTGATGGGTCATCGCTCAAAAACCTCTCGGAGCAAACAGCCACTTGCCCGTTGGCAGAAGCGCCGCCGCACCCCGTCGAAACGACGAATGTCCGGAACGCGCGGGGCAGCCTCTCGTTACAGGCTTGCAATGGTAATCCACGGAGACGCTCCTGTGAACGATACCAAGAACGCCAAGCCGCCGCCGACGGTCCACTCGGCCCCGCCGGAGAGGGATCTCGAGCACGAGCTCAAGCGCAATCCCGGCGATCCCAACCTCAAAGCGGACGTCGGCAGCGACGAATCCATGGACGCGTCCGACCCGCCGTCGTCGGCCCAGCCCGGCGGTTCGGACGAACCGGCCCCTTCGTCCGGCTTTCCTGAATAACGGGAACGGAAGCGTCACAAAAAAGCGGCGCAGTTGCAATAAATCCACAATCCACAGTTTTACGCGGTCGCGCGAATTTCTAGCCTAGACGCGGTGACTCCCCTCTGATTCAATCTGAACGGGGGGTGGGACTGTGGTTAAGTATCTCGAAACCATATCGGCCGCATGATCCCGCCCAGGGCAAAGGAGTCGGGTTCATGATTACGCGGACCAGCCAGCCAGCCAGCGGCGCGATGCTGATCTCGGAGATGAAGGAGTTTGCGAGCTTCCCGAAAGCGACGCAGCGCTACATCCGCCGGTCGCTCGATGTGGCTTACGGTCGCCGCGATGCCATCGAATGCTGGGCCCGCGACGAAGGCGAAGCCGCCTCGATCCGTGCCCAGGCCCGTCTCTACAAGCAGCTCGATCATCTGCGCCTGCAGGTGCCTGACGACAGCGGCCTCGACATGATCGAACCGTTCATCGGCATGCTGATCACGCTTTCGGCGTTCGATCTCGGCCAGGACCGGCTGCTGAACTTCGCCGCTTATCGTTTCCTCTACGAGCGGCTGATCGGCGCCGCGGCGCGGCCGTGGCTGCCCGCCGCTTTCTGCTCGGCCGCCGCGCTTCCGCATCTTCACCCGGACCGCCGCCGGGTGCTGCTGCAGTCGATCAGCGAGAGCGCCGCGACCGCGCCGGGCTGGTCGAGCCGCGAGCCGGTGTTCTGGCCGGAGTGGGTCGAGAAGGTCGACCTCAAGGCCGCGGCTTAAGCCGGCACCTTCACCGACGGATAAATCTCCGAGAGCTGCCTGAGGCTGTCCTCGGCGTTGCGGTGATGGATGAAGACCACGCCGGCGGCCTCATAAGCCGCGCGGTGATTCTCGCGATCGTCGACCAGCACGTCGCCGCGATGCATGTGCTTGTGCTTGTCACGGGCCATGCAGGTGATGATCGGCACGCCGGGAAAATGCTCGGCGGCCCACTCGACCTTCTGCGGCGCGGCCCATTTGCCGAGCGGCAGGCCGGTGAGGATCGTCGGCTTCAAATGCTTGACTCCGTCGAACAGCAAGCGAGCATCGGGCATTTCCGGCAGCGTGCCGTAGAAATTCTTGGCCTGCGCCAGCCGACGCCAGAAGCCGCCGCGGCCGTGCTTGCGCTCATATTCGCGAACGGACATGCCGAGCAGTCGGCGCGCTCCTTCGTCGAAGTCGGCAAGCACGCCGTCGGCGTCGAGGAACAGCCTCGGCTCGTTCATCAGAAGCGCGCGGGCTCCAATTCGACGGGGATCGGTGCCTCGATATAGTCCCAGCCCTTGTCGCGGAGGACGTCATTGCTCTCCCGCGCGCGGCGCCCGGGCCCGAGCGACCAGGTGATGTGATAGGTCGAGCCGTCGGGCCGGTCGGTCGTCCCGTCGATCTCGACGACCAGACATTCGAGGCTTTGCCCATCGTCCGCGCGCCCGATCACGCTCGAGCGATCCGGCTTGTTCGGCAGCGGGGTGTCGGGGGTGGCCCCGACGCGCAGCGTCACGTGATCGGCGACGACATTTTCATATTTCGGCGGAAAGCGTCTGAGCAACAGGTCGCGCTCGACCTGCGGAAGCTTCCAGCCGGTGACGGTTCCTGGTTGGGCCATGCCGGTCCGACGCGGCAGACGCTAATCAGTTCCGCTCGGCGATCTGCTCAACCAGCCCTTGCGCGAAGTCGATCAACGTATCGTCGCGCGCGCCCATGATGAGGATCCGGTCGCCCGCCTTCGCTTCGGCGACAAGCGCCTCGCCGATACTCGCGCGTTCGGCGATGTGCTCGGCCTCCCGCCCGCGCTCTTTCACTTGGTCGACGAGCCAGTCCGATCCGCGCGTCCGTTCCACCGTGCCGCCTTGGTAGACCGGGTCGGGGAGGTACAGCCGGTCGTCCGGCGCCATTCCGCCCGCGATCGCCTCCGCGAGTTCCTCGCCCATCTTCGTCAGCGGCCCGTAGCCGTGCGGCTGGAACATGATCAGCAGGCGGCCGGGATGCGCACGAAGGGTCGCCAGGGTTGCTGCGATCTTGTCGGGATTGTGCGCGAAATCGTCGATCACCGTGACGCCGCCTGCGCTACCGACGGTCTCCAGCCTTCGCCGCAGACCCTCGAAGCGGCCCAGCGCCGCCGCTGCGTCCTGCACTGGCACGCCGAGCGCGCGCGCCGCTGCAATCGCTGCGAGGGCATTCGACGCATTGTGGCGTCCGGGAACCTGCAGCTGCACATCGACGCGCGCGCCTTCGGCCTCGAGCGCGAAGCTCGCCCCCTCCGCGCCCAGCTGGAGGTCCTTCCCCATGAAGTCGGCGCCCGGGCTGTCGAAGCCGTAGCCGAGCCGGTTGTCGGGCGGGATGACGTCGGCGATCGCGCGGCTTTCAGGGTCGTCGAGGTTCACGACAGCCTTGCGGGCACGCAGCAGGAAGGCGGCGAACAGGCTGCGCAGCTCCTCCATCTCCTTGTGATCGAGGCTGATGTTGGTCAGCACCGCGATCTCGGGCTGGTAAAGCGCGATCGAGCCGTCGCTTTCGTCGACCTCGCTGACGAACAGCTCGGGATCGCCGACCAGCGCGCTCGCGAAGGGCGCCGAGGGCGTCACGAAATTCTTCATCACGGCGCCGTTCATCACCGTCGGCTGGCGATGGCAGGCGTGGAGGATCCAGCCGATCATGCCGGTCACGGTCGACTTGCCGCTGGTGCCGCCGACGGCGACGCTGCGCTGCGCGGAATTGAGGAGTTGCGCGAGGAATTGCGGGCGCGTGAGGTGGGTTAGCCCGAGTTCCTTCGCCCTGACCACGTCGGGGACCGTCGGCTCGACGGCGGCCGAAGTGACGAGCGTCATCCCCGGCTGAAGTCCGGAGCCGTTCTGCGGGAAGAGCTGGATTCCGAGCGAGCGAAGATAGTCGAACTTGTGCGGAGTCCGCCCGGCGTCGAGCGACCGGTCGGAGCCCGCCACCTTGGTGCCCGAAGCGCGGACGATCGAAGCGAGCGGAAGCATCCCGCTGCCGCCGATGCCGCTGAAGAAAACCGGAGAATCGATCATGGCCGCGGCCCTATTGAAGGGCGGCACGAATGGCTAGGCCGCAGGCGCCTGCCCTGCCGCAAGCGCGGCCGCGGCCCGTCGTTCCTCGCCGCGGCGCTTGGCGCGTTGGCCGTAGAGGAACGACCACAGGCTCAGCGCGCCCATCGTGCCGTAACCGAGGATCGGATTGACGATCAGATATTCCCGGATGCTCAGCGTGAACACCAGCATTACGCCCACCGCGACATCGGCGATCAGGCCCAGTCCCCAGACCCAGGTCATCACTGTCATGGTCCGGCGAAAGCCTGCATGTACCTGGAGCGCCTCGAACTCTTGCGCTTCGCTTTCGGACCTGCGCCGCATGGTCGCGCGCGCCAACTCGAAGACCAAAGGCTTGCCGATCAGCGCCGAGCCCACGAAAGCCAGCCCGATCACCCCGGTGACGAGCTTCTCGCGCAGCTGGAGGAACTGGACTCCGCCGCCGCCCATCATGGCGAGCAGCGACAGCGCAATGCCGCAGATCACCAGCACCGACAGCGCGTCGATCCGGCGGTGACGCGCGAACTCGACCAGGCTCCACAGAATCGGCGGCGCCGACGAAGCGAGCAACGCACGAACCTCACCCAGCGGCGCTTCGGCATAATTGTAGATCACGAACGGCAGGATGAAATTGATCAGCACCTCGACGATAAGATGCAAGCCGTTCTTCCGGAAATAGGGCACGACGCGGGCGATAAGCCTCGATTTCGCTTCCACACTCACCTCCCTACCGGTCCCGCGAAACAAGATAAGGCGGCGGCAGGAGGCCACAAGATTCGTGCCGGCTTCCGACCCATTACCGATTTTGACTCCGGCTGACGCCTACCCAGCCAGAACCTCTCCGCCAGCGCAGCAGCGACGTTGATTGGAAGCCCCGTCACGAGCCTGCTTAAGCGTCGTAAAGGCAGGGTGTCGTGAGGGCATCTTTCCGCCCATTGCAGATTAGGCGGAGCAATCTAAGCAAGGGCGATGCGCATCGCCGTCGTCGCTCCGAGCTGTCCGCTGAAGCCCGAGGCGGCCGAGCGCGTGCAGGCGATCGTCGTCCGACGCGGCGATTGCGAGCTTGTCATCCATCCGCAATCGTTCCTTTCGGAAGGTCATTTTGCCGGCTCCGATCAGGCACGGCTGGCGGCGCTGCGCGAAGTCATGGCCGATCCATCGATAGACGCGGTCTGGTTCGCTCGCGGCGGCTATGGCTCGAACCGGATTGCCGAGGCTGCGCTGGCCGATTTGCCTGATGCGGCCCGGTCCAAGAGCTACATGGGCTACAGCGACGCGGGGTTCCTGCTCGCCGGGCTCTACAAGGCTGGCGTCGATGTAGCCTGGGGGCCAATGGCGCAGGACGTGATGCGGAGCGGCGGCGAGGCGGCGGTGGCGCGGGCACTCGATTGGCTCGTCCGCCGCGATCCGGCCGCGCTCGAACCCGAGCTCGATCCGCCGGCGATGGCTTTCAATCTCACCGTGCTTTCGAACCTGCTTGGGACGCCGCTCGAGCCCGACCTCGCCGGCGTCGATCTGCTGATCGAGGAAGTGAGCGAGCAGCTCTACCGCATTGACCGGACGATGTTCCATCTGACGGCCAGCGCGAATGTCCGCGGCGTCGCCCGGTTGCGGCTGGGAAGGGTCAGCGACATCCTCGCCAACGACCCCGAATTTGCAGTCGATGAGGCCGCAATTGTCGAGGATTGGTGCGCCCGTTCGGGCATCCCGTATGGCGGCCGTGCCGACATCGGCCACGACGCGCAGAATCGGGTGGTTCCGTTCGGGTCCCGGAGTCACTGATTTCCCCTCTGTAACGGCATTGCAAAGCGCCTCGGTTTGCGCTCTACCAAGCTGGTAACAACAGGAGGGCCTGATGGCAGAAGGAACTGGTCGTAAAGCAGGGGGCGGATTGGCTCGCCCGGTTCAACCCTCGGCCGATCTCGCGCAGATCACCGGAAGCTCCCCGCTTCCGCGCAGCCAGGTCGTTTCCAAGGTGTGGGATCACATCCGCAAGAACAACCTGCAAAACCCGCAAAACAAACGGGAAATCATGGCTGACGACAAGCTGAAGAAGGTCTTCGGGGGCAAGGACCGGGTCAGCATGTTCGAAATGAACAAGCATCTCTCGAACCATCTGAAGTAAGCTTCGGATCGTTCGGGGGCGGGAAGGGGGTCTGCTTCGGCGGGCCCCCTTTTCCATGTCTGCCGAACGCGACTCGGCGGTGGCTTCAGCCCCTCCAGAGACCGTCGAGCCTCTCCTCGGTCACCGGAAAGCCGAGATCCGACGGGATCGTGATGAATTTTTCGCCGTCCCGCTCCTCGACCCAGGGCGTGACCGGATCGATCCGGTGAGCCAGCGCGTCGGCCCGGATCGCCTCGAAATCCGCATGTTGCGCAAGCCGTTCGAGCGTGCGCCGGGTCGGGAAAATAAGCCGCGCCTCGCCGCGCCGGTCGCGATCCAGCACCTCGGGCGCGCTGAGCCAGGCGGCGCCCGAGCATTCGCCTTCGATGACTTTCGGAAGCCAGTCGCCGGCCGGGCATTGCGCCACGAAGAACAGGGTATCAAAACGCCGCACCGCGTGGAATTTCGGGACCCATCGCGCGAAAGGCGTCAACGCCTCGGCGTCGATGTCCAGCCCCGCCTCGCCGAAAGCCTGCGCGACGGGTTTGTCCGCGACAAGCGCTCGCTGAAGTTCGAGCGAGGCCTCGGACGAGGGCACCGGTGCTAGCCCCACGGGGATTGCCGTTTCCTCCACCGTTTCGCGGATCGCGGCGACCGCTGCTGCGTCAACCCCAATCTCCTCCGCGAACTCACGATCCGCAGCGTCGATGCGGCCGCCGGGAAAGACCAGCGCACCCGCCGCGAACGCCATTCCCTGCGCGCGCTCGACCATCAGCAGCTGCGGCGCTTCACCCGAAACGTCGCGCACGACGATCAAGGTGGCGGCGGGGATCGGCTGGTCGGGCATCGGGTCGGCCTAGGCTCGGCGAGGGCAAAGAAAAAGCCGCCCGGCGAACCGGGCGGCCCAATCCTCGAAGCGCCGAGACGCCTACATCGAATCGACGTTCTGCTCCTGCGCCTCGCTCGGGTTCGGACCGTTGTCGGGCGCTGCCGCGTTCTGGTCGTTGACCTCGACGGCGTTCGCGGCGGGGGCTTCCGCGTTCATCGCCGCATCGTTGGCGAGCGCGTTGAGGTCCTCGGGCGCCGGCTGGTTGAGCTCGGCATTGTTGACCGCGTCCTGGTTGTTGTTGTTGCAGCCCGCAAGCGCGAGCGCAGCGGCACCGCCGATCACAATAACCAGTCTTTTCATGTCTTTATGTCCCCAGATGAGTGAAGTGGAATGACCTTCCATATCAGCAGTTCGCTCGCCGATTCCACCCCCTTTCGGTGATTTGACGCGGGTCATGGGCGGGGCTGCTCCTTGAGATTCCGCGTCAAATTCCCTATCTGAGTGCGTGCCGGGCAACCGGCTATGTCGGTAGACTGTCAGGTGGAATAGGCACTTCGGACCCGGGGGGCAGTACCCCGGCGCCTCCACCATCAACCGCGAAGTTTCGCGATTGTTGATGGGGGCGAAATAGGATCGACGAGTGCAATAAAGGCCCGATTGCCGATCGGATTGGCTCACCGCGACGGGCCATTCACACAAGTGCCAACGATAACGAGGCGCTCGCTCTTGCCGCGTAACTGACGGCCTAACGGTCTGACGTTACAAAGCTAAAGCGCGGTTGGACCCCACCGGGCAACAGAAGGGGATTCCAGCGGTACGGGAGGCACCGGGCAACAGAAGCCTCCCACTTTCTCCGTCCCCTTCGCTCCGATAAAACAGCGCCGAGGGGGCTTTCGATGAAACATTGGACAAAGCGTCTGTTCGCGCTTGCGGCGCCGCTGCTGCTCACGGGTTGCCTGTGGGGGCCGGGGAAGTTCACGTCGGACCTGTCGCTTCGCAAGGACGGCAGCTTCACGCTCGATTATCGCGGGCAAATCGTCCTGCAACTGCCGCCCGACGAGGATCTGCAGCCATGGACTGACGCCAATGCGAAATGCGACGACAACGGCAAGCCGCGGCCGTGCACCAAAGCCGAAATCGCAGAGCGGAAATCCGCTTACCAAAAGAAACGGCAAGACTCCGAGCAGATGGCGAAGATGTTCGGGCTTCCGGGCCTCGACGATGCCTCCAATCGCGCCTTCGCCGCCAAGCTCCAGAAATATGCGGGCTGGCGGTCAGTCGCCTATCGCGGCGACGGCGTGTTCGACGTCGACTATCATTTCGAGGGCCGAGCCACGCAGGATTTCCTTTTCCCCGCGCTTCCCGACAATAATCTGATCATCCCGTTCGTCGCCCTGAGGCGCCGCGCGGACGGTTCCGTTCTGGTGACCGCGCCCGCCTTCACCGGCGGCGCAGGGCCGATGGGCGCTGCCGCGGCGGGGGCGGGAGACATGGGCAAAGGCGGGCCCGTGTCACGCGCGCAAGGCCGATTCACCGTGATGACGGACGGCGAGATCCTGACCAACAACAGCGAGGACGGGCCACAGCCTCATCAGCTCGGCCGCGAGGTCCATTGGGATGTCGGGCCCGCGTCCAACAAGGTGCCGGAAACGCTGATCCGCCTTTGAGGCCATTGGTCGAAGCGGCAGTTGCCTTTGCGCGAGCGGCTTGCCACGCTTGGCGCAATCAAAGGGGGAATCCGATGCGCCGAATGATCCTTGCCGCGCTGCTCGCCGCCAGTGCTTCCATCGCCGCCGCCGCGCCCGCGACGAAAGAGCAGCTGATGAAGCCGCCCGCCGGCGCGCGGCACTACACGATCAGCTCGACGGCCGGGAAGCATGGCGACATCTGGGCGTGGACGACGCCGGACGGAAAGGCCGCGTACCGGATGTCCATGTCGCTTCGCGGCTGGATCACCGAAGACGACCAGCTGATCACGCGCGGGGCCGATGGCCGCGCGACCTCGATCGCGATCCGCGGCTTCACCGATGCCGGCGACGCCACGGAAGATTTCAACGTCGACGGCAACGGCATCGCCCACTGGAAAACCGCGGTCGATTCCGGCTCCGCGCCGTTCGGGACGAAGCGCTACAATACGTACGGCGGACCCTGGCTCGCCGGCGAAGGCGACATCGAGGCGCTGGTCGCGGCCGGGGACAAGGGCATCGACCTTCTGCCGACCGGCCATGCGACCCTCACGCTCGACCAGCCGGTGCAGATCGACGGGCCCGACGGCGCCAGGACGGTGAAGCTCGCCTTCGTCAAGGGCCTCGGCTTCTCGCCCAGTCCCTTCTGGCTCGATACCGACAACCATTTCTTCGGCTTCGCCGGCACCATCTCGTTGCTCCCGGCGGGCTATGAGAAGGCCGGTCCGAGACTCAAGGAAATCCAGGATCAGGCGACGGCGGACATGGTCCGGGATGTCGCGCACAAGTTCCTGGCGCCCGCGAACCGCACCCCGACGCTTGTCGACCATGTGCTGTTGTTCGACTCGGTGGCCGGCAAATACATCGCCGATCGCGCGGTCCTCATCGCCGACGGCAAGGTCGCCGAGGTCGGCACGGCGGGTTCAATCAAGGCGCCGGCAGGCGCAACCGTGATCGATGGACGTGGCAAGACGCTGCTTCCGGGCCTGTGGGACTCGCACCAGCACGTCGGCGACGACTGGAACCTGCTCCAGAACGTCGCGACGGGCATGACTAATTATCGCAGTCCGGGTTCATCCATCGATGACGCCCACAGCATCTACAAACGGCGCGCCGCCGGTGACTTGCTCGCGCCCGACGGCAAGATCTCAGTCATCATCGACCGCAAGGACCCCCTCGCCGCGCAGGGCGCCCTGACCGTCAGCTCTGCCCAGGAAGCGATCGCCGCGGTCGACAAGATCAAGGCCGCCGGCCTGTGGGGCGCGAAATTCTACACGTCGATGAAGCCGGAATGGATCGCGCCTGCCGCAGCGGAAGCGCACAAGCTCGGGCTTCACGTTCATGGCCACGTTCCCGCCGGCATGCGTCCGCTCGACGCGGTTCGCGCGGGCTATGACGAGGTCACGCACATCAATTTCATCATGATGCAGGCGATGCCGCAGGACGTGGTCGACAAGGCCAATACCGCCGCTCGCATCGAAGGTCCCGCCAAATACGGCAAGGACGTCGACCTCGATTCCCCCGCGATGAAGGCCTTCTATTCGGAGCTTTCCAAGCGGCACACGATCGTCGACCCGACGATCAGCGTGTGGGAGCCGCAGCTGACATCGGACGGCACCGCCATTCCGCCCGAATATGCGCCCTATGCCGACATCGCTCCGCCGTCGGTGGCGCGCGGCTGGAAGATTCCGGGCTATCCCCTCTTCGGCGGCCTCACGCGAGAGGACTTCAAGAAGAGCTTCGAGAAGATGGTCGGGCTCGTCGGCAAGCTCCACCAGGCGGGCGTCCGCATCGTTGCCGGCACCGACGGCTACGGCCTCGAGCTGGTTCGTGAGCTCGAGCTTTACGAGCAGGCCGGCCTGACCAACGCCGAGGCGCTCCAGACCGCAACGATCGTTCCGGCGCGCATGACCGGCATGGACGGCCGCGTCGGCTCGATCGCCAAGGGCAAGACGGCGGACATCATCCTTGTCGAGGGCGACGTGTCGAAAAACCTCGGCAACCTCCGCCACGTCGACACCGTCTTCCTCGACGGCTACCGCCTTGACGCAGCGCAGCTGCGGGCGGCAAGCGGGCTTGGCGGCATGCCCAAATAGCTACCGCTTGCGAAGCTCGTCGCGGATTTCGGCGAGCAAATCGACTTCTGTCGGGCCGGCTGGTGAATCGGGCCCTTTGCGCATCGCCTTGTTCGCGGCCTTGATCATCAGGAAGATGATGAAGGCGAGGATGAGGAAGCTGACAACCTCAGTGACGAACTGACCCCATCCGAGGACCGGCGCCCCGGCCTTCTTCAGCGCGGCATAGTCCGTCATGGACCCATGATAATCGGCCGGAACGGGGCCGAGCAGGAGGAAGTAGCTCGAAAAGTCGAGCCCGCCGAAGATCTTTCCAACGATTGGCATGATGATGTCATCAGTCAGGCTGGACACGATCTTGGCGAAGGCGGCGCCGATGATGACCGCGACGGCGAGGTCGAGAACATTCCCCTTGGCGATAAAAGCGCGGAATTCCTTGAGCATTCTCGACCTCCCCTCTGTCGTCCGTGCGACAGTCCTACTGCAGTTTGCGACGAAGCACAGCTGGTGTGTTGCTGATTTAGGACAGCGTCATTGAAACGGAACGAGGGCGTATCTAGTTATCCGCCCCACAGACGCGATCATTAGGGGATAAGAGATGACCGCCATTCGCCGTTTGGGTTTGTTTGCACCGCTCGCCGCTCTCTCGCTCGCGGGGTGCGGGATCAACAGCGTCCCGACCGCGGAGGAGCAGGTCAACGCGGCCTGGGGCAATCTCCAGGCCGACTACCAGCGGCGCGCCGACCTGATCCCGAACCTGGTGGCGACGGTGAAGGGCTATGCGCAGCAGGAGAAGTCGGTGCTGGTCGAGGTCACGGAAGCGCGCGCTTCGGCTACGCGCATCCAGCTGTCGCCGGGCGACCTCAGCGATCCGCAGAAGGTCAATGCGTTCAACGAAGCGCAGAACCGGCTGACCCAGGCGATCATCCCGCTCCAACGGCTGCAGGAAGCCTATCCCGACCTCAAGTCCAACCAGAACTTCCTCGCCTTGCAGGACCAGCTGGAGGGCACCGAGAACCGCATCAACGCCTCGCGCCGCGACTATAATGAGGAGGTGCGCCAGTATAATACGTTGATCCGCACCTTCCCGACCGCGATCGGCGCGAAGGTCTTCTACGGCGCGAAGCCCAAGGTGCCGTTCGAAGCCGCGGCTGCAGCGCAGACTGCGCCGACCGTGACTTTCAACACGACTGGTTGAGGAAGACGTGACAACCCTTTGCGTCACCCCCGCGAAAGCGGGGGTTCCGCTGCCTTCCAAGGCTGGAAGCGGGATTCCCGCTTTCGCGGGAATGACGATCATCTGGTTGATTGCGCTGCTGCTGTTCGCGCCATCCGCATGGGCGCAGACCTTTCCGAAGCTGACCGGCCGCGTCGTCGACCAGGCGCATCTGCTGCGCCCTGAACAGGTCGTCGACATCACCAGCAAGTCGGAAGCGCTGGAAGCGCAGACCGGGCGGCAGTTCGTCGTCGCCACCGTCAACAGCCTCGAGGGCTATCCGATCGAGGATTATGCCTATCGCCTCGGCCGCGAGTGGAAGATCGGCGCGGCGAAGGAGGACAATGGCGTGCTCCTCCTCGTCGCCCCCAACGAGCGAAAGGTGTGGATCGCTACCGGCTACGGCGCCGGCGGCTTTCTGACCGACGCCATGTCGGGCATCATCGTCCGTGAGGCCATCCTGCCCCACTTCAAGCAGAGCCCGCCCGATTACGGCGGCGGGATCGAGGCCGGCACGGACGCGATCATCAAGCAGATGAGCCTGCCGCCAGACGAGGCGCAGAGGAACCTCGCCCAAGCGCAGCAGGCGCAGCAGCAACGCCAGCATTCCGGCGGCAACCCGCTTCCGATCATCTTCTGGGCGATGGTCATCGGTTTCGTGATGCTGTCCTTCTTCCGCCGCGGTCAGGGCCGTCGCTACCGGACGCGTTCCGGCGGGATCAGCCCGTGGGTCGTGCTGTGGGGCCTCAATGAGCTGAGCCGCGGCTCGCGCGGCTGGGGCGGCGGCTCCTCGTGGGGCGGCGGGGGTGGTTTCGGCGGCGGAGGCGGTTTCTCCGGCGGCGGCGGATCGTTCGGCGGCGGCGGCGCGGGGGGCAGCTGGTGAAACGGATGACCGATGCCGATCACGACAAGGTCAGCGCCGCGATCACGAAGGCCGAGCTATCGACCGCGGGCGAAATCGTCGCCGTGGCGACGCCGATCAGCGATTCCTATCACGATGTCGCGCTCCACTGGGCGCTGGTCCCGCTGTTCGCCGTGCTGGCCTGGGCGGCGTGGCGGCCGAGTGCGCTCGAATGGTGGTACGATTTCCTGCTCGGCGGCTGGCAGCCGGAGCCGACGCAGAGCCAGCTGCTGACTTTGCTGATGGTGTTTGCCGCGCTCAAGTTCACCGTCGCGCTGCTGATCCTCAAGTGGATGCCGCTGCGCCTCCTCCTCACGCCCGCGGCGACCAAGCACCGCCGGGTCCGGCGCCGCGCGATCGCCATCTTCCAGGCCGCTGCCGCGGGGCGCACGACCGGGCGCACCGGCATCCTCATCTACCTCTCGCTCGCCGAGCGCCGCGCCGAGATCATCGCCGACGAAGCGATCCTCAAGGTGACGGACGACCATACCTGGGGCGAGGCGATGACCGAGCTCATCACCAACGTCAGGGCGGGCCGGGTCGGCGACGGAATCGCCGCGGCGGTCGAGCGCGTCGGCGTGGTGCTTTCCGAGCATTTCCCGCGCTCGAGCGCCGACCTCAACGAAATCCCCGACAAGCTGATCGAGCTGTGAACCTCGACGACCTCCCGCCGCCCGAGGAGATGTGGGCGGGCAAATTCGTCCGAGCGATCAAACGCGGCAAATGGGAATATGCGAGCCGGGTGAACGGCATCAACGCGGTGGTGATCCTCGCCGAACACGAGGGAAAGCTGATCCTGGTCGATCAGCCGCGAGTGCCACCGGACTGCCGCTGCATCGAGCTTCCCGCCGGCCTCGTCGGGGACACCGACCCGGACGCGACGGTCGAGAGCACGGCGATCAAGGAGCTGGAGGAGGAAACCGGCTTCACCGCCGAGCGCGTCGAGCGGCTCGGTGAATATTACGCCTCGCCCGGCATGCTCTCGGAAAGCTTCACCCTCGTCCGGGCGCACGGCGTCCGCCGCATCGGCGAAGGCGGCGGCGACGAGAATGAGGACATCAACGTCCACCTCGTCCCGCGTTCGGATATCCCGAACTTCATCGAACAGAAGCGCGCCGAAGGGTTCGGCGTCGACGTGAAGCTGCTGTTGTTCCTCGGTTATTGAAGAGAAATCGTCACCCTGAACTTGTTTCAGGGTCCATTTCTCAGACAGAGCCGCCTTTCGGCAGGATGGATGCTGAAACAAGTTCAGCATGACGTGGTTGACTCTCCATGCCCCGGCTCGTGCACCTTTCCGACCTGCACTTCGGCGCGCACGACGAGAAGCTGGTCGAGGCGGTCGAACGGCGCGTCGATGAGCTGAAGCCCGATCTCGTCGTCATCAGCGGCGACTTCACCCAGCGCGCGCGGACCGAGCAGTTCCGGGAGGCCTGCCAGTTCCTCGAGCGGCTCCAGCATTCGGGTCACGAAGTGCTGGGCGTTCCCGGCAACCACGATGTTCCGCTCTACGACGTGCTTCGCCGCTTCCTCTCGCCGCTCGCCCGCTATCGGCGCTTCATCGATGATAATCTCTGCCCGTTCGTGGAGCTGCCTGGAATCGCCGTTCTGGGGATCAACACCGCGCGCTCGCTGACCTTCAAGGACGGGCGGATAAACCACGACCAGGTCGCGTTCATTCGTGAAACGTTCGCTCGCACGCCGAGCGATTCCTTCCGCATCCTCGTCACCCATCATCCGATGTTCGCCCTCCAGGTGGGCGACGAGATGACGCCTGCCATCGGCCGGCAGGAGCTGGCACTGGACGCGATCCAGGAGGCCGGCGTCGACATGCTGCTCGCCGGCCACAACCACCACGCGTCCAGTCATAGCGCTAGCGACCTAGTCACGCGGGCGGGCGGCGCACTGGTCGTCCAGGCGGGCACGGCGACCTCGACGCGGGTCCGCGACCAGGAGCAGAGCTTCAACGCGATCGACGTCGGCGATGCCTCGGTCACGATCACGGTAAACGCATGGATGGGCGATCGCTTCGTCCCGCTCGATGCGCAGCGATATGCATGGGCGGAGGGCAATTGGCGGCTGGCGCCAACCGCAGAGCCCGCGCACTGAGCTTGGCGCAAAGGCTACGCGGCGACTAAAGCGGCGTCATGCCACTCCCTGAAGATTTCGATGCCGCCGAATTCGTCCGCCAGGTCCTTGCCGAGGATCTCGGTAGCGGGGGCGACGTCACCTCCAACGCGACGATCGATGCCGATGCGCGCTTCACCGCCGAGATGACTTGCCGCCAGGCGATCGTCGTCGCCGGCCTCGACCTCGCCGCCGCATTCTTTCGAGCGCTCGATCCCCATGTCGCGATCGAACAGCTGGTGAAGGATGGCGATCGCGTCCAGCATGGCACCGTCCTCATGCGCCTCTCCGGCAACGCGCGCGCTATGCTCGCCGCCGAGCGGTCCGCGCTCAACACGCTCCAGCATCTGTCCGGGATCGCCACGCTCACGCGGAGCTATGTCGACGCGATCGCGGGGACCCTCGCGACGCTCATCGACACCCGCAAGACCCTTCCCGGCCTCCGAATTCTCGAGAAATATGCCGTGAGGATGGGCGGCGCGGAGAACCATCGGATGCGTCTCGACGACGGCGTGCTGATCAAGGACAATCATGTCGCCGTTTGCGGCGGCGTGGCCGAGGCGGTGCGCCGCGCCAAGGCCGCGAACACGGGGCTGCAGGTGCAGGTTGAGGTCGACCGCATCGACCAGATCGAACCGGCGCTCAGCGCGGGCGCGGACCGGCTCCTCCTCGACAACATGGATCCCGCGAAGCTGCGCGAAGCCGTCGCATTGGTGGGCGGCCGTGTACCGCTTGAGGCGTCGGGCGGGGTGACGCTCGAAACGATCCGGTTCCTCGCCGAGACGGGCGTCAACTACATTTCGGTGGGACGCATCACGCAATCGGCACCGGCGGTCGATATCGGGCTCGATTACGCGCTCAGTCGTTGAACCGCCGCAACATTTGTTCATTTTTGGGACAGGATGCGAGGCGCACCTGCCGTCCGTGAGTCGGTGTCGCGCGTCCCTGCGGCCGACACATTCTATGGATCGAGGAGTATTTCGATGAAGAAGCTCATTGCCCTCGCCCTCGCCAGCACCGTCCTTGCCCTGCCGACCGCCGCAGGTGCGCGCGATCATCATCGCGGCGACTGGGACCGCGATGGCCATCACTGGCGCGGCGATCGGGACCGCGACGGCCACCACTGGCGCCATCATGATTATTATCGCGGCTACGCCTACGCCTACCCGCGCTACCGCTACGCCTATCCGCGTAGCCGGACCGTAATCTCGGTCGGTTACGGCTACCCCGGTTATGGCTACGGCGGCTATGGCTATTCGCCCTACAGCTACGGCTATCCGGCATATGGCTACGGCTATCCCGCCTACGGTTACGGTTATCCGTCGTACGGCTATCCGGCGTACGGCTACGGCTACCGCAATTATGGCTACAACGGCTACAACTGCGGCAACCCCGCGGCCGGTGCGGTGGTCGGTGGAGTCGCCGGCGCGGCACTCGGAGCGGCGGTCGCTGGCGGCGGCCATCATTATTACAGCCGGCGCTACGACCGGGTTCGCTGGAACGGCGGCAATCGCGGCACCGGAGCGGTGATCGGCGGCGTTCTCGGCGCAGTGGTCGGAAGCGCTGCCGCCTCGGGCAACTGCTACTAAGCACGAGCCACGAAAATTCGAGAAACGAGCGGGGTCCCGGAGCCACCGGGACTCCGCTCATTTTTTTTCGCGCAACGTCAGTAAACAGCTTATATGGCGCCCGGAACGCGCGCCCGTTGCGCGTGGGAGAGTGATTTTGTTCAAAGGGCTGAAGCCCATCCTCTATGGCGGACGCGAGGTCTGGCCGCTGGTCGAAGGCGGCAAGGGCGTCAGCGCCACCAACCACGCCAGCTCGGGCGCCTGGGCCGCGGCTGGAGGGATCGGAACGGTCTCGGCCGTCAATGCCGACAGCTACGACGCGGAAGGCCGCATCGTTCCGCAGGTCTATGAGGCGCTGACCCGTCGCGACCGGCACGAAGAGCTGATCAAGTTTGCGATCGACGGCGCCGTTGCGCAGGTCCAGCGCGCGTACGAGATCGCGTCGGGCAAGGGCGCGATCAACATCAACGTGCTGTGGGAGATGGGCGGCGCGCAGCGCGTTCTCCACGGCGTCCTCGAGCGTACCAAGGGCATGGTCACCGGCGTCACCTGCGGCGCGGGGATGCCCTACAAGCTGTCCGAGATCGCGGCGTCCTACGGCGTCAATTACCTGCCGATCATCAGCTCGGCCCGCGCCTTCAGCGCATTGTGGAAGCGCGCCTACCACAAGGCCGCCGAATGGCTTGCCGCCGTCGTCTATGAGGATCCGTGGCTCGCCGGCGGGCACAACGGCCTCTCCAACGCCGAGGACCCGCGCAAGCCGCAGGACCCCTATCCACGCGTCGCTGCGCTGCGCACCACGATGCGCGAGCACGGCATCGCCGACAGCGTTCCGATCGTCATGGCAGGCGGCGTATGGCGGCTCGACGAGTGGGAGAATTGGATCGACAATCCCGAGCTCGGGCAGATCGTCTTCCAGTTCGGAACGCGGCCGCTGCTGACCCAGGAAAGCCCCATCCCGCCCGAATGGAAAGCGCGGCTGATGACGCTCGAGGAAGGCGACGTGCTGCTGCACCGCTTTTCGCCGACGGGCTTCTATTCGTCGGCGGTGCGCAATCCCTTCCTGCGCAACCTCGAGGCGCGTAGCGAGCGCCAGATCGCCTACACCAAGGAGCCGATCGGCGATCACCATTTCGAGCTCGACGTCGGCATCGGGACCAAGAAGAATTACTGGGTGACCAAGGGCGACCTGATCCACGCCCGCGAATGGTATGCACGCGGCTTCACAAGTGCGATGAAGAGTCCCGACGACACGCTCATCTTCGTCACGCCCGAGGAAGAGAAGAGGATCCGCAAGGACCAGGCCGAATGCATGGGCTGCCTCAGCCAATGCTCCTTCTCGTCCTGGGCGGACAATGAGAAGAATTCCACCGGGCGCCTCGCCGACCCGCGGAGCTTCTGCATCCAGAAGACGCTCCAGGACATCGCGCATGGGGGCCCGGTCGAGCAGAACCTGATGTTCGCCGGCCACGCCGCTTTCCGCTTCAAGAGCGATCCATTCTACTCGAACGGCTTCATCCCGACGGTGAAGCAGCTCGTCGATCGGATTTTGACGGGGGCTTAGTGTTCAGCATTTCCGTCACCCCCGCGAAAGCGGGAGTCCCGCTTACTTTGGAGTGGCTCAAGAAGAGCGGGATTCCCGCTTTCGCGGGAATGACGATGTTCATTGCCAGTCCAGCGCTCGCTCAGGAGAAGCAGCCTCCTTATTGGGCCTCCATCGCCTCCGGCCAGGCGATGACCCACACCGGTCCCGGCCGAAACTATCCGAACGTCTGGCTTTACCAGCGGCGCGACCTGCCCGTGCGCGTGGTCAAGAAATATGAGACCTGGCGCCTGATCCAGGATCCCGACGGCGCTCAGGGGTGGATGCTGGTGACGATGCTCAGCGACCGCCGCACCGCGATCGTCAAGCCGGGCGAGCCGCGGCCGATCCGCGCCGATCCCAGTGACGATGCCAAGGTCCGCTACGAGGCCGAAGGCGGCGTCGTGGGGCGCATCGACAAGTGCAAGGGCAACGGCTGGTGCCGAATCGCGATCGGCAAGAAGGAGGGCTACGTCCGCACCTCCGACCTGTGGGGAGTCGGCGCGGACGAGGTGGTGGACTGATGCGAATGATTTTCACCGCCGCAATCGCGGCGAGCGTGGTCACGGGCCGCGCCGACGCACAAGGGCAGCTTGAATTTCCAACTGTGCTTTTCGTGCATGGAACGTGCGAGCGCTTAGTCACGCCCGACGGCGATCAGAGCGAAGACTGCAACAAGGTTTTGGGCCTCGCGAGCTATTCCAACGGTCGTCATTCCTTATGGTTCAGCGTCCCTAAGAAATCGCTCATTGCCTTCAGCGGAATTGATGAAAATGCCGAAGGAAACACTGAAATCCTTCAGTTGGATCTCCTTACGGTTGCGTCTGAATCGAGCGGCACTACTCCGCGAGGTGGCACAGGTTCTTGTACCTATTCGGATCCGTGGAAGGGCCGTGCCCATTTCAGCTGTAGCGGATCGACGGACGACGGCAAATTCGCCGCCGAGTTCACGACCGACGGCAAGCCGCCAG
>Ga0207657_10001035_pt1 | contig 29424 bp, 24 predicted proteins | sample KBSC33metaG_FD_184316 | JGI IMG/M metagenome (GOLD analysis project Ga0207657, IMG submission 184316) | Corn rhizosphere microbial communities from Kellogg Biological Station, Michigan, USA - KBS C3-3 metaG (SPAdes) (version 2) | ecosystem: Host-associated > Plants > Roots > Rhizosphere > Soil ...
GCGGCACGACGGTCAGCGACTTCGAGCCGCTGGAAAAAACCTGGCAGCACTCGCTGCGGTCCTCGGTGCTTCACCTCGAGACCCGGGACACCCGCGTGCACATCATCGACACGCCCGGCTTTCCGGATTTCATCGGCCAATCGATCGGCGCTCTCGACGCCGTCGAGACCGCGGCGATCGTCATCAACGCGGCGGCGGGCATCGAGATGATCGCGTCGCGCATGATGGAATGGGCGGCGGCGCGCCGGCTTTGCCGGCTGCTGATCGTCAACAAGATCGATGCGGAGAACGTCGACTTGCCGGCGATTCTCGGCGCGATCCGCGCGACATTCGGCAAGGAGTGCCTGCCGATCAACCTCCCGGCCGGCAACGGAAAGCGCGTCGTCGATTGTTTTTTCAATCCCGCGGGCGAAGCGGATTTTTCTTCGGTCGCCGATGCGCACCGCGCGCTGGTCGACCAGGTCGTCGAGGTCGACGAGGAACTGATGTCGCTCTACCTGGAGCAGGGCGAGATCGAGCCCGAGCAGCTGCATGCGCCGTTCGAGAAAGCGCTGCGCGAGGGTCATCTCGTTCCGGTGTGCTTCGTGTCGGCCAAGAACGGCGCCGGCGTCGCCGAGCTGCTCGATATCTTCGCCAGGCTGCTGCCGAATCCCGCCGAAGGCAATCCGCCGCTGTTCACCAAGGGTGAGGGCGAATCCGCCGTAGAGTTTCATTCGGAGCCCGATCCGAAGAAGCACGTGCTGGCGCACGTCTTCAAGGTGGTGATGGACCCCTTCGTCGGCAAGCTCGGCGTTTTCCGCGTGCATCAGGGGACGGTGACTCGCGATACGTCGCTCTTCGTCGGCGATGGACGCAAACCGTTCAAGGTCGGGCATCTGTTCATGCTTCAGGGCGGCAAGAACGTCGAGGTCGATGCGGCGGTGCCGGGCGACATCGCGGCGGTCGCCAAGGTGGACGAGATCGAGTTCGACTGCGTGCTGCACGATTCGCATGACGAGGATCACATTCACATGCAGCCGCTCGCCTTTCCGACACCGATGCAGGGCGTGGCACTGCGCCCGAAAAAGCGCGGCGACGAGCAGCGGATCTGGGAAGTGCTGCACCGGATGACCGCCGAGGATCCGACGCTGGTCGTCGAGCACGATCCGCACAGCAACGAGACGGTGCTGCGGGCGCTGGGCGAGCTGCATCTGCGCTCGGTGCTCGAGCGCATGTCGAGCCAGTTCAAGCTCGAGATCGAGACCCGCCCGCCGCGCATTCCGTACCGCGAGACGATCACCGCGCCGGCCGACGGCTTTCACCGGCACAAGAAGCAGACCGGCGGGGCCGGGCAGTTCGGCGAGGTGTCGCTGCGGGTCGAGCCGATGGCGCGGGGCACCGGATTCGAATTCGTCGATTCGACCAAGGGCGGGGTGATACCGCACCAGTTCATGCCTGCCGTGCGCAAGGGTGTCGAGCAGGTTCTCGGCAGCGGCGCGATTGCCGGGTTTCCGATGCATGACGTGCGCGTTGTGGTCTACGACGGCAAGCACCACCCGGTCGATTCCAAGGAAGTGGCGTTCGTCGCGGCCGGCCGCAAGGCTTTTCTCGACGCGATCGACAAGGCCCGCCCGATCGTATTGGAGCCCATCGTCACCGTCGAGGTCATCTGTCCCGACGTCAAGACCGGCGATATCGCGGGCGACCTGTCGTCACGGCGGGGCCAGGTGACCGGGACCAAGGGCCTGCAGCCTGGCATTCTCGCCGTCAGCGGCTTGGCGCCGCTGGCCGAGCTCGAAGGCTATTCGGCGCGGTTGAAATCGGTGACCGGAGGGCAGGGGAGCTGGACGATGCAGTTGTCGCACTACGAGCCGGCGCCGCCCAATCTGCAGCAGCAGCTCGCGACCGAATACAAGAAGTCGCGCAAGCAGGAAGAAGACTGATCGAGGCCCCGGCGGACATTTGTGCCGGCGGGCCGCGACGACTACAATTGCATCCATGAGCCACCCCGCATTGGCAACCGCATGGGTGAATCGCGGGTCAATCTGACCCACCATTTCCTGATCGCCATGCCCAGCATGGCCGATCCGCATTTCGCGCATACGTTGATCTACGTCTGCGAGCACAACGAAAAAGGCGCGCTCGGCATCGTGATCAACAAGCCGATCGACATGACGCTCTCGTCGCTGTTCGAGCAGATCCAGGTGCCGCTCGGCGATTCGGATCTTCGTGCTGCGCCGGTGCACTATGGCGGACCGGTTCAGATCGACCGCGGTTTCGTCCTGCACCGCCCGCTCGGCAGCTGGCAGTCGACGCTGGCGATCAGCGACGACCTGGGCCTGACGACCTCGAAGGACATCCTCGAAGCCGTCGGCCACGGCGAAGGCCCGCACGACGTGCTGGTCTCGCTCGGCTACGCCGGATGGTCGGCCGACCAGCTGGAGCAGGAAATCGCGCAGAATGCCTGGCTTACCGTCGAAGCGGACCCCGACGTGATGTTCGCCCTGCCGGCCGAGACGCGGCTGTCGGCGGCGATGAAGCTGCTCGGAATCGATTTTTCCCGGCTGTCCGACGCTGTCGGGCACGCGTGAGCCCGGCGGCGACCTTGCGGCGGCCCGCAGAGCGCGCCGGCACCATTCTCGCATTCGATTTCGGCAGGCGGCGCATCGGCGTCGCGGTCGGCGAGACAGCGCTCGGTCTCGCGCATCCCCTGGCCACGATCACCGCCGACAGCGACGACGATCGCCTTGCGGCGATCGGGTCGCTGGTTCGCGAATGGCAACCGGCGCTGCTGGTCGTCGGCTTGCCGACGCACGCCGACGGCACGGCGCACGCGATGACGGCGCGCGCCCAGGAATTCGCGCACTGGCTCGAAGCCCGGTTCCGGCTGGCGGTCGAGTTGGTCGACGAACGCTACACCACCGAAGCCGCGACGACCGCACTCGCCGACGCCGGCGTCGGCGTGCGCGGGCACAAGCCGGTGCGCGACCGGGTCGCGGCGCAGATCATCCTGCAGGCCTATCTTGATCAGCGTAGCCGCGGCTGACCCGGCCCGCGAAGGGCTGCCGGACGCCGAGGCGACGATCGCTGCGCTCGCCGAGAAGATGGGTGCGGCCATTGCGGACGACGCCAAGCTCGTCGGCATCTATTCCGGCGGCGCCTGGCTTGCGGAGCGTCTGGCCGAAATCCTGCCCGGCGAGCATCCGGTAGGCTTCATCGACGTCTCGTTCTACCGCGACGACTACGGCAAGAAGGGCCTGCGCGCCAAGGTGGCGACCACGACCTTGCCGTTCGAAATCGGCAACAGCCGCATCGTGCTGGTCGACGACGTGCTCTATACCGGGCGCTCGGTCCGCGCGGCGATCAACGAGCTGTTCGACTATGGGCGGCCGGAGTCGATCGAGCTCGCCGTCCTGATCGATCGCGGCGGACGCGAGTTGCCGATCGAAGCCACCTATGTGGGCGCGCGCGTCGCGGTCGCGCGCGATTCGTCGATCGTGCTGCAGCGGCATCTGGACGGCCGCTTCGAATTGTCGGTCGAGCCCATCGAAAGCGCGCCCGGTGCGTAACCCGCAGCTCAACGGCGACGGCGAGCTGCAGCACCTGCTGACGCTGGAAGGACTGCCCGCTCCCGTCATCGATCGCATCCTCGATACCGCGCTCCCTTTCGTGTCGATCGCGGAGCGCGACGTCAAGAAGGTGCCGCTGCTGCGCGGCAAGACGGTGTTCAATCTGTTCTTCGAGAACAGCACGCGCACCCGCACGACCTTCGAGATCGCCGCCAAGCGATTGTCGGCCGACGTGATCAATCTGAACATCGGCGTGTCGTCGACCAGCAAGGGCGAAACCTTGCTCGATACGATCGACAACCTCGTTGCGATGAACGCCGACATGTTCGTCGTGCGTCATGCGCAGAGCGGGGCCGCGCACCTGATCGCCCAGCATCTTTCCGCGGCCGACCGTCCGCACATCCATGTGATCAATGCCGGCGACGGCCGCCACGCGCATCCGACGCAGGGCCTGCTCGACCTGTTCACGATCCGTCACTACAAGAAGGACTTCCACGGGCTGACCGTCGCGATCGTCGGCGATCTGCTGCATTCGCGCGTCGCCCGCTCGCTCATCCACGGGCTGACGACGCTGGGCACGACCGAAGTCCGGGTGATCGGGCCGCAGACGTTGCTGCCTACCGCGATCGAGAGCATGGGCGTGCGCGTGTTTCACGACATGCGCACGGGCCTCGCCGGCGCCGACGTCGTCGTCATGCTGCGCCTGCAGAGCGAGCGCATGAAGGGCGCGCTGCTGCCGTCGGCGGGCGAATACTTCAAGCACTACGGCCTGACGATGGAGAAACTGGCGCTGGCCAAGCCGGATGCGATCGTCATGCATCCGGGACCGATGAATCGCGGCGTCGAGATCGACTCGGCGGTCGCCGACGGCGCCCATTCGGTGATCCTGCCGCAGGTGACGTTCGGCATCGCGGTGCGGATGGCGGTGATGAGCATGCTGGCGGGCAATTGACCAACGCCGCCAAAAAGCCCGCGGGCAATATAGAGATCAGGAATGGACGCCTGATCGACCCGCGACATCGCATCGACGGCAACGCGTCGCTGTTCGTCGCCGCCGGACGAATCGCCGCCGTCGGCGCTCCGCCGGCCGGCTGGCGAGGAGACCGCATCATCGACGCGGCCGGATGCGTCGTCTGCCCGGGCCTGATCGATCTCGCGGCCCGCCTGCGCGAGCCCGGGTTCGAGTACATGGCCACGCTGGAATCGGAAATGAACGCCGCGATCGCCGGCGGCGTGACCAGTCTCGCCTGCCCGCCGGACACCGACCCGGCGCTGGACGAACCCGGCCTGGTCGAAATGCTCAAGCACCGGGCGCGATCGCTCAACCAGGCACACGTCTATCCGGTGGGCGCGCTGACGGTCGGCCTCAAGGGCGAGAACATCACGGAGATGGGCGAGCTGGCCGAGGCCGGATGCATCGCCTTCTCGCATGCCGATGCTCCGCTCGCCGATACGCAGGTGCTGCGCCGTGCGCTGCAGTATGCGGAGACGTTCGACTATCCGGTGTGGCTCCGCCCGCAGGACGCATACCTCGCCCGCGGCGGCGTCGCGCACGACGGCGAGGTCGCGACGCGGCTGGGCCTGGCCGCGATCCCGGCCGCGGCAGAGATCATTGCGCTGGATACGATTCTCACCCTGGCTAGCGAAACCGGCGCCCGCGTCCACATTGCGCGGCTGTCGACGCGCGAAGGCGTGGCGCGCGTGCGCGAGGCGAAGCGCGCGGGCCTCAAGCTGACCTGCGACGTCGCCGTTCACCACGTCCACCTGTGCGACATCGACATCGGATGGTTCGATGCGCAATGCCATCTCGTCCCGCCGCTGCGCAGCGCGCGCGACCGCGACGCTCTGCGCGCCGGGCTTGCCGACGGCACGATAGACGCGATCTGCTCCGACCATGCCCCGGTGGACGACGACAGCAAGCAGCTGCCGTTCGCCGAAGCGGAGCCCGGAGCGATCGGGCTCGAGCTGCTGCTGCCGCTGACGCTCAAATGGGCGCACGAAGCGAAGATTCCGCTGGCCGAGGCGCTCGCCCGCATCACCGCCGAGCCGGCGCGGGTGCTCGGGATCGACGCCGGTCATCTTGCCGCGGGCGCCGCCGCCGACGTGTGCATCGTCGCCATCGACGAAGCCTGGAGGGTCACGCGCGATGCGCTGCAAAGCCAGGGCAAGAACACGCCCTTTCTGGGCATCGAGCTCGCCGGCCGGGTGCGCTATACGCTGGTCGACGGGCAGATCGTGTACGAACCGCCGGCGTGAACTGGCGCTAGTCGGCGTCGGCCCCGGCGGCAGCGTTCGGCGCCGCCGCGGTAAGCCGTATTTCTTTCAGCGCCGCGTCGGGCAGGACGTAAGTCGTCTTGAGCAACGCATCGTCTTCGTCCACCACTCCCGGGAACAACGCGCCGCGCAGCGTCTGAACCGCAAAAATCTCCTGGACGGTGCGGCTGAACTTCAGGAACGCCACCGTCCTCCCGGTGTCGATGTTGACGACCCAAACGCCGCTCAGGCGCTCACTGTTGTCGTCGGTAATCGGGATGTCGGTGAATGCATTGGTCTCTCGCAGCTGCGACAGACCGATGAAAGCCAGCGGTCCGATGAAGTCGAGCCCGCGCGTGAAGCCGGGCACACGCGCCACCGTTTCGATTTTCCCCGATGCGAGATCGACCGTCGCGAGACTGCCGCGACCCGACTCGAGCAGCCAGAGCCGTCCGTGGTGCCAGCGCGGGCTGTGCGGCATCGACAGCCCGCCGACGATCGGTTCGCGGGAGGCGTGTTCGAGCAGGATGCCGCCGTCTTTTTTGTTGGCGCGCCAGCCTTGCGGCGTATCGGTCGCCGCGAGCGCGGTCAGGAATTTCGGCCGGCCGTCCACGATCGCGACGCCGTTCAGATGACAGCGGTCCTCGGGCGCGAGCCCGGTGATGAAACGCGGCCGCCAGCGCGGCACGAAGCTGTGATCGTGATCCAGCGTGCAGAGGCAGGAAAAAAGCGTGTTCACATACCAGCATTCCGCGTCGGCAAAAGCCATTTCGTGGATGTCGATGTTGGCCGTGACGTGGTGATTGCGGAACACATAGACCGCATCGTGCCGGTGCGGCGGATCGAGCTTTGCGCTCACGGCCGGAACGTTGCGGAACTCGCGGATGCCGGTCTCGGTGCCGACCAGCAGGCGTTCGCGATCGACGGCGAGCCCCATCGGCTTGCTGAAGCCGACGAAGTGCGTATTCAGAGCAGGGCCGTCGGCGCGGGCGACGATCAGCTGCCCGGCCTGGTAGGTCGTGATCAGCAGCGACGCGCCGAGCTCGCGAAGGATATCGGGAAGGTTGCTGGTGTGTACGCTGGCAAGCGACGCGCTCGCCGCCGGAAGCTCAGCGGCTGCCGGCGGACCGGAGCCGGTGACGACCGGTGCCGGGATCGAAGCGGGCGGGCTCGCGTCGTGCTGCGCCTGGCAGGCGACGACGAATGCGCGGGCACGATCGGCCGTGGCGGCGAGCGCGGGCAGGTGCGGTGCGAGCGCCGCTTCGTGGCGGCGCCATTTATCGGCCGCCGGCGCCGTCACCGTGTGCGCCGACAACGGCAGCGACGCGGGCAGCGTTCGATCCCAAGCGAGGCCGGCAAAGGCGCAGATCCTGCGGACCTGAGTCTCGGGCGCGGCCAGGAAATCGCGATAGGTCAGTGCGAACACCCGCTCCGGAGGCAAGGCGGCGAGATCGTCGAGCACGATCTCCTGCGTGCGTTGCCACTGCGCGGCGGCGATCGCCGCGACCGGCGCGCCGGCGAGCTCGCGCCACCCCGGTACCAGCAGGAAAGACCAGGGCGGGCCGGGCCACCCGGGCAGCTTCGCGTACATGACGAAGCGGCCCGATTGCCAGCCCTCGATCATGCTGCTCAGGTTCTCTTCCGGCTCGCGGTAGAGGTAAACGTACAACGCGTCGGGAAATATCGCGTCGAGAAACGGAATGCGCAAGGCGTTCTTCGGCGTCTTTTCCACCAGCCTGAACGCGGCGGTGTTCGCGGGCAGCGCTCGTCCATCCCGGTCGCGCAGCGCGGCAACGAAGCGGCGCCTGATGTCGGCGGCGACCTCGGCGGTCGCGTCCGCCGCCGTCAGGCGGTTGGACTCGTAGCCATGCGCTTCGGGGCGCAGGGCGGAAAGCGATTCGAGCTGCTGGTGACTTTCGCCTCCGACCGTATAGGCACCGGGTGCCTGCGCCAGCGTCTCGAACAGCAGCGAGCTTCCCGAGCGCGGGGCGGCCACGATAATCAGCGGTCGGTCGAAGCGTGGCGCCGCGGGCGCGGCGCCGGCCGCCGGTGCGGCGCCGGCCGCCGGTGCGGCGCCGGCCGCCGGCATGCCGACCTGGCCGAGGTCGGGGACGTGGGCCGCGATCGACGGTCCGCCCGCCGGCGTTGCCGGCGTGTGCAGTGCAGGAGCGAGCGAACCATCGATGATGGCGGCGAGATTGACTCCGTTCGGCAGGTCGATCGCCGCGGCGAGCGCGTGCGTATGCCGCTGGAACGCGACGACAAGCTCGGCAAACGCGGGCCAGCCCGCGGGCGCATCTCCGTAGAGAGCCCACAGCGCGCGCCACCGTTGCAGCAGCGGCTGCGCAGCGGCGGCAAGCGCGTCGATTGCGGCGCGTTCGGCCGCAGCCTGGTAGGCATCGGACAGCAAGTCGCGCCAGGTGAGCTCGAGCTCCCACGGGCTCATCACGCAGGGAATATTGATCGATTCGCAATCGAGGTCGCGATCCGCGTCGCCCGCGAACGGCACCTGTCGCGGCGGGGCCTCGGACCGTTCGACCAGCGCCCAAAAGGCATCGCTGCCGACCGTGTCGATCACCAGGTGCACCCGCTCGTGCGGCGTCGGATTCAATACGTTGTGCCGCCGCCAGGTGTCGAAAATCCAGCATTCGCCCGGCAGCATCCGGGTAACGGCGTCGCCACACAGGAAACGCACTTCGGGCAAGGTCACCACCGGCACGTGGACGCGAACCCGTTGCATCCAGTAGTGGTTGATATCGACGTGGGCGGTAGCCTCGGCGCGGGCGTCGAGCTTCATCAGGCGGCTTCGGCCAAGCGGGGCGCCCAGCTCGGCCATCACCTGGCGGATGTACGGACAGCGGGCGAGCTGCGGTGTCGGCCGCATCGGCCCGGCCACACCTTCCCGGGCGGGATCCCCGTCCAGCGCGATCAACGGCAGCGACCAGTTGCCGGGGTGTCCCTGGGGATGGGGCCGCCACTCGGCGCGACCGAACTGGGCGACTTCGGTGGCAAGCCTGGCCGCGTCGAACGCCAAAGGCAGACGGACAAAGGGTCGAGGGAGTCGCATAAATGCCTAATGCTCCGCACGCGCTGGTGGCCCGGCGGCGGCGATGTCTTGCGTTCCAGAAAGGCCCGGGCTATTGTAGGCTATCGGCTCCCCGGACAGCACCGAGCCGGGCCGCGCTGACAAGAAGCAAGACGCGCCGCAAGGGGGAAAAGCATGGGAAACGTCATTCAAACGGCCAGACCGAGGGGCCCGTTCGGCGAATTGAAGCCGCTCACCGCGGCGCTGGCTCTCGGCCTGGGCCTCAGCTTCGCGCCGACAACGTACGCGGCGACTTTCACCGTCACCAATCTCAACGACAGCGGCGCCGGCAGTCTTCGAGCAGCGATCACCAGCGCCAACGGCGCCGCCGGCGCCGACACCGTCAATTTCCAGGCGGGCCTCACCGGCACGATCACGCTGACCACCGGTGAGATCGCGATTACCGACGACGTCACGATAACCGGCCCCGGCGCGGCCAGTATGACGATCACCAAGAGCGGAGCCGCCGGCCGTCTGCTCGACATCAACGTCGGCACGCCGACCGTGACGATCTCGGGCCTGACGTTCCAGGGCGGCGACCCGGCGGGTTCCGGGGGCGCTATCGCCATGAGGGGCGGCACGCTGACGGTCCAGTCGAGCGTGTTCACCAACAACCAAACGACGGGCACCTTCGCCGGCGGCGGCGCGCTGTACAGCTACCACGGAACCGTCAATATCCAGAACAGCGTATTCAGCGGCAATACCGGCGCCGGCGGCGGGGCGTTGTACAGCAATTATGGCGGCGGTCCGGTGAGCATTCAGAACAGCACGTTCAGCGGCAACACCGCGCGGCGGGCGGGCGGCGCGCTGTACGCCACCGCCGGTAACGTGACTATCCAGGGCAGCACGTTCAGCGGCAACAGCGCCGGCCGCGCCGGCGGAGCGCTCTACGTCAGAGATAACCTGGTCATCCAGAACAGCACATTCAGCGGCAACTCGGCGACGGGTGACGGCGGCGCGATCTTTCTCTACGGGGGCAGCACCGCCACCATTTCGAACAGTACGCTGACCGGCAATTCGACGGCCACGGGCGAGGGCGGCGCGATCATTCTCTACAACGACACGCTGAACCTCGCGAGCACGATCATCGCGAACAATACCGATAAGAATGGCGCAAACGAGATCTTCGATCTGGGAAATTCCACCGTCAACGCGACCAACAGCCTGATCCAGGTCACGAGCGGATTTACCTTCGGTACGAATACCGCCAACATCACCGGACAGAACCCGTTGTTGGGACCGCTTGCCAACAACGGCGGACCGACGCAGACGCATGCGTTGCTCTCCGGCAGCCCCGCCATCGACACGGGATCGAATCCGCTGGCCTTGTCGTTCGACCAGCGCGGCGCAGGATTCCCGCGTACCGTCGGCGCGCAGACGGACATCGGCGCGTTCGAGGTTCAAGCCGGCGGTCCGCCGCCTCCGCCGCCGCCTCCGCCGGCGCTGATCCCCGTTCCGACCTTGTCGCAATGGGGAACGGCAGCGTTGAGCGCGCTGCTCGGTGCCTGGGCAGTCATCACGGGATTCGGCCGACGACGAAGACCGAAGAATTCCTAGCAAAAATGACGGGCGGCGCGACCGCCCGTCATTTTTGTGTCGCCGGTCGCTGCTATGATGGCGCCGCCTTTTATTTTTAGACTTTTCTCGTGCCCGATTACCTGCACGCTCTCGAGCAACAGTCGATCCACATCATTCGTGAAGCCTACGCGCGGCTGAAGCCGCTTGCGATGCTGTGGTCGCTGGGCAAGGACTCGAACACGATGGTCTGGCTCGTGCGCAAGGCGTTTCTGGGCCGCGTTCCGTTTCCGGTGATGCTGCTCGATACCGGCAACGAGTTCCCGGAGGTCTATGCATTCCGGGACCGCCTGCTCGCCGAATGGGGTCTCGATTACATCAACGCGGCGTGCCCGCCTGTCGAGGCGACCGACGCGTCGCTGCCTCCGGCCGCACGCGCCGCGGCGCGCAAGACGCTGGGATTGAAAGCGATCATCGCCGAGCGGGGTTTCCGCGCCATCCTGCTCGGAATCCGCCGGGACGAGCAACTGATCCGCGGCAAGGAGCGCGTGTTCAGTCCGCGCCGGCCCGACGGAAGCTGGGACTTTCGCGACCAGCCGGCCGAATTCTGGGACCACTATCAAACCGACTTTCCGGCCGACGTGCACGTGCGGGTGCATCCGCTGCTGGCCTGGACCGAGCTCGACATCTGGCGGTACGTCGAGCGCGAGCGCATCCCCGTCTGCGAGCTCTATTTCGCGCGCGGCGGCAAACGCTACCGCTCGCTCGGCGAGTCGGACATCACGTTCCCGATCGAGTCGAACGCGGCGACGATTCCCGAGATCATTGCCGAGCTCGAGCACACCCGGCAAAGCGAGCGCGCCGGCCGCGCGATGGATCACGAGCGGGAAGACACGTTCGAACGGCTGCGCGCGGCCGGCTACATGTGATGGAGCGATCTGCCCCGCTCACGTTCGTCCTCGCCGGGCACGTCGATCATGGCAAGTCGTCGCTGCTCGGCCGGCTGCTGCACGAGCTCGACCTTCTGCCCGCGGGCAAGGCGGAAGAGCTGGCGGCGATGTCGGCCCGCCGCGGGGTACCGCTCGAATGGTCGTTCGTGCTCGACGGCTTTCAGGCGGAGCGCGACCAGGCGATCACGCTCGACACGACGCGTGTGCGGCTCAAGACGCCGCATCGCGAGTTCGTCGTCATCGATGCGCCAGGGCACAAGGAGCTGCTGAAGAACATGATCGGCGGGGCGTCGTCCGCCGCGGCGGCCCTGCTGGTGCTCGACGTCCAGGCGGGCAGCGAGGAGCAGACGCTGCGCCATGCCTATCTGCTGAAGCTGCTCGGCGTGCACACGCTGCTGGTCGCGATCAACAAAATGGACCTCGTCGGTTACGCCGAAGACGCCTTCAGCGCGCGTGAGAGCGAGGTCACTGTCGCGCTGCAAAGAATCGGGATCGTGCCCTGCGCGATCGTTCCAGTGTCGGCCAGGGACGGCGCCAACCTGCGCGAACCCGGTGCGATGGCTGGCTGGTATCGCGGCCCGTCGCTGGTCGCTGCGCTCGAAGCGCTGCCGGCGGCGACGCCGGAACACGCGCTTCCTCTGCGCCTGCCGATACAGGACGTCTATCGCCAGGGTGATCGGCGCGTGCTGGCCGGCCGCGTCGATTCGGGTCGTCTCGCCATCGGGGACGAGCTGGTATTTTCGCCGTCGGGACGCGTCGGCAAGGTCGCCGAGCTTCTCGCGTGGCCGATCGCCGCGCCGGAAGCCGTCGAGGCCGGCGGCAATGCATCGATCGTGCTCGACCGGCCGCTGGTGGTCGAGCGCGGGGACATGGCGAGTCACCGCGAGCACGCGCCGAAGCTGACCGCGGTATTCGACGCCGAGATATTCTGGCTTTCGGCAACGCCGCTGGTTCCGGGCCGCGAGCTCACGATGCAGCTCGGAACGCGCGTTGCCGGAGTGCGCGTGCAAGCGATCCGCCACCGCATCGACGTGGCGACGCTGGCGCCCGAATTGGCGAGCACGATCGCAGCCGGAGAAATCGCCAGCGTGACCTTGCGCGCGCACGAACTGATCGCGGTCGACGATTTTGCCGCGATGCCGGCAACCGGCCGCTTTGTCCTGCGCGACGCTTATGTCACCGTCGGCGGAGGCATCATAGACGCCAGCGGGTATCCCGATCACCGGGGCGTGCCGGAACGGGCGCGCAACCTTACCCCGATGCGCCACCAGGTGACCGAAACCGAGCGTGCTTCGCGGTTCGGGCACGCGGGCGCCGTGGTCTGGCTGACCGGCCTATCGGCCGCGGGAAAATCGACGCTGGCGATGGCGCTCGAGCGCCGCCTGTTCGACGGTGGCTATGCGACTTACGTGCTCGACGGCGACAACGTGCGGCGCGGCCTGAACGCCAACCTGGGCTTCTCGCCGGAGGACCGGCAGGAAAACATCCGCCGCGTCGGCGAAGCCGCCGCCTTGTTCGCCGAAGCCGGATTCGTTTGCATCACTGCGTTCATCTCACCGTATCGCGACGACAGGCGGCGGGCCCGCGCCGCGGTGGCCAAAGGGCATTTCCTCGAGGTCTACGTCAAAGCGGACCTGGCCGCGTGCGAGGCGCGCGACCCGAAAGGCCTGTATCGGCGCGCACGGGAAGGTGAGCTCAAGGACTTCACCGGCATCGACAGCCCGTACGAAGAGCCGCAAGCGCCCGAGCTCGTCCTCGACACGACGCAAGAGGACATCGCCGCGTGCGTCGACAAGCTCACCGAATTCGTCGCGGCACGCTGCCGCGTCTAGTGCGGTCTTACATTCCCTTGGGCGAAATGTAGCCGCCCGGACGCGTCATTTCGTCGATCGATTTCTTGTCGGTAATGCCCTTGACGTTGGCCGACGTGCTGTTGTCGCGCACCGGCAGGCGGCTGCCCGTCACATAGGCCTTGTCGTCCGGCGATTCGTTTTCGGCCATCTGGCTGGGCGGAGTCGCGCAGCTGGCAACGACAGTCGCGGCGATCGCGGCAAGGATCAGATCGTAACGATTCATTTCAACACCCCATAGGCGCCGCACGCGCGACGAGGGGCCGAGTGTAACCCAGCCGAAGAAGCTGCGCGAGTCCCGACTACATGTTTTTGGGCTGCCGTCCGAGAAGGTGGAATTCGTCGTTGGGGCGCATGGCGATGAGATCGGCCATGCGGTTCGACAGCGCAAAAAAGGCCGCGATCGCGCCGATGTCCCAGATATCCTCGTCGGTGAAGCCATGGACCCGGAGCGACTCGTAGTCGCCGTCGGCGAGCTCGACCGACCGCAGCGCAACCTTGAGCGCGAACGCCAGCATCGCCTTCTGCCGGTCGCTGATGTCCGCCTTGCGATAATTGACCGCGACCTGGTCCGCGACCACCGGATTCTTGGCGTAGATACGAAGGATCGCGCCGTGCGCAACGATGCAATAGAGGCAATCGTTGGCGCCGGACGTGGCGACGACGATCATCTCGCGCTCGGCCTTGCTCAAGCCGGACTCGCGCAGCATCAGCGCGTCGTGGTAGGCGAAAAAAGCCCGGAATTCGTCGGGGCGATGGGCGAGCGTCAGGAAAACGTTCGGGATGAAACCGGCCTTTTCCTGAACCTCGAGTATCCGCGCGCGGATGTCCTCGGGCAGTTCTTCGAGCTTCGGCACCGGATAGCGGCTGATCGCCGGCCGCTCGAGCGGCCGCTTCATTCCTTCGGCGGAACGTAACCCGAGGCGACGTCGGCACCGCTGCCGAAAAAATGCCGCTCCATCTGCTCGACCAGGTACTTCCGCGCGCGCGGATCGGCGAGGCTCAGGCGGTTTTCGTTGACCAGCATCGTCTGCTGCTTGAGCCACTGCGCCCAGGCCTCTTTGGACACGTTCTCGTAGATGCGCTTGCCGAGCTCGCCCGGATACGGCGGGAAGTCGAGCCCTTCGGCCTCGCGGCCCAGCTTGATGCATTGAACCGTGCGTGCCATGGCGTGGTCCTCGTGCGTTGATCAGCTGCGAATTATCGCACGCTGCGGCAGGCCTCGGCTTGGCGGCTAGACCAGGCTTTTTTCGTAAACCAGCGAGCGCCGCTGCCAGTTGTAGAGGTCGCGCTTCTGTTGCGGAAGTCGCGACGGGTCGCTCTCGACGAACCCGCGCTCGACGAACCAGCCGGACGTGCGCGTCGTCAGGACGAACAGGCGCGACAGGCGCAGCTTGCGCGCGCGCTGCTCGATCTCGTGCAGCAGCGCCTCGCCATAGCCTTCGCGGCGGAAGTCCGGATGAACGGCCAGCGCGGCGAGCTCCCCGGCCTTGTCACCGGGAAACGCATACAGCGCCGCGCAGCCGACGATCATGCCGTCGTGCTCGGCGACGACGAAGCGCTCGATCTCCATTTCCAGACGCTCGCGCGAGCGGCGCACCAGCACACCCTGGTCCTCGAGCGGCTCGATGATCGCCAGGATGCCGCCGACGTCGTCGATCGTCGCGCTGCGCAGGTGGGCAAGCGGCGCGGCGGCGACCATCGTGCCGACGCCGTCGCGCGTGAAGAGCTCGAGCAGCAGCGCGCCGTCGTGATGGCGGGAAATCAGATGCGCGCGCTTGACGCCGTTTTCGCAGGCGCGAATCGCGCCTGGGAGGTAATACTTGACGTCGGCCGGCAGCTTGCGGCCGCTGGCGAGCAGCGTCTCCGCGTCGTGCGTCGAAAGCTCGCTCAGCAGCTGGCGGCGGCCGTTGCGGACGCCGTCGGTTTCCATCAGGAAAATCAGCTTGTGGGCCGACAGGTGGACGGCGACCTGGGTCGCGACCTCTTCCAGCGCCAGGTTGAATATCTCCCCGGTCGGCGAGTACCCGAGCGGCGACACCAGCACGACGTCGCCGTCGTCGAGCCGCTGCCGTATCGCGGAGACGTCGACGCGCCGGACTTCGCCGGTCCACTGCATGTCGACGCCGTCGAGCACGCCGATCGGCTTGGCCGTCAGGAAGTTGCCGCCGACGACCCGGATGCGCGCCCCGGCCATCGGCGAGTTGGCGACGCCGAGGGACAGCAGCGCCTCGATGCGGCTGCGCGCATGGCCGGTTCCCTCGAGCACGCAGTCGAGCGTCTCGGCATCGGTCACGCGCAGCCCGCGGTTGTACTTGCTGGGGATACTCTGCTGCTTGAGGATGGCTTCGATCTGCGGCCGCGATCCGTGCACGACGACCAGACGGATGCCCAGGCTCTGCAGCAGATTGAGGTCATGCACGATGCCGAGGAAGGTTTCGTCGGCGACGACCTCGCCGCCGAAAGCGATGACGAAGGTCTTGCCACGAAACGCATGGATATAGGGCGCGGCCGAGCGGATCCACTGCACGAACGCCCGTGTCGTCGCCGAATGCGCTGCGGGGTTGATACGCGGAATGCGTGGCATCGGATCGAGGTCGCGTGGGCGGCGGGCGCGGCCGATTATAACGCCCGATGGCTCGAGCCGAAGAGGCGTCGCGACGCGGTATCGCCTATAATTACGCTTTACGCGGCACACCGGCGCGCAATCGAAAGCCAACGGTCTGCCGATCGCCGCCCGCTCGACGGCGCGCACCTTTCCGATGGCTTCGCCTTTACTCGAGAATCTCAACCCCGAACAGCTCGCCGCGGTGACGCTGCCGCACGCGTCGGCGCTGATCCTCGCCGGCGCCGGCAGCGGCAAGACACGCGTCCTGACGACGCGCATCGCGTGGCTGCTCGCCACCGGGCAGGCGAGTCCGCTGTCGATCCTGGCGGTGACGTTCACCAACAAGGCCGCCCGGGAAATGATGTCGCGCCTTTCGGCGCTGACGCCGGTGAATACCCGCGGCATGTGGGTCGGCACCTTCCATGGCCTGTGCAACCGGATGCTGCGGGCGCATTACCGGGATGCAGGGCTGCCGCAGGCTTTCCAGATCATGGATATGCAGGATCAGCTGGCGCTGATCAAGCGGGTGTACAAGGCGCACAACATCGACGACGAGCGCTTCCCGGCCCGACAGCTGCAAAGCCTCATCAATGCATCGAAGGAAGAGGGCCTGCGCCCGAACCAGGTCGAGGCGCACGACGACTTCACGCGACGCCAGGTCGAGCATTTCGCGCTGTACGAGCAGGCATGCCAGCGTGATGGCGTCGTCGATTTTCCCGAGCTGTTGCTGCGCACCTACGAGCTGCTGACGCGGCACGAGGGGCTGCGCGAGCATTACCGCCGCCGCTTTTCGCACATTCTGGTCGACGAGTTCCAGGATACCAACGTGCTGCAGTACAAGTGGCTGAAGCTGCTGACCTCGCCGCAGACATCGGTTTTCGCCGTAGGGGACGACGACCAGTCGATCTACGCCTTTCGCGGCGCGAACGTCGCCAACATGCAGCACTTCGAGCGCGACTTCGGCGTTGCCGGCGCACCGGTGCAGCTGATCAAGCTCGAGCAGAACTACCGGTCGCACGGCCGCATCCTCGACGCGGCCAACGCGCTGATCAAGCACAACCAGGGCAGGCTGGGCAAGAATCTGTGGACCGCCGATGCCGAAGGCGAGCCGGTCCGCGCCTTTGCCGCGCCGTCCGACATCGACGAGGCGGCATTCATCGTCGACGTGGTCAACGGCCTGGTCGCCGACGGCGTCTCGCCGGCGGAGATCGCCGTGCTCTACCGTTCCAACGCGCAGTCGCGCGTGGTCGAGCACGCGCTGTTCAACGCCGGCATGCCGTATCGGGTCTACGGCGGCATGCGCTTTTTCGAGCGCGCGGAAGTGAAGCACGCGCTCGCCTATCTTCGTCTGATCGCCTCACCCGCGGACGATGGCGCGTTTCTGCGCGTGATCAATTTTCCGCCTCGAGGCGTAGGCGCGCGCTCGATCGAGACGCTGCAGGAGCGCGCGCAGGCGACCGGCAGCAGCCTCTGGCAGACCGCGTGCAGCCACCCGGTTGCCGGCAGGGCGGGCAGCAGCGTCGCGGCATTCGTCGGGCTGATCGAGGCGATGCGAACCGCCACGCAGGGACTGCCGCTGCCCGAGGTGGTCGACCATGTCGTGCACGCCAGCGGACTGCTGGCGCACTACGGCGGGGAAAAGGACGGCCAGGAGCGTATCGACAATCTGCAGGAATTGATCAATGCCGCCGACGGATTCCTGCGCGAGGCCGAGCGCGAGATCGGCGAAGGCGGCGACGATCCGCTGATGAGCTTTTTGTCGCATGCCGCGCTCGAGGCCGGAGAAACACAGGCCGCCGAAGGGCGGCCCGCGCTGCAGCTGATGACCGTGCACTCGGCCAAGGGTCTGGAGTTTCACACGGTATTCGTCACCGGCCTGGAGGAGGGCCTTTTCCCGCATGAGAACAGCATGTCCGAGTTCGACGGCATCGAGGAAGAGAGGCGGCTCGCGTATGTCGCGATCACGCGGGCGCGCCGGCGCCTTTATCTGACCCATGCGCAAAGCCGCATGCTGCATGGCCAGCTTCGTTACAACGTCGCCTCGCGCTTCCTCAATGAGTTTCCCGACGGGGTGGTGCAATGGCTGTCGGCCAGGCGGCGCGACTTCACGATGTCCGAGGATGCGCCGCCGATGACGCGAGTCGTTGCACGCGAGGTGCCCGGCTGGCGCATCGGCCAGAGCGTCAAGCACGCCAAGTTCGGCCTGGGCATTATCATCGACGCCGAGGGACGCGGCGACGACGCGCGGGTGCAGGTCAATTTCCGCGAAGCCGGCGTCAAGTGGCTGGCGCTCGAGTATGCCAAGCTGCAGCCGGCCTGAGTCGCCTCTGCGCGGCGGCCTGCCGCTTAGGCTGCTGAACCGGCGGTCTGAGGCGTCTCGTCCGCGGGGAAGATGTCGCGATAGCCGACGTAGTCCGAAATGTGCAACGTCGCGATCAGCACGAACATGTACGGCGTGATGACGAACAGCAGCACCGGCCCCGCCGCGTTCTCGCCCAGCAACTGCGCGATGCCCAGCGCGAAAACAGGCACGACGCCGCCGAAAGCGAATACGGCAAGCCCGTAGACGGCGATCGCGCGCCAGTTGGCGATCGATGCCCGAAGGCTCGTGACCAGCGCAGTGCGCGCGCCCGCGTCGTGAAATACGACCAGCGCCGGGGCGAACCAGGTCGCGAGCAGCGTCGGCAGCGCGCACGCCGCGCCGAAAAGCATCGCCGCTTGGACTCGGCCGGTGCTCAGGATTGCCTCGGTCGGACGTTGTGCGCCGGTCAGCAGCGCGATCAACTGGCCGCCGTCGATAAGCGTGGTGGCCTTTACCGCCACCAGCATGCCGCCGAGAAAGACAATACCCAGCGGCAGCAGCGCGCGGAGGTCGCTGCGAAAGCCACGAAACAAGTGCGCGAACTTCGGCACGCCGCCGCGTTCCTGGGACCAGGCCGCGGCCAGAAAGCCGACGGCGAAGACCGGCCGCAGCAACGGCGCGACGAACTGTCCGATCGACGCCCATGGGCCGAACTCGGTCAAGCCGACCAGCAAATAATAGACAAAAAGCAGCAGCAGCCAGGGCAGCGGCGCGGCGCGGAACATTGCCGCCGCACGCAAGAGCCAGGCGAATCCGTTCGCCGCCGGACGTAATTCGAACGCGATCGCCGCGTCGCTCATCAGCCGGGCCACCGCGGCGGCGAAACGATGCGATCGCGCAGGATGCGCTCGAAGACGGCCGGGTCGTGCGCGGAGGTGATCTCTCCTGCGCGGGGGCGGTGCAAGTCGTAGAGGCGCGACAGCCAGAACCGGAGGGCCCCGGCGCGAAGCAGCGGCGCCCACATCGCGCGCTCCTCGGCGGTCACTGGACGCAGCGCCGTGTAGGCGGCCACCATTGCTTCGACGCGCTCGTCATCGAGAGCGCCTGCCCGGCCGCCGTCGACGAACACGCACCAGTCGTTGACCGCAATCGCGAGGTCGTAGATGAAGGCGTCGGTCGCCGCAAAACCGAAATCGATGACGCCCGAAACGCGTGTGCCTTGGAACAGTACGTTGTCGCAGAACAGATCGCCGTGGATCGCACCACGCGGCAATCTGATCTTGGCCAACCCGACCTGGAGCTTGAGCTCGGAGGCGATCAGCGCATTCTGCTCGGCCGACAGGAACGGCCGGACGGCGCGCGCGGTCTGGCGCCACCAGGCGGGACCGCGGCGATTCGACAGGCGGGAGCGGTAGCTTCCGACGGCAATGTGCATCTGCGCCAGCACCGCGCCCGCCGCCGCGCAATGCGCGACGTCGGGCCGCTCGACGGCGGCGCCCTCGAGTCGCGCCACCAGACCGGCAGGCTTGCCGTTGAGGATGCTCCACAGCGCGCCGCTTCGATCCGGTTCGGGCGCCGGAGCCTGCACGCCGGCGCTCGCCAGATGCGCCATCAGATTCAGGTAGAACGGCAACTCTTCCGCCGGAAGACGCTCGTAGAGCGTCAGCACATAACGGCCCTTGTCGGCGGTGACGAAGTAATTGGTATTTTCGATGCCGGCGGAGATCGGCTCGAATTCGTGCACGGCACCAATCGCATAACGCGTGAGCCAGGCAGCGAGTTCTTCGGGTGTGACGGTAGTGTAGACCGACATCGGGCATCGCCGCGCACTCGGGCGTGCGCGGCCGCTTTCAACGCTGCTAGGGACGGGGCCTAAATCAAAAGGAGAACAACAGCCACATCGGCACCTTGACTCCCGTATCGAGGCTGTCGCGTCGGATGAACGTTCCGTCGGCGCCGTTGGCAACCAAATAGTAGGGTCTGCCGCTCTTGGGCATCACCTTGATCATCGTCAGACGGCCGTTGACGCGGTATTCCTCGATGGTCTCGGTCGGCCGGCGGACGATCGTCACCTGCGGCTCGAGATCGGGATCGCTGGCAATTTCGGGTGGCGGTGGCGGGGCTTCGGGCAGCGGCTCGAGTTTCGGCGGCGGCGCCTTCTGTGCCAGCGCGGCAAGCGCGAACGCGAAGGCGATGGCGGGAATCAGCGTTGCGGGACGAAGGCCCATTTGGCACCGCGACGATCAATGGTGGTTCATTCTAACAGGAATCGGCACTTCCGGGCCGCCGCTTCCATCATCGCCGCGGGCGTCACTCCGCGTCCGGCGCTACAGATTGAGCATTCTGTCGCGCTCGGCGCGCGTCGGCTGAAACCCGCGGCTCTCGTAATAATCGAAGATCGCATCGACGATGGCTTCCGGCTCGTCGATCAGCGTCATCAGCTCGATGTCGGCCGGGGAAATCAAGCCTTCTCCGACCAGCTTGTCGCGCATCCAGTCGATCAGGCCCTTCCAGAAATCTCCGCCAACCAGGATGATCGGGATCTTGCGCGTCTTGCCGGTCTGCACCAGCGTCAGGCATTCGGTGAGCTCGTCGACCGTGCCGAACCCTCCTGGCAGGACCACGTACGCGGATGCGAACCGCACGAACATCATCTTGCGGGCGAAGAAATAGCGAAAGTTGATGCCGACATCCTGGAACGGGTTGCCGGCCTGCTCGTGCGGCAGCACGATATTGAGCCCGATCGCCGGCGAGCGGCCCGCGTGCGCGCCGCGATTGACCGCTTCCATCAGTCCGGGACCGCCGCCGGAGATCACCGAAAAACCTGCGTCGGACAGCAGCCGTGCGATACGCTCGGCCTTCTGGTAGTACGCGTGATTGGGCGCAATGCGCGCGCTGCCGAACAGGCTGACCGCGGGACGGATGCCGCGCAGTCTCTCGGTCGCGACGGCAAACTCTGCCATAATGCCCAGAACACGCCACGCTTCCTGTCCGTTGGTCGCGAAATTCGCCTGAGGATCGATCAACTCGGGAATCTTGCTCGTCTGATTCATGCCTACGCTGTACCTCGTCGACGGCTCGTCTTATCTGTACCGGGCGTTTCACGCCTTGCCGGATCTGCGCACGTCGCGCGGCGAGCCTACGGGCGCGATTCGCGGTGTCATTTCCATGTTGCGCCGTTTGGTCGAGGACGGCAAGCCGGACCAGTTCGCGGTCGTATTCGACGCGCCGGGCAAGACGTTTCGCGACGACTGGTATCCGCAATACAAGGCCACCCGTACGGCGATGCCGGACGATCTCGCGCAGCAGATCGAGCCGCTGCATGAGTTGATTCGCGCGTACGGCTGGCCGCTGCTGATGATCGCCGGCGTCGAAGCCGACGACGTGATCGGCACGCTGGTGCGCCGCGCCGAAGCGGAAGGCTTCGATGCGGTCATCTCGACCGGCGACAAGGATCTGGCGCAGCTGATCACGCCGCGCGTGACCCTGGTCAATACGATGAGCAACGAAACGCTCGACATGCAAAGCGTCGTTGCCAAATTCGGCGTGCGCGCCGACCAGATCCTCGACCTGCTGACGTTGACCGGCGATGCCGTCGACAACGTCCCCGGCGTGGCTAAAGTCGGTCCGAAGACCGCGGCCAAGTGGCTGGCCGAATACGGGACATTGGACGGGGTGATCGCGCACGCCGGCGATATCGGCGGCGTCGTCGGCGAGAATCTGCGCGCGGCGCTCGATTGGCTGCCGCAGGGCAGGAAGCTGTTGACGGTGCGGACCGATTGCACGCTACCGGTCGCGCCGACCGGGCTCACATTGCAGCCAGTCGATGCCGGCAAGCTGAAGAGCCTCCTCGAGCGCTTCGAGTTCAAGACCTGGCTCAAGGACCTTGAAGGCGGCCGCAACGATACCGCCGCGCAGCCCAGGGCAGAACAGACCGCGCCGGCGCCGTCGGCCGCTCCCGCCGTTGCGCGCGCCCCCGTGGCGAGACATTACGAAACCATACTGGACATGGCCGCGCTCGAGCGGCTGATCGGCGCGATCGCGCAGGCGGAAATCGTCTGCTTCGACACGCAGACGACCAGCCTGGATCCGATGCAGGCGCGGATCGTCGGCTTGTCGTTCGCGCTCGAACCTGGGCGCGCGGCCTATATTCCGCTGGTCCATCGCTACGCGGGCGCGCCGGCGCAGCTGCCGCTCGACCTGGTGCTCGAGCGGCTCAAGCCCTGGTTCGAGAATCCGGCCGCGAAAAAGCTGGGCCAGAACGTCAAATACGATCAGCACGTGCTGGCCAACCATGGCATCGCTCTGGCCGGCGTCGCGCACGACACGATGCTGCAATCATACGTGCTCGAGTCGCACCGGCCGCACGACCTGGACAGCCTCGCCTTGCGCCGGCTCGACGTGAAAACCCTAAGCTATGCCGAGGTCACCGGAAAGGGCGCATCGCAAATCGGTTTCGACCAGGTCTCGATCGAAAGAGCGACCGAATACGCAGCCGAAAACGCCGATATCGTCGTTCAGCTGCATCGCGTCCAGCAGCCGCGCGTCGCCTCCGACGCGGGTCTCGATTTCGTCTACTCGTCGATCGAGATGCCGACCAGCGAAGTGCTGTTTCGCATGGAACGCACCGGCGTGCTTCTCGACTGCGCATTGCTGGACGAGCAGAGCCGCGAGCTGGGCGAGCGCGTGCTTGCGCTCGAAAACAAGGCGTACGAGCTTGCCGGCCAGCCGTTCAATCTCGGGTCGCCGAAACAGCTTGGCGACATACTGTTCGGAAAAATGGGGCTGCCGGTCGTGAAGAAGACGGCGACCGGACAACCGTCGACGGATGAGGACGTCCTGCAACAGCTGGCCGCCGACTATCCGCTGCCGAAGCTTCTGCTCGAGCATCGCGGCCTGTCCAAGCTCAAGTCGACCTATACCGACAAGCTGCCGCTGATGCGAAACGCGCGCACCGGGCGCGTCCACACCAGTTTCGGACAGGCGACGGCGGTGACGGGGCGGCTCGCCAGTACCGACCCCAATCTGCAGAACATACCGGTGCGCACGGCCGAAGGCAGGCGGATTCGCGAGGCATTCATCGCGCCGTCCGGACACACGATCGTCTCGGCTGACTATTCGCAGGTCGAGCTGCGCATCATGGCGCACCTGTCCGGAGACGAATCGCTGCTCAAGGCTTTCGGCGAAGGCGCCGACATTCACAGGGCGACGGCGGCCGAGATATTCGGCGTGCCGCTGGCCGAGGTCAGCGGCGACCAGCGTCGCTACATCAAGGCGGTCAACTTCGGATTGATCTACGGCATGAGCGCCTTCGGCCTTGCCGCGCAGCTCGCCATCGAGCGCAGCGCAGCGCAGATGTTCATCGACAAGTATTTCACCCGCTATCCGGGTGTGGCGGAGTACATGCGGCGAACGCGCGAGCTGGCGCACAAGCAGGGGTACGTCGAAACGGTATTCGGGCGGCGGCTCTGGCTGCCCGACATCAACGCCGGCGGCGGCCCGCGTCGGCAGGGCGCCGAACGTGCGGCGATCAATGCGCCGATGCAGGGTACCGCCGCCGACCTGATCAAGCTGGCGATGATCGTCTTGCAGCAATGGCTCGATCGCGAACAGCTGGGCACACGGTTGATCCTGCAGGTGCACGACGAGCTGGTGCTCGAAGTGCCCGACGCCGAGCTCGACCGCGTCAAGGGCGAGCTTCCCGTGCTGATGACCGGTGTCGCGAAGCTCCGGGTGCCGCTGGTCGTCGACGTCGGCAGCGGGCCGAACTGGGAGCAGGCACATTAGCTGACAATTCGGCTCGCGTCGGGCGATGTTGTCGTGCACATCGCACTCTGCTTGTTACCGTACAACCGTTAGTGGCGCTGCGCCGTCCGTTCGTAAGCTCGCCCACCGGCGAGACAAGGCAACGGCTATAAACAGCGCCTGCTCCCGTCGCGTGGTTTGCAAACATGCTTGCACCCGCTCATGTCGGTCATCTGGCCATGCTTCGGTCGCTTATCCGGCAGAACGCCGCCGAGGGCAGCTTCGATTCCGGGCTCGCCGCCGATACCGCGCAATCGATCGAGTTCTTCGACAAGCTCAAGCGCGCGCTGGTCCACGGCTATTTCATCGAGGAAGACCTGAACACGGGACGAGTCGAGTCGGTCGCGGTGCCCGGCTACGTGTTCTGGCCCGATGATCGGCATAGCGGGAATCCGCCGGCGGGCTTCGGCCTCTTCCGTGCGATCGCCGGCGGCTTCGAGCTCTGGCTCGCCGCGCTCGAGCTTGGACAGCGCGGCGGCGGCCATGGCCGCGCGATGCTCGATGCATTGTTTGCGACGCCTCCCGGAAGGAAAACCTGGGTTGTGCGCATACCGCGGGACTCACGTTATCGAGCGGCCGTCGAGCATCTGCTCGGCACGCATTCGTTCGATCGAATCGGCGACACGAACCGGCTGCGCTGGTTTCTGCGCAGCGACGCGCCGTCCGCGCTGGCAATGAACGTGCGCCGCGCCGTAAACGCCAGTCCGCCGCGCAATTAGCGGGCCCGCCGGTCGCGTCCGCGCCCGCGCGCGGCGCCCGCGTGTTTTGTCTGCGTGCTAGAATCCGCCGCATCGCACGCGCGCCAAACGCGCGTGTCGTCCATCCGGCTTCCTTCGCGTGCTGCATCAACGCAAAATCATCGTCGTCATGCCGGCGTACCGGGCGGAGAAGACGCTGGCCCGCTGCCATGCGGCGATCCCTTACGATATCGTCGACGAGGTGCTCCTGGTCGACGATGCGAGCGACGACGCGACGATCGCCGTCGCCGAGCGGCTCGGTATCACCGTCAGCCGCCACGCCGATAATCGCGGTTACGGCGCCAGTCAAAAGACCTGTTATGCGGAGGCGCTGGCCCGCGGCGCCGACATCGTCGTGATGCTGCATCCCGACTATCAATACGAGCCGCGCCTGATCACCGCGATGGCGGCGATGGTCGCCTCCGACGTCTACGATGTCGTCATCGGCTCGCGGATCCTCGCCCAATCCGCCGTGGCCGGCGGCATGCCCTTGTACAAGTACGCCGCGAATCGAGCGCTGAGCGCAGTGCAGAACCTGCTGGTCGGAGGCAAGCTCTCCGAATGGCACACCGGCTACCGCGCCTTCTCGCGGCGCGTGCTCGAGACGCTGCCGCTGAACGCCAACGCGGATGGCTTCGTTTTCGACAACCAGATGCTGGTGCAGGCGATCGCCTTCGGGTTCCGCGTCGGAGAGATCTCGTGTCCGGCGAAATACTTCGCCGAGGCGAGCTCGATCAGCTTTGGCCGGGCCGTCGTCTACGGACTCGGCGTCCTGTGGACATCGCTGCAATATCGCGCCTGGCGCGTCGGCCTTGCGCGCCCGACGATATTTGCCGCCGAGGCGCGGCTGCGCATCCGTCCGCCGGCCCCGGACCGCGCGGTCCGATGACGGTTTCCCCCATTCGGCACGCGGCGCCTGCGGCCGCCGCGGCGCTTGGCTTGTGCTGGTTCCTCGCCGGCGCCTGGCTGCGCTATTACCAGCTCGACCTGCAGATCCTTGTCGAGGACGAGTGGCACGCGCTGCACAAGATCCTGCGCTCGGGATTCGCCGATATCTACCAGAGCTTCGGCCGCAGCGATCACAGCATTCCGCTGGCGCTTTACGATCGCTGGCTGATGCTGCATGGCGGCTTGACCGAATGGACGATGCGCATGCCGATGTTCGCGTCCGGCATCGTATTGCTGGCGGTCGCGCCGCTGCTGATCCGGCGCGACACCGACCGCGCGACACGTGCGCTGTGGGTGGGCTTGCTCGCCGTATCGCCGCTGCTCGTCTACTTCAGCAAGATCGCGCGCCCGTATTCGATCACGGTGCTGGCGGTTTTCATCGCCGTGATCGCCGTGCGGCGCTGGTGGCGTGACGGCAGTCGGGGATCGGCGGCGGCGTATGTCGCGGGCGCGGGCACGGCGGCGTGGCTGCATCCGGTCACGCTGGGTTTCACGCTGCTGCCGCTCGCCTATTTCGGCGTCGCTTCACTGCGGACTGCGCGGCAGGATCGCCGTCCGCTGCTGCGGCTCGCGGGTATTGCCGCGGTGTTGCTGCTGGCGCTCGCGGCGACGGTCGGACCGCCGCTTTACCACGATTGGGATGCGATGGCGGCGAAGACCGGCGAACACGCGATGACCGTCGACAGCATATATCGCACCGGCTTGATGCTCGCCGGCACTGCCTCGCCGCTCGTGCTGCTCGCCGTGACCGGGCTCGGCGCTTATGGCGCGATCGCGCTATGGCGGCGCAACCGCGAGATCGTTCGCTTTTTCGTGCTGCTCGTCGCCGGCTACTGGACGCTGCTCGCCTTAAGCGGCGCGACCTGGATCGAGCATCCGCTGGTCCAGGCGCGCTATCTGCTGATCGTCCTGCCGTTGTTGCTGTTCGCTGTGGCGACCGGCGCAGTCGCGCTGGCGCGCCGCTGCCCGTGGCCGGCCGCGGTCCCCATTGTGGTCGTCGCACTGCCGCTGGCGCTGCTTGCGCTCGGACCGCTGCCTCGAAGTTTTTATTATCCGAACCAGTTCCTCGGACACTCCCGTTTCCAGTACGACTACGACGAGGCGAAGAATCCGTACGTGACGCAGGCGCCGAAGGAAACGATGCCGGCGTTCTACGAGGAGCTTGCGCAGCGACCGCCGGCCAGCGTGACCTTGATCGAGACGCCGTGGAATCTGGAGTCGCAATTCAACCCGCTGCCCTTCTATCAGCAGCGGCACCGGCAGCTGATCAAGGTCGGGATGGTCAATGGCGTGTGCGGGGAGCGCAGCTTCGGCGAATATCCGGAAAGCGAGCGCGGCCTGCGCATGCGCCACGTCGCCCATTTGTCCGCGCTGCTCGCCGGCAAGCGTTACGGCGCCGATTACCTCGTCGTGCATCGAACGCCATGGACGATCGCGCCCGGCGTGCCGCCGACGCAGTGGCCCGACGTCGAGGCTTGCCTGCCGCTTATCCGCGCGCGACTGGGCGCGCCGTCATACAGCGACGATCGGATCGCGGTATTCCCGTTGCATCGCTAGACGGCGGGCGTCGCGACCGGCGCACGCGCCGCGATCTCGTCTTCGTAGATGTCGCAGTACCCGGTGTACAGCGATGCGATCGTCACCGGACCGAGGACCAGCCAGCCCAGCATAAGCGGGATCGTCGCGACGATCGCGAGACCGATCCCCAGCAGGCCGTAGAGCAGGAACGGCACGATATTGCGCAGGCATCCGTTGAAGGACAGTCGCATCGCCTCGAGCGGCGCGACGCCGCGCAGCACGACCAGTGCCGGCGCAAACCACACTGCCATGACCAGCGGCAGGTACAGCAGCAGGAAGACGAGCAGACCGACCACTATCGCAAGCCCAAGGCTGCCCAGAATGGAGAATACCGCCCATGGATCCTGCAGCTCGTTCAGATCCTGCAGGTGCCAAAGGCTGCTGACGATCGCTGCGCCGAAGAACATCAGCAGCAGGCCGAAGACCACCAGCGCGATCGCCACTGCGACGGCGGTATAGATCAGGCCGACGATGAACAGGGGCCCGGTGCGCTCGCCGAAACCGGCGAACAGGTGACCGACGGTCAGTGGCTGGCCGCGATCGACGGCGCGGCAACCGAGCATCAGGCCACCGGCGAAAATCGGAAATAGCAGCTGCCCGATCACGTGACCGATCAGCGGTACGAGCGCCAGCACCATATTGATGATGACCAGCAGGATGACGATCAGAATCCAGACCCCGGCAGCAGGGGTGAACAAGCGCCAGGCTTCTCCCCACCAGGCGAAGCCGCGATCGGCATGGACTGCGCGCGGCGTTGATGCCGGCGCCGCGGGGCTGCCGGGGCCCGCACCTGCTTGATTGGACATCACACACTCCTGTGTCGCCCCGACGAGGGGACTCCTGTCCTAGCATAGCGCAGGAGCACTATGACATTGTCATGGATGCGGCCCGGCAATGGACGGCCGCTGGCAGTCGTCCCCGGAAAATTTGCGGCTAGAGGCTTGATTTCCCTTCTCGCAGCGCCTATCATCAGCACTCGCTTGAGGCGAGTGCTAACAAGGGCCGTACGCCGTGGTCCAGCGTCCGCCTCCGAGGCGACAATCGAACCCAGGCGTGGGATCAACTAATTGATTCCACTTAATTTTGTTACTAGGAGTGAGTGCTAACATGGAAATTCGTCCTTTGCATGATCGCGTGATCGTCAAGCGGCTGGAAGAAGAGCGCAAGACTGCCGGCGGCATCGTCATCCCCGATACCGCCGCCGAAAAGCCGTCGCAAGGCCAAGTCGTGTACGCCGGCCCAGGCAAGACCGACGACAGCGGCAAGGTCGTCCCGATGGGCGTCAAGAAAGGCGACAAGATACTTTTCGGCAAGTACTCCGGGCAGGAATTCAAGCTCAACGGCGAGGATCTGCTGCACATGCGCGAAGACGACATCATCGGCATCGTCGCCTGATCTCGCCCCAGCGATCGCCACCACCACCTTTTAGCTTTCAGGAGAAACAAATATGGCATCCAAAGACGTTCGCTTCGGCGACGGCGCCCGCAACCGCATGCTGGCCGGGGTCAATATCCTCGCCAATGCGGTCAAGATTACTCTGGGCCCGAAGGGCCGTAATGTAGTCCTCGAGCGCAGCTTCGGCGCGCCGACGATCACCAAGGACGGTGTCTCGGTCGCCAAGGAAATCGAGCTCAAGGACAAGTTCGAGAACATGGGCGCGCAGATGGTGAAGGAAGTCGCGTCCAAGACCTCCGACGTCGCCGGTGACGGGACCACGACGGCGACCGTACTGGCGCAATCGATCGTCGTCGAGGGCATGAAGTATGTCGCCGCCGGCATGAATCCGATGGACCTGAAGCGCGGCATCGACAAGGCGGTCACCGCCGTCGTCGAGGAGCTCAAGAAGATCAGCAAGCCGTGCACGACCAGCAAGGAAATCGCCCAGGTCGGCGCGATATCGGCGAATGCCGACGAGTCGATCGGCAAGACGATATCGGACGCGATGGACAAGGTCGGCAAGGAAGGCGTGATCACCGTCGAAGACGGCAAGGGTCTCGAGAACGAGCTCGATCTGGTCGAAGGCATGCAGTTCGATCGCGGCTACATCTCGCCGTATTTCATCAACAATCCCGACAAGCAGACCGCCGTGCTCGAGGATGCGTACATCCTGCTGCACGACAAGAAGGTCAGCAACATCCGTGACCTCCTGCCGCTGCTCGAGCAGGTGGCGAAGTCGGGCAAGCCGCTGCTGATCATCGCCGAGGACGTCGACGGCGAAGCGCTGGCGACGCTGGTCGTCAACAAC
>Ga0207657_10001036_pt1 | contig 29402 bp, 19 predicted proteins | sample KBSC33metaG_FD_184316 | JGI IMG/M metagenome (GOLD analysis project Ga0207657, IMG submission 184316) | Corn rhizosphere microbial communities from Kellogg Biological Station, Michigan, USA - KBS C3-3 metaG (SPAdes) (version 2) | ecosystem: Host-associated > Plants > Roots > Rhizosphere > Soil ...
TCATCACGGTTACCGTAACCCAGCATCTGCACGAAAGCATCGTTGCAATCAACCAGCCGTCCATCGGGCGTAGCTACGAACACACCTTCCTGGACCTGCTCAAACAGCAAGCGGTATTTTTCTTCCGCCGCGCGCCGGTCTGTGGTGTCACGAATGACGTGAATCGTACCTTTCTGCTTGCTGTTCTGGTCGGTATAAGAAGAAGTTGATACCAGTGAATATCCGCCGAAGCACGGATCGGAACCCTCTACAAAATCTACGTCGCCGCGCGAGCAGTATGGACAACCCTTCCACTGCTCCTGGCTGCGCGGCAACAGGCTCTCGCAGGGATTGCCAACCACAGCCGCCGGGGCCAGGTTCAGACGCTGTACCAGCGCCTGGTTCACCTTCATGATGTTGAAATCTGCGTCATGCACCAGGATCAGATCCTGGATGGAATCGAAAGTGTTCACCCACTGCCGCTGTGAACGGAGCACCTGCTCCATCAACTTCACATTCTCCACCGCTATGCCGAGCTGGTGCGCACTGGTCTCCAGGAACTCCAGGTCTTCCGCGGTATAGGAGCGCCAATGCCGGCTACCCAGAGAAAGAATGCCAATCACCGATTTCTTGCCGCGCACCGGCACCATCAATACGTGATGGAATTTCTCCTGCTTCAGCGCATCCTTCATCTCCCCGTCCGCCGTCTTAGCACTGATGATGGTCGGCTTGGTGTCTCCGATCACGGTACGCAGCGTGTCATCCAGCGCGATCGAATTACGCGCCAGCACGAACTCGGCTGAAAGTCCGATCTGCTGCGCGATGACCATGCGATTGTCTTCCTGCAGGCGGAACCAGGCGGCGCGGGCGTTAATCAATTGCTTAAGTTCTTCCAATGCTGTAAGCAGCATCGGTCCTGATTGCGAGGCCCGGGCGATACTGGAAGTCAGCGCATTTACAACCGCCAGACGGCGGGTGCGAGCACGTGAATCGTCGAAGACCACCAGCAGCATGCTCACGCCTAGTAACAAGTCAGAAAGCAACCCGACCCCTGCTGGAACCCGCCACGGTAGCAGCGACAGGTCCAACTGCAACATGACCATGCTTCCGGCCAGCAACCAGGCGCCCGTCTCCCAGCGTCCCCAACGCGAGCGGACTAACTGTACCGCGGCGGTTATGGCCACAATTCGGTAGCCCACTTCCCAAGCGACTCGCAACCACAACTCTTCCGGCCACAATACCGTCTGCGCCACTGCCAGACCGACCATGGCAGCAGAGAAGATCGCCATGGGAATCAATAGTTTGCGCGCCTTCGTGTAGAGCAGAACTGAAGTAGCGAACAAGCCCACCGCGAGCACGAACTCGCCATTATGCGAGATCGCCAGAGCGTATTCCGAACCCGTTCCTTGGGGCACGGGGAGCCGTGAGACCAGATATGCCATCCACCCGAGAATCCAGAACAGCAGATACCGCTCCCCGAATGTCCGGTAAACCACCACGCAGGCGGCCAGAATGATGAGAACCACCGATTCCTGTGCCGTCACCTTGGGAACGACGGTGCTGCCCCAATTCCAAATACTGATTAAGAAGTTCATGGTCATCCCGGGACACTAGGGTCCCGTTTTTCTAATAACACGCCTCCCGGTGCTCAAGGTGACTTTTCGAACTGCCGATGGTTACTGTGGTTACCGCAATTGGAAACGCGAAAATCGGGAAAACTGGGGTAAACTTAGGCACTTCCATGCAATCTGACCGCATTCTTGTCGTCGACGACGAAGAAGCTATACGTGAAATCGTAGCTTCCATGCTCATTTCCGCTAACTACGAATGTCGTCAGGCGAGTTCCGGATTAGAAGCCTTGGCCCTGCTTAATTCCGGCGAACAATTTGAACTTATGCTTTCCGACCTGATGATGGCGGAACTCGACGGCATCGGATTGCTCGAACGCACCAAAGAGACTTATCCCGACATGCCCGTAGTGATGGTTACAGCGGTTCACGATATATCCGTGGCGCTGGCCGCGATCCGCAACGGTGCATACGACTACTTGTTAAAGCCCTTCGAACGTGAACAGTTGCTGGCGACGGTTCGGCGTGCCTTGGAAAATCGCCGCTTGAAAATGGAGAATCGCGCCTATCAGACGAATCTGGAGTCGCTGGTTGCAAAACGCACCGACGATCTACGCCGCGCCATGACGAACCTTGAGCGCTCCTACGACATCACTCTGGAAGCTTTGGGCGACGCGCTGGACCTGAAAGACGCCGAGACCGAGGGCCACTCCAAACGTGTTACCGCCTTTACCATTGCCATCGCGCGCGCTATGGGTCTTCCCGCAGATGAAATCCGTGTCATTGCCCGCGGTGCCTTCCTGCATGACATTGGAAAAATGGCCATTCCCGACACCATCATCCGCAAACCCGGCAAACTGGATTCTGAAGAAATCGCAATCATGCGCGAGCACTGCTATCACGGATATCAGATGCTCAAGAAAATCCCTTTCTTGCAGGAAGTGTCCGAAATCGTCTATTCCCACCAGGAAAAATACGATGGGACCGGCTATCCCCGAGGCTTGAAGGGCGAGGAGATTCCCCTGGGCGCCCGAATCTTTTCGATCGCCGATACGCTCGACGCCATAACTTCCAACCGCCCCTATCGTGCTGCCCAGTCGCTTTCTGCTGCCCGCGAGGAGATTGAGCGCTGGTCCGGACGCCAATTCGATCCGGATGTAGTCAAGGTATTCATCAAGATGCCAGACAATATCTGGGAAGATCTCCGCAGAGAAATCGACTCCCAGGTCTACCGCTTCTCCTATTCCGCTGCTGGCAAAGGTTAGTCTGGCTCAGCAGATCATTCCTGGCGGATCATAGATCGAGGAATTTACTTCGAGTATCACCCTCCGGCAGGGGACACGTCTCGTACCTTCCGAATACGCGGTATCGGTTGCGAGCTACCAACCCGTACAGAAAATTTTGTACCGGAGCCGGTAAAACGCGCAATAAGGCCGACACATACGTCAACGGCCCGCCCAACTGTTGCAACACATAAACCACAGCATTCAATCGCGAAAGAAGTCGCTCCTCCGCAAGGCCGTAATCCAGTACGACGTACACCGTCTCGAGAGACTCAGACCGCAGCCTGTGCCGGACCAGGATCTGCTCCGCCAATTTGCTCTGCAACGATGCAAAGCGAAACACATCATTGCGGTCGTTTTTGAGAACGAACTGCACCAGCCGGTTGCACAAACCACACACGCCGTCGTAAAGGACAATCGGGTTGGAGCCGCGGCCTGACATCCTGCATTGAACCTATCACTTGCGCGATCTGGTGATACTCCTTCGCATTCAGGTTTCCCGCTCAACTCCCGCAGACTCTATCCGGGACGTCCCGTGCGCTGTTCTCCACCAAATACCCTTAGTGACCGTTATCACACCCTTGTGTGACCTGCGACCCCGACTACCCTGCCCCGCTCACGGCATTCTGTGTAGGAGCCTGAGAACCCACAGGCACTCCCGGCAGGCAGGGGTCACAGAGGAGCCACATGAAGCGCAAGTTTAAGACCATGGACGCCAACGAGGCGGTCGCCCACGTCGCTTATCGGGTCAACGAAGTCATTGCGATCTATCCCATTACGCCCTCTTCCCCCATGGGAGAGTGGGCCGACCAATGGGCGTCGGAAGGTATTCCAAACATCTGGGGAACCGTCCCCCAGGTGGTGGAAATGCAAAGCGAGGGAGGCGCGGCGGGAGCCGTGCACGGCGCGCTGCAAACAGGCTCGTTGGCCACCACGTTCACCGCGTCGCAAGGTCTGCTGCTCATGGTTCCGAACATGAACAAGATTGCCGGCGAGCTTACGCCGACGGCCTTTCATGTGACCGCCCGTACTTTGGCAACCCATGCTCTCTCGATTTTCGGCGACCACAGTGACGTAATGACTTGCCGTACCACTGGGTTCGCCATGTTGTGCTCGAATTCCGTCCAGGAAACCATGGACCTCGCCCTCATCGCTCATGCGGCTGCTCTGGAATCCCGCATTCCCTTCCTGCATTTCTTTGATGGGTTCCGCACCTCGCACGAAGTGAACAAGATCGAGATGCTTGCGGAAGATGACCTTCGAGCCCTCATCAACATGGATCGGGTCTTGGAGCATCGTCAACGCGCGCTCTCGCCCGATCATCCAGTCCTCCGCGGAACGGCACAGAATCCCGACGTCTTCTTTCAGATTCGCGAAACCATCAATCCTTTCTACGAGGCCTGCCCCGAACTCACGCAACGGATTATGGACAAATTCGCGCAAGTGGTCGGGCGCAGCTATCACCTGTTCGATTACGTCGGAGCAGCCGATGCCGACCGCGTCGTCGTGATGATGGGCTCCGGTGCTGAAGCCGCCCACGAGGCAGTTGAATATCTGAATGCCCACGACGAAAAGGTAGGTTTGCTGAAAGTTCGTCTCTACCGCCCATTCTCAACCAGGAGTTTCCTGGAGGCGCTCCCCCCAAGCGTTCGCAACATCGCGGTGCTGGACCGGACCAAAGAGCCAGGCAGTGGTGGTGAACCTCTGTACCTCGATGTTGTGAACGCTTTGCACGAAGGCGTGCACAAAGGCTACGGTCGCTTGAAAGCCCTCCCCCGGGTTATTGGCGGCCGTTATGGCCTCTCCTCCAAGGAATTTACGCCGGCCATGGTGAAGGCCGTCTACGACAACCTCCGGGCACCGAGTCCGAAGGAGCACTTCACGGTCGGAATTCAAGACGATCTGAGCCACACCAGCGTCGACTACGACCCCGAGTTTTCAACCGAGCCTGACAGTGTCGTACGAGCCATGTTCTATGGCCTCGGCGCAGACGGGACCGTCGGCGCCAACAAGAACTCCATCAAGATCATCGGCGAAAACACCAATAACTACGCGCAAGGCTACTTTGTTTACGATTCAAAGAAGTCCGGCGCCATGACCGTGTCGCACCTGCGCTTCGGACCGCAGCCAATCCGGTCTACTTACCTCGTCTCCAAAGCCAATTTTGTCGCTTGTCATCAGTGGATTTTCCTTGAGCGCTACGACATGTTGAGCTCCCTCGTATCTGGCGGAGTTTTCCTGCTCAACAGTCCGTTCGGGCCGGAAGAAGTCTGGTCGCACTTGCCCCGAAAAGTTCAGGAGCAGCTGATCGCAAAGCGAGCCAAGCTCTACGTCATCGACGCTTATCAGGTCGCGCGCGACACCGGCATGGGCGCGCGTATGAACACGATCTTGCAAGTGTGTTTCTTCGCTATTTCCCAGGTCCTGCCCCGTGCCGATGCTATCGAAGCCATCCGCCAATCGATCCGCGATACCTACGGCCGCAAAGGCGAAGAGATCGTGCAGAAAAACATGCGCGCGGTGGACGAAACACTTACCCACCTGCACGAGGTGAAGATCCCAGAGCGGGCCGACAGCAGCATTGAAATGCCGCCCGCGTTCTCTCCCGAAGCTCCCCAGTTCGAGCGGGATGTGCTGGCCACAATCTATTCAGGCCGCGGCGACGAGCTACCCGTCAGCGCCTTCCCCGTCGATGGAACGTTCCCCACCGGAACCGCCAAATGGGAGAAACGCAACCTGGCTCTCGAGATCCCTGTATGGGACACGAACACCTGCATTCAATGCGGAAAATGTGCCATCGTGTGCCCCCATGCCGTGATCCGAATCAAAGTCTATGAGCCCAAACACCTGCAAGGCGCGCCCGCTACGTTCAAGTCAACCGCGGCCCGCGACAAGGAATGGGCGGGTCTCAAGTACACCATTCAGGTCGCTCCCGAGGATTGCACTGGTTGCGGCATTTGCGTCGATATCTGCCCCGCGAAGAATAAGAGCGAAACCCGGCTCAAAGCTATCAACATGCTTCCCCAGCCGCCCCTCCGCTACGCCGAGCGGGACAATTGGGACTTCTTCCTCAACTTGCCTGAACTTGACCGCCGAAAAATCAAGGCAGGTACGATTCGCCAGCAGCAGGTCCAGGAACCATTATTCGAATTTTCTGGTGCCTGTTCGGGTTGCGGTGAAACCCCATACTTGAAGCTGCTGACCCAGCTTTTTGGGGATCGAGCCGTGGTGGCGAATGCCACCGGGTGTTCGTCCATATACGGCGGCAATCTGCCTACCACACCCTGGACCAAGAATGCGGATGGTCGAGGTCCCGCGTGGTCGAACTCGCTCTTCGAAGACAACGCCGAATTTGGCCTGGGTTTCCGCGTTTCCATCGATAAGCAAACAGAATTCGCGCGCGAATTGGTCGCGCGCATGAGTGGAGCCATCGGCCAACAGTTGGCAGAAGCCATCATTACCTCACCTCAAAAGGACGAGGCCGACATCTTCGAACAGCGGCAACGAGTTGAACTACTCAAAGAGAAGCTGGAAGGCAACAACTCCATCGAAGCGCGGCAACTGCTCTCGGTCGCCGACATGCTCGTTAAGAAGAGTGTCTGGATCGTAGGCGGCGACGGCTGGGCGTATGACATTGGTTATGGCGGTCTCGATCACGTCCTGGCCAGCGGCCGAAACGTGAACCTGCTGGTGCTGGATACCGAAGTCTATTCGAACACTGGCGGACAAGCCTCGAAATCTACCCCGCGCGCCGCTGTTGCCAAGTTTGCAGCGGGCGGGAAGCCTGGGCCTAAGAAGGATCTTGGCCTCATGGCGATGACCTACGGGCACGTCTATGTGGCCAGCGTCGCCATGGGTGCCAAGGACGAGCACACTCTTAAAGCCTTCCTCGAGGCGGAGGCCTACAACGGACCGAGCATCATCATTGCCTACTCGCATTGCATCGCGCACGGCATCAACATGACCACTGCCATGTCGGATCAGAAATTAGCAGTCGATTCCGGCCAGTGGTTGCTTTATCGCTATAACCCGGAACGCACGCTGCAAGGCGAGAACCCCTTGCTCCTCGATTCACGCACTCCTAACCGCAAAGTGAAGGATTATCTGCAACAGCAGACCCGCTTCCAGATGCTCAGCAAGAGCAAACCTGAGGATGCGAGCAGGCTGTGGGCGGAAGCCCAGCACGATGCGGAAGTTCGTTACCGCTTCTACGAATACATGTCGCAGCGGAAGTTTGAGAAAGGTCCCGAAAAGGAGCCGGCCAAGCAACCAGAGAAAGCGCCAATTACCAAAGCGGTTCCAGCAGACTGAAGCAGGCCGAACCACATTTGCGACCGCGAGTCGCACAAAAGGCAGGCAGAACCATGATCAATCTCAGCACCACCTATCTCGGATTGAAACTCCGCACTCCCATGATGTCCTCGGCTTCTCCCCTGGCTCAAGATGTTCCCGGGATACGTTGCCTGGAAGATGCCGGTGCGTCCGCGGTTGTGCTGCCTTCCCTCTTCGAGGAGCAACTTCGGCTTGAGACCCTGGAATTGGATCATCGACTCTCGGCGGGCACAGAGAGTTTTCCCGAAGCTCTCAGCTTCTTTCCCCAGCCCAGCGAATTCCACCTGGGGCCGGAGGAGTACCTCGGGCTGATCAGAAAAGCCAAGGAAGCTGTCGAGATCCCGGTCATTGCCAGCCTCAACGGCTCGACCGTGGGTGGCTGGATTCAATACGCCAAGCAGATCGAACAGGCCGGAGCTGACGCCCTCGAATGCAACATCTATTTCATTCCTACCGACATGGACCTGAGTGGCGCAACCGTGGAGCAAACCTACCTCGAGATCCTCAACGTCGTGAAGTCGGCCGTGGTCATTCCGGTCGCGGTGAAGCTCAGCCCATTTTTCAGCAATCTGGCTAATATGGCGAAACGGCTCGACGCCGAACGCGCCGATGGACTCGTCCTCTTCAATCGCTTTTATCAGCCCGACATAGACCTGGAGGAGCTTGAAGTAAAACCCAACGTCCTGCTGAGCACCCCACAGGCCTTGCGCCTTCCCTTGACCTGGATTGGAATTCTTTATGGACGCGTGCGCGCCAGTCTGGCCGCCACCAGTGGCATTCACACCGCGGAAGACGTCTTGAAAATGCTTATGGTAGGAGCGGACGTCACCATGTTCTGCTCAGCCCTGTTTCGCAAAGGCCCCTTCTATTTGCGTGAAGTCGAAAAAGAACTACTGACCTGGATGGAAGAACATGAATACGAATCGGTGAAGCAGATGCGTGGCAGCATGAGCCAGCTGCGCTGTGCCGATCCTTCGGCATTTGAACGCGCCCAATACATGCGCGCCATCAAGTCCTATCAGCCGGCATAAACCAATCAAGTCATATGATGCAAAGCGGCCCGGCGCACTCGCCTTCACCGGTGGCCCTGCTCGGGGCCACCTGGATACCCTAAAGGTCACCTTCTCTTCTGGTTACCAGTAACTGATTTGGTGAAAAAATCGATACTCAAAGAGGGAGGGCCACCCAAAATCAGCTCCGAGAGGAGCCAACTTGCTCCGTTACGTTGCCTCCCTCCTCGAGATGTGCTCCGTTCCCGCCAAGTTACTCGTGTTTCAGTTGTAAGAAACCAGTTTTTAATTTCTGTTCTGAAAACAGAACAAAGCTCTGAAGGTTACATGTCCGTAGTAACTGCGTTACCAAAGTTCCCGTCCACAGGCAGGAAAGCGTTGGCTTCCATTCCCCCAACTGATATTCATTATCAGGGACTTAGTGTCTTACGGGGAGAGTTTGTCTACTCGGGCAGAAACTTGGGGCGAGATGACGGTTCGAGCCAGAACCTTCATCTGCGTCGTGGACCTGGCGGGAGCGTGCGTTCTTCTCTGGGGCGCATTGCATTGGTCCAGCCATCAACCTCTAAGGTTTTTGGCGTACGTCGCGGTCGCTCTGTTAGTTTCGCGCCTCAAGGTTCGCCTCCCCGGGATTACCGGCACCATGTCGGTGAATTTCATATTCATCCTGCTGGGCATGGTGGAGTTGAGCCTTCCTGAAACCCTGGTTCTCGGGTGTTCGGCAGTCGTGGTCCAGTGCTTCTTCCCCGACCGTCCTAAACCGGTTCAGGTCATTTTTAACCTGTGCGCCTCAGCTTGGGCTATCGCGGCAGCCTATCAGGTGTACTACATCTCCACCTCGCACGGACAAGTCAAGAATCCCTCTCTGCAGTTGCTGGCTGCGGCTTCCATGTATTTCCTGGCCAACACAGTACCCGTAGCTACTGTCATCGCGCTAACCGAGCACAAGTCGCTGCGCAGTATCTTCACCGACTATTATTTTTGGTCGTTTCCCCATTATCTTCTCGGAGCCGGTGTAGCCGGCCTGATCGGCTTCTTCAACCGCTTCGTCGAATGGCAGAGTTCGCTGCTTGTTCTTCCTGCAATTTTCCTGATCTACCGTTCATATCGGCTGTATTTGAGCAAGTTGGAGAATGAAAAACGGCACGTTGAGGAGATGGCCAACCTCCACCTGCGGACCATTGAAGCCTTGGCCCTCGCCATCGAAGCCAAGGACCACACCACGCACGATCACCTGCAGCGCGTGCGCGTCTACGCCACAGAAGTGGCCAAGAAACTGAAGGTCAGCGAAGCGGAAACCGAAGCCCTCCAGGCCGCCGCCTTACTGCACGACATCGGAAAGCTCGCCGTACCAGAGCACATCATCTCCAAACCCGGACGACTGAGTCCCGAAGAGTTTGAGAAGATGAAGATTCACCCCGTGGTCGGCGCTGAAATCCTGGAGCGCGTACGCTTCCCTTATCCGGTTGTTCCCATCGTGCGGGCCCATCACGAGAAATGGGATGGAAGCGGATACCCGCTCGGACTCAAAGGCGAGGAAATTCCCATCGGCGCCCGCATCCTTTCCGCTGTGGATTTTCTCGATGCCCTTGCCTCCGACCGCCAGTATCGCCGTGCTATCCCCTTGCAGGAAGTCATGAACCGGTTGAACCAGGAGTCCGGCAAATCCTTCGATCCCAAAGTCGTCGCCGTTCTGCAGAAGCACTACACGGCCATGGAATCGCTGGTGAAACGGCAAGCCGGGCAAATCGAGTGGTCTAAGCTCTCTACCGACCTGAAGGTGGAGCGTGGTCTTCAACCCGCCGCAGGTTTCGCCAGTGAAGAAAAGTCTCATTCTCACGAAGCAACGTTCCTGGCTTCCATCGCTGCCGCGCGCCAGGAAGCGCAAGCTCTGTTCGAACTTAGCCAAGACTTAGGAGCATCGCTCAGTCTAGGTGAAACTCTCTCCGTCTTTTCGGTGAAGCTGAAACGGTTGGTGCCTTACGATTCCATCGCCATTTTTATCCGTCGCGATGACCAGTTGATCCCTGAACATGTGAGCGGCGACAACTTTCGTCTTTTTGCGTCGCTGCGGATCCCCCTTGGCGAGGGCGTTTCCGGCTGGGTGGCCAATAACCGCAAGCCCATGGTCAATGGAAATCCCGCCGTAGAGCCGGGCTATACGACTGAAGGCGGAAAGTACAGCACCCTGCGCTCTGCCCTATCCGTGCCTCTGGAAGGTTTGGACGGAGTCGTAGGTGTTCTTTCTCTGTATCAATTGGAAAAGGACGCATTCACCGCTGACCACGTCCGCATTCTATTGGCTGTCAGTTCGAAGATGGCGCTCTCTATCGAGAATGCTCTCAAATACCAGCAGGCCGAAAGCTCTGCCACCACAGATTACTTGACCGGACTCCCCAATGCGCGCTCCCTGTTTCTCCAACTCGATCGGGAACTGGCTCGCTGCAAGCGCACCAACTTGTCGCTCACGCTCATGGTTTGCGACATGGATGGCTTCAAGCAAATCAACGATCGTTTCGGACACCTCGAAGGCAATCGCGTCCTGAAACTCTTCGCGCAACGTTTGAAGGAGAGCTGCCGCGAATACGATTATGTTGCTCGCATGGGCGGTGATGAGTTCGTCGTAGTGGCGCCCGGATTGACCGGAGATGCGTGTCGGGCGAAGACCCACGTTCTGCGGGAAATGGCTAGAACCGCGGGTAAGGAAGTTTGTCGCGAAGACATCTTGTCGCTGAGCATCGGCCAGGCCGTTTACCCGGACGATGGCATGGACGCCGAACAGCTGCTGGCCGAAGCCGATCGGCGCATGTACATGGAAAAGCAGCAGCAGCCCAGCCGCAAGAACCGCCGTGGGCAGCCACGCACGGTCTGCCGCCTCACCGTCACCTTCCAGCCCGAGGGCAGCACGGTGCCCATCCTCGGCAACCTGTCCAACATCAGCCTCAGCGGATGCTATATCGAAACCGCCGCCTTATTGCAGACAGGGCAGCGCGTTCACGTGTTCTATTCCACCGACGATGACACCCTCGAAAATGTCGGAACGGTTGCGCGAAGTAATCCGGGCTCCGGAGTCGGCATCGAATTTGCCCAATCCGAAGACCGCGCCAAAGTTATGCGCATTATGGCGCATGTTGAAAGTGCCACCAAGTTCTATGATCGCGAACTTGGCTACATTGCCCGCATGGTGACCTACTAGGCTCGTCTTCTACCGCGGCGCTATTTTCCCTCTCAGGACGGTGATCGATGCTTGCGGAAGCGTGTACACGCTCCCCTGGCCTCCCGCAACATTCGACCTGGCAACTGGCCCGTCCGGATCCGCGTGTCCTCCCTTTTCGTCTGGGTGCCATTGGTATTGCTCGCTGCCAAAAGTAATTCGTGCCACCTGCGCAGCAAAGTAGCTCAGACTCCTGCCATCATTGAATTCGACTTTTACTTTGTGTGCATTCAACTGGTCGCGGTTGACCACCATCAGCGACCATTGCCCATCCGGACGAAGCACCGCATAGGCCGTCACTAACACATGCTCGGCGGGATCTTTCACATCACTGCTCGCGGCGTAGAGTTTGTGCTCTCCATTCCCAGGCTGTACCCATTCCAGGTTGATCAATTGGCTGGCGAAATATTGTGAAAGCGGCTGTTGAATCTGAAGGTCCTTATTGGCTGAGAACATGCCGAATGTGCCACTCGAACCGTTGCAACCGCGACCTAAGCCCAGAGGCACATAGTGGAAGTAATAGATCGCGTCGCCCCCTGCGGTCAGAAAAGAGCCGACATAGTCGCCCAGCCAAAGCGCACCGAAAATATCTACGAACGCTTCGCTGTCCACCCACGACAGATTCGATTCGGTGATAAAGAGCGGAACCTCCTTGGGAACTCCATCCTCATGCCAGACATCGACGATATGGCTGACCAACTCCGGTTCTTCGTAAAGCTTGCCCCAGTTGCTCTTGCACGGCTCAAAGGGATAGTGCTCGAACGAGAAGAATGCCAGATCCTGTAAGCGGCCATGTGCCTTCAGGTAATCGATGAATCTGCCGGTCCATGAGGTTCTCCCGTGGGCGTCGGGCCACACTTCAATATCTTTGTTGACCCCGGTGAACACCGGCCCGCCGAGCTTTGCCTTTGGATCCACTTTGTGAATCGCAGCAGCAAATTGTAGATAAAGGGCGGCGTAATCTTCCGGCAGCATGAATTGGCCATCCGGTTCTTCGCCCATCTCTATATACGAAATCGGATATCCGCGTTTGTTGAGGTACTCAATTTCGGCGGCAGCATCCTCGGGAATGCCGTAAACCACCGAAACCGGGACCATGGCCGGCAAGCCTCGCGTGTACCCGCTGGAATAAAACAAGTCCAGTCCCACCTGGTCGCGCTGCTTCGGATCCAGATTCGCTGGCTCGTGCCAGGGATCGATAGACGAGCAGTACGTGGTCGTCTGATCTTGCTCCGGCGTGTGCCGGATAAGGTCGTGGAACTCGCCATCACTACCAACTGTTCCCAGGTAAAGCTCGTTGATGCCATACCCCAGGCAATTGCGTTTGTCGGCACTCCCATGTGTGTCGCAGGTGTTCGAGGATTCCGTCATCCAAATGCGAACAAATTGAATCGGCATCGGCGCAGACGTAAGTTGTAAGGTGACTACCCCGCCTTTGCCGCTCGTGACTGCTCCCCCTGGAAAGGTTTGCCACACTCCCCGTGTGGCCTGCTTGATCGGATCGTCGCCGTTCCAGTACTGCACCACATACTTCCGGGCGTAAGGCTCTGCCCAATGTATGCGGATCGCGTTTACGGGTTGCGGATTAGTGAGATCGAGAATCACCCACTGCGGGTAATTCGAATCCTCCTCTCCGGTAAACGGCTTCGCGAGGTACGGATTGCTCTTCCAATAACTGTTTGGATCGCCGTCCGTCAGGCGCGAATATCCCACGCCCTCAACCCCGTCATTACGGGTGTAGCCGCGATGCGGAAGCAGGTATCCATAGGAATGGCGAATGGGTTCACCAAGATTGCTGCTGCCCGTGAAGTACCCTTTGCCGCTTGGGTCACTCCAGGTGCCTTGGGGATTCCAATGCCAGTCTTCAATATAAAGTTCCGTATTTTGACGATACGTGACCGTCTGCCAGCCCGCTGAGAGCACCTGCTTGACGGTCTCTGGATTCACCAGCTTGTCTATCGCTCCCGCCGGCAAGCGATCGATGCCGGCCCCCAGCGCTTGTGCGGGAACAAAAGTGTTGGCCACGTGGCCTGTGTCAACGCGAATCGTTTGTGCGGAACTGACAATCGACAAAACAAAAATAGAAATGACGCAGAGCTCTGCCCAATAAAATTTGCGCATGGCTGCCATTATGCAGCAATATCTCCGCTCAAGAAACGTTTTAATATAGGTTCGTCTGAACGCGAAACGTTCGCTTGCTGCGGCCAGCATCCTGGTCGCTTGCGGCAGAACCGGAGCAGCAGACTCGCACAGATCTCAACCACAAATGCGGTCTGAACGCTCACGAGAGGCACCCAACAATTTCTGTGCTCGACAAAACTAAACCACGATCTTCTACTCAATCAAAAATTCAAACCTACAAAGAGTCCCGGATTGTGCCAACCACGAGTGAGAGCCAACAGTTCTAATATGAGGATTGCTCTGATCGCCCCCCCGTTCATCGCCGTTCCACCGAAAGATTACGGCGGAACTGAGCTGTTCGTCGCGCAACTGGCCGAAGGCCTGAAGCAAAACGGAATCGACGTGGTGGTTTACGCTAACGGAGATTCCACCGTGAATGTTGAGCGCCATTGGCGCTACGAACATACCCACTGGCCTATTAAGTCTGAGACTGAAGCAATGATTATGGAGATGGATCATACAGCCTGGGCGGTGGAACATGCCGCTCGGAGCTGTGAATTGATTCACGTGCAATCGGCCCCGGCGCTTACGTACACGCATATTACCGGCCTGCCCACCGTGCTCACCCTGCATGGTCCTAACGAGGCGCGTTTGACGCAACTCTACCATCGCTATCCCAATGTCTATTACGTGTGCATCAGCAAGGCGCAGTGTGCGAGAGAGTCGATGCCGCGGACCCGTGTGATCCACCATGGCATTGATTTGTCGCAATACCAGCTCCAGACACGGAAACAGAACTACCTGAGCTTCATTGGACGCATCGCTCCCATCAAGGGTACGCACCTCGCGATCGACGTGGCCAAGCGAACCGGCATACCGTTGAAGATGGCTGGCGACGTGCAGCCCCAATTCAGGCCGTACTTCGAGGCAAAAATCAAGCCGCAGATCGATGGCAAGCTGGTGCAATACATTGGTCCAGCCAATCTGCAAATTAAAAATGAGTTGCTCGGCAACTCAATGGCGATGTTATTTCCTATTCAATGGAGCGAACCTTTCGGCCTCGTTATGGTCGAAGCTATGGCTTGCGGCACACCCGTACTGGCACTCCCCGGTGGTTCGGTGCCCGAGGTCGTTCGCACTGGAGTTTCAGGATACATTTGCCGCTCCGTGCGCGAACTGTCTAATTGCGCGCTGAATCTGCAGTTCGATCCCGCATCGGTACGGCGTTACGTGGAAGAGAATTTCTCAATCCAGCGCATGGCGGCCGAATATGCAGAACTCTACAGAGAAGCGATATCGTCGAGAGCCGCAGTGAATGCGGCCTAGGCTGAGAACTATCCTTCCTGAAGAATCCCATTGGCGGGGAAGGTGAGACTAGCTGTCCCAGCGCTCAGGATTTTCGCGCGCAAGAACCTTCAAAGTCGAACCCGGTCAAAGTTCCCGCTCCACAGGTGCGGAGTCAATTTTGTTTTTGCATAGATGCCGCAGGGAAACTGACGGAGACTGCGTCGTCGCCGACAAATCTGAACGTTATTGTTGTCTCCGCCTCAACCGCCTGCCCCTGAGACTCAGCCGGACGGTAGCGCCAATGGCGCACGGCCCGTGCCGCAGCTGCGCCCAAAGCTCGTCGTCCATCCAGCACCGTAACTTCCTTGACTGAGCCATCCGCAGCGATCACGGCCCTAAGATTCACAACCCCGGTCAAATTCGGATCCGGCGTTTCAGGATAGGTGAGCCCATGATCCGGCGCTCCCGGAATCTGCACGCGCGGGCTTGAGTTCGACTCCACTTTCAACGTCGAGGCTTTGGCCACTTCCACTTTGGCCCGAGTGTTCGCCTCTGATTTCGGCAGCGGAGTGACCGCAGGCTCGCTCGCAACTGCGCTCACTTCCAGAGATGCTGGAGCCTTTGCAGCTGGCGATGCTTGCGACGATTGTAAGTGCGGTGAACCAGACTCCGCTTGACGAGTCAGTTCGGGTTTGAATCCCGCCGAAGTCAAAGGTGTCCTCAGCTCTGCCAGATAAAACAGGACGCCAAGCAATGCGACAGTCGAGGCTGCAACTGACGCCCACCGCGGCCACTTCCGCTCACCTATTGCGTGCTGCCGACTGTCATCTTGTTCTGACTTTTGTATCGATGCAATCGCACCCGCTCGCTTGGGGAACTCGGCGATGCTTGCCCGCAAGTCGCCCGAAGACTGCAGTTCCCTGCCGCCGCCCTTCGACTGTTTTCGTGGGATTGCAATGCCCTCTGAACCTACCGCCGGGGCGATCACTGAAATCGGTTTGCGCGCGGGCAACTCCACCAGCTTGGGCGTGCTGACTGTCGCCGCCTTGCTTCGCGGCGCAATCTCGCCTACATCCTCAACCGTGCCGATCAGGCAAGGACGGTGCAGAGCACCTCCCTCGAGTTTCGTCGCACTCTCCGCGAGCCTGTCGACGAATCTCTGCTGCCGCTGAGTTAGCACGCGCCTTGTAAGGCTATGAAAATTACGGAAGATCCACAGCAGGTAAAGCCGTTCATAGAAGGAAGGCGTTGCGTAAAGAGAGCCGCGATTTGTCCGCAACTCCAGCAGACCGGTGCGCAGTTTGTGGGATACCGACTTCATGTTCCTTACACCCGGAAGAATTGAGCTTTAGCTTTGGGGGGCAGATCAACTTCGGGGAAGTTACATTAAGCATACCCCAGCTTTGCACCATTTTCGCAGCTTAATTTCGCGCTCAGCGCTGGCCCCGATTGCGGGGCCGACCCTTCGTCTGCGGCCCTTCAAACCGATCTCTTTCCCGGCTTGCCCTGCAGGACTATGATGTTGCGCGCCGAGGAGGATTCATGTTGATACGTAAGCCGTTATGGATATTGACCGCGTTCGTCCTTGCCACGGCGGTTCTGGCGCAGAACAAACCCACTACCCCTCTCATCCCGCGCAACGTCCTCTTTGGCAACCCCGAGCGTGCGGACCCTCAAATCTCACCCGACGGCACGCAGCTTGGCTACCTCGCCCCCGTGGACGGGGTTCTAAATGTCTGGATTCGAACCTTGGGCAAGTCCGACGACCGTGCGGTCACGGCCGACAAGAAGCGCGGCATCCGCAATTTCACCTGGCAGTTCGACAATCAGCACGTCCTTTACACCCAGGATGTGGGTGGCGATGAAAACTGGCGGCTGTACCAGACCGATATCGCTTCCAGGCAAACCAGGGACCTCACCCCTTTCAACAAGGTCCGCGTGGATATCGTCGCTTATGAATGGAAAAAGCCTGATGAAATCCTGGTGCAGATGAATCAGCGCAATCCCGAGCTGTTTGATGTTCACCGCATCAATCTCAAAACCGGGAAGATTCTCCTCGACACGCAAAACCCCGGCGATGTGCAGAGCTGGCAAGCCGACAACGATCTTCAGGTCCGCGCGGCCCAGGTACAGATGCCCGACGGTGGAACTATTGTCCGCGTTCGCGACAGCGCAAATGCCCCCTGGCGTGAGCTGATCAAGTGGGGCCCGGATGAGACCTTCGGCAGCACGAACGGCTTCACGCCCGACAACAAGGCTCTCTGGGTCACCACCAGTCTCGACGTCAATGCCGCCCGCCTGCTCGAGATCGACGTGGCCACAGGCAAACAGAAGGTAATCGTTGAAGATCCGCAGTTTGACGTGAATGGCACCATCAACAACCCCAAAACCAACGCCCTGGAAGCAGTCGGTTTCATCAAGCAACGCACGGAATACAGTTTTCTCGATCCCTCGGTTAAAGATGATTTCGCTGAGCTGAGCAAAGTGCGGCCCGGCGATATCGACGGTCTCTCTCAAAGCCTTGACGACAGTAAATGGATCGTCACCTATGTAGCCGACAACGCGCCGGTCTACTGGTACCTTTACGACCGGCCTTCAAAGAAAGCAACACTACTGTTCAGCAATCGTCCCCAGCTGGAGAAGTACACGTTGTCGGCGATGAAGCCGATCGAGTTCGCTGCGCGAGACGGAATGACCCTCTACGGTTATCTGACAACACCGGCGGGCATGGACGCAAAGAACTTGCCGATGGTGCTCTTTGTCCATGGCGGCCCTTGGGGTCGCGACCAGTGGGGCTACGATTCTTACGCACAATGGCTTTCCAACCGCGGCTATGCGGTCTTGCAGATCAACTTTCGCGGCTCCACGGGATACGGCAAGAAGTATGTCAACGCCGGTGATCGTCAATGGGCCGGAAGCATGCACACGGATCTTCTGGACGGCAAAGACTGGGCGGTCAAGCAAGGTGTAGCCGATGCCAAGAAGGTCTGCATTATGGGCGGAAGCTATGGCGGCTACGCCACACTCGCCGGCGTCGCATTTTCACCGGATGCATTTGCCTGTGGAGTGGATATTGTTGGACCATCTAATCTCAACACGTTGCTCAAGACCATCCCGCCCTACTGGTCGACCATCCTCGCCACCTTTCACAAACGCATGGGCGATTCGGAAGACATCCTGAAGGCCCAGTCGCCTTTGTTTAAGGCAGACCAGATCAAGGTGCCGCTACTGATCGGACAGGGCGCCAACGACCCTCGTGTTAACAAGGCCGAGAGCGATCAGATTGTGGCCGCAATGCGCAAGAACAACAAGCCCGTCGAATACTACGTCTTCCCCGATGAAGGTCACGGCTTCGCGCGTCCCACCAACAACATGGCATTCAACGCTGCCGCCGAGGAATTCCTGGCAAAGTACTTAGGCGGGCGCTATGAGCCACCCAATCAGGATGAGAACAAGTTGCTGGCGAGTATCAAGCACTAGAAAAACCAGCGAAAACCTTCCTCCCTAGGAGGCTTTCGCTGGCCTCGCCGCGCGCGGTGCCATCAATTCCTATCCTTCTCAGGGCAGACGATTGAGATAACAGGCCCCACTTGTACTCTGCTGCGGCGGAACTGGCGGAATCTGCCAAGGCATATTCACCAGGTCGAAGAACTCCGTCATATCGATTTGCACTGCATCGCGCTTCGTCAGCGACGGCAATTTGAACCGCGTCTCGATGAACTTGAGAATCGCGGTGTAGTCGGCCACTGTGTGCGAGACGTAGTTCTTCTTTGTGAATGGCGACACCACAATCAGCGGCACGCGGTATCCCGTGTAGACGAAATCGCACGTAGGTCCGGTGTTGGGCGGCGTGCAGATGTCGCCTGGTTGAAGGTCAGTGGGTGGAATATCGTCGGGACTCACAGCTGGCTGCGGCGGAACATGATCATAAAATCCGCCAAATTCGTCGAAGGTCAGAATAAACGCCGAGTCTTTCCACGAAGGGCTCAGCATCAGCGCGTCGATCAGCGACTGCACGTATTGAGCGCCCTTTTGAATGTTGGGTGGATTCGGCACGTCGATATCCGACGGATGCTCGTCGAGGGAAACCAGCGATGCCGGCTCAATCATAGCCACCTGCGGCAGACTTCCGCTCTGCACGTCCGTTAAGTATTGCGAGATCGGTTGGATGTTCTGCGGAAAATTCTGCAAAATCGTGTTTCCGTACAGAAAATTCTGAATATAGCTCTGCTTGTAGAGACACTGCGCCGTGGTACATCCGCTGGCGTCCGGGTGAACATAAATCTTCCAGCTGATGCCATGTTGCTGCAGCAACTGGAAGATGATCGGATCGGGGAGTTGCGTACTTCCCGAAGTGTTCAACCCATACGCATGCCCATGGGACGTAGCTGCCAGTAAGTACATGCGGTTGGGTGGAGTTCGCGACATCACGGGCGAGAACCAGCGATCGGAAGTCGCGAAATTCGATGCCATGAAGTAGTAGTAATTCAGATCACTGCCGTCGTAATAACCCATTGCGCGGACACCGTTCGTGTCAAAAAGCGCAGGCACCTGGTTGCGTGCGTCGTGCGCCGCTGTCCAGACGAACCCGTCCAGCGTGGCAGTTCCTGAAACGTGATTCATCAAATTGAAGTCAACGTGGCTCTCGTTCCACGAGGGGCTGGGATTCTCCAGGCATTGCGTGATCAGGTGGTAGCTCTGAATAGCTGGACTGTTTGCGTTGATTTTGCAATCAACCGGAGCATTTGGATTCCACGGGAATGCCGGATCGCATCCCGGATTCGTTGGCGCGGGCCCGACTGGTGCGCTGATTGGAAATTGCGGCAGGCCGTCAAAGGGCTGATCGGGGTAATTGTTATCCAGCCAGTACTGGCGTAAGGCTCCGAAATAATGATCGAAGGAACGGTTCTCCTGGGCCATGAAGATGATGTGATTGATAGCATTCAGCGACCCCGACAGTTTAAAGGTGGCCGTCACATCAGCGGCCGTTGCTCCTACCTTCACCTTACAAGCTGCCGTGCCGGTGCAAGCCCCCGACCACCCAGCGAAACTGGAGTTGGCGGCCGCTGTCGCAGTCAGTGTCACCGATGTACCCGAAGGAAAAGTCCCGCTGCAACTTTGGCCGCAGTTGATTCCCGCCGGAGTGCTGGTAACAGTACCCGTCCCAGGTCCCACCGCGGACACCGTTACCGTACCCGGCGCGGAGAAAGCGGCGCCCACGGCGGTGTCCGCATTCAACACAACCGTACATTTCCCCGCGCCTGAACAGGCGCCACTCCAACCCGAAAATGAGTCCCCCGCCGCAGGCGTTGCGGTGAGCGTTACAGACGAGCCTGCGGCGAAGCTTGCGCTGCAGGTTGTGCCGCAATTGATGCCCGCGGGCGTACTGCTGACTGTCCCTGATCCACTGGATGATACAGTCAGGCTGAAGTCGGTGGGTTTAGGTGCCGACTCAGGGACACCTCCTCCGCACCCGCTGAGAGTGATGGCCAGATATGCTGCAATTCCTAAAAGCTGAATTTTGGACGGGGCGCGCACACAGGTCCTTTCAGAACCAAAGTTCCTGTTGAGATGTCCCCACCAAATTGCTGGTTGTTTGCTGCTGCTGCCGAGTTTTCCTGTAGGGCCCCTCAGACGCCGCTAAGGACGCGGGTTTTGCCTCGCCCCAAGGGCCTGAAGCGCCTTTGAGGAAGGGAGTAAATGCCCTTCCCTTCTTGCACCTCAACAAAACATGCCGTCTGAAGCGAAGTCTGGATAGAACCGAGCCTCTGACCCGGTTTATTCGCCGTCGACAATACCAAGGCAGGCCGGACGATTAAAATCAATGAGCCACAAGCGCCATCAGTAACTCCGTGGCGGCAATGCGTGCGGCACATCCGTCTTTACCGCCCATACGAGCGCAATCACCCAACCGATGGCCGTCCATCCCAAGAAGAAATTCAGCAGAAAGATCGAGAGTAGATCGCGCTTGCTGCGCGCGGCAGCAATGATCGACGGCAGGAAATAAATTGCGATTCCCGAACCGAATAGCGGGAAGAAGAACAAAGCAGCTAGTGGATGCATAGGGCTATGCCTCCCTCTAAACCATACGTTCTCCCAAGTATTTTAGTTCCTTCGGCAAGAATTGTTCCAACGCCCCCAGTGTTTCCGCAACCTCACCGACACCGCCGATACCCATCACACTTCTTCATGCTCCTTCAGTTTTGCGATCACGCCCAAATCCTCAAGCGTGGTTACGTCCCCCTTCACGTCCCCGCTGCTGGCCAGTTCTCTCAGCAGACGGCGCATAATCTTCCCGCTCCGGGTTTTGGGAAGAACATCGGTGAAGCGAATGTCGTCTGGTTTCGCCAGAGCGCCAATTTCTTTCGCCACCCACTGGCGCAGCTCTTCTTTCAGTTGATTGGAGGGTTGATGACCTTGCTCGAGAGTCACAAACGCAGAGATCGCTTGTCCCTTCAGCTCATCAGGACGCCCCACCACCGCAGCTTCCGCCACCTTGTCGTGCGCCACCAGCGCTGACTCAACTTCCATGGTGCTGAGACGGTGACCCGAAACATTGATCACATCATCCACGCGTCCCATAATCCAGTAGTAACCATCTTTATCGCGCCGCGCACCGTCTCCCGTGAAGTAGACCCCGGGGATTTGCGACCAATATTGCCGCTCATAACGATCCGGGTCGCCGTAGATGGTGCGCAGCATTCCCGGCCACGGCTGCTTGATGATGAGAAATCCGCCCGACCCCTCCGGCACCGGCTTGCCATCCATCGTCACAATCTCCGGAACCACGCCCGGCAGCGGACGCGTTGCTGATCCAGGCTTCGCCGGCACCGCCCCCGGAAGTGGCGAAATCATAATGTGGCCGGTTTCGGTCTGCCACCAGGTGTCGACGATCGGGCAACGATTGTGACCTATCACTTCGCGGTACCACATCCACGCTTCCGGATTGATCGGCTCGCCTACCGTGCCCAACAATCGCAGGCTCGTGAGCTTATGCTTTTTCGGCCATTCATCGCCCCATTTCACGAAGGTTCGAATCGCCGTGGGCGCCGTGTAAAACACGTTCACCTGGTGGCGGTCGATGATGTCCCAGAAACGGTCCGGTTCAGGAAAGTTGGGCGCACCTTCATACATCAAAGTCGTGGCGCCATTCTGAAGCGGGCCGTACACCACGTAGCTGTGTCCCGTGACCCACCCGATGTCGGCAGTACACCAGAACGTGTCTTCTTCGCGCAGATCGAAAACCCACTTCGTGGTGACGTATGTGCCGACAGAATATCCGCCCGTCGTGTGTACCACGCCCTTCGGCTTCCCCGTTGTCCCCGAGGTGTAGAGAATATAAAGCGGGTGCTCGGCATCGAGCGGTTCAGCCGGACAGTCATCGCTCGCTTTCGCCATCAGCTCGTGCCACCACTGATCTCGGCCCTGCTGCATATTGATGGATGAACCCGTGCGCTGATAAACGACAACATGCTTCACCGATGGGCAGGACTTCAGCGCCTCCTCAACCGCGGGAAACAGTTTCACTTCCGAGCCGCGGCGATACGATCCATCCTGCGTGATGACAGCAACGGCCTGCGAGTCATGAATACGATCAATGAGAGCGTGGGAAGAAAATCCGCCGAATACCACCGTATGCGGTGCCCCGATGCGGGCACACGCGAGCATGGCAATGGCTAACTCCGGAGTCATGCCCATGTAAATGGCGACGCGGTCGCCTTTCTTGACCCCAAGCGACTTCAGAACGTTGGCGAACTTTTGCACCTCCCCTAGCAGCTGTTGGTATGTCAGCGTACGGATCTCGCCCGGCTCGCTCTCCCACACGATGGCCGCCTTGTTCTTGCGCCAGGTCTCCACGTGGCGATCCACGCAGTTATACGACAGATTTATCTTTCCCCCGACGAACCACTTGGCCCACGGCGCTTTCCACTCCAGCACGCGGTCCCATACCCTGAACCAGTAGAGTTCGCGCGCTACCCGCGCCCAGAATTTCTCCGGCTGTTCCACCGACTCCTTGTAAAGTTGCTCGTATTCCTCCGGGCTACGGATATGAGCGCGTTGCGCAAACTCCGGTGCGCACTCGAACTTCCGTTGTTCCTGAAGGATGGAATCGATGCTGGTATCCACAGCGGCTGACTTCTCGACCATGTGTAGTGCCCCTCTAGGGTGATCGTTCCGGGCGATTTTACTGTATCAGCAAACAACAGCGCAGTTGCAGTTGAGCCCCGCACTACCTTGCCCTGAATCCGGGGGCGCGCACGGCTCCTATCCGCCTGATACTGTGGCGCAAATGGCAGGCAGCCATTTTCACGGACCCTCACATCCAACCTAAAGCAACTCACTCCTTTCTAGAAGGACTCGAACTATGACGAGACTTCGTTCTCGACAGCTGTGGTGCGTGGCGATGGTGATTCTCGCCGCCCTGCCCCTTGCGGCTCAAAGTTCTGTGCTGGCGCCCATCCCAGCCTCCAATGCCATTCCCGAAGGACAGACCTTCCTGATCAAGCTCAACGACAAGCTCGATACGGCCAAGCTGAAGCAAGGCAAAAAATTCTCCGCCAAACTCGCGGAGGATCTGGTTGCGCCCGATGGAGCAGTAATTCCTCGCGGCAAGAAAGTGAGCGGTCACGTGAGCGGTGTTGACCAGGGCTTGCATGCGAGGCTGCTGCTCAGCTTCGACGAGATCGAAACCAATCACGGGAAGATGCCATTAATCGCAACCGTCACCGGTGTCCCCGGCGAAAAGGCAGCGAAGCAGCCCAATGAAGAAGGAGAGATTGAGCGCAAGTCCCCGAACAAGGGCCGCATGATTGAGACCGCCGCGGTCGGCGCTGCGGTTGGAGCAATCGCCGGCTCAGTTGCCGGCGGCGGGAAGGGTGCTGGAATTGGCGCGGGTGTAGGCGCAGGCGCTGGCGCTCTGGGAGGCTTTCTCACACAACGTAACATCACTCTGAACAAGGGCACGGTCTTGGAAGTGCGCCTGGACCATCCTTTGCAGGTTCCCCGTTAAGGTTTGCGCAGGCCGGGCCCCACGTCGCAAGGCCCGGTTCGACGACGAAGAAAAGGCACGGCCAATCCGTGCCTTTTTCTTTTCTCCCAAAGAGGTTGTCATTCCGAGCGGGCTTCAGCCCCGAGGAATCCGCTCTTCTTTAACACCCATGTCATCCTGAGCCCCTTCAGGCCCGAACGACCCGTGCCCTCCAAAGCATTCTCCCCTCTTCTTCCTTCCGAGCCGCCGTGCAAGAGCGGCGCTTTAGCGCCGCGTAGGCGTGCAAGAATCACTCGGGGCTTCAGCCCCAAGCCCTCTACAGAGTCTTGTCATTCCGAGCGGGCTTTAGCCCCGAGGAATCTGCTTTTCTTTAACACCATGTCATGCTGAGGGCTTTCAGCCCTCCAGAGCCACCCCCCGCTCCCGATGGAAACTTCTCATCCTCGTCAACCTTCATTGCGCAAATCCGTCCATACTGTATAGAGTCCAAAGGAGACTGAGTGGCTACGGCGCTTACCACCACCCTGGAATCCCGGCCCACGGCACGGCAAGGACTGGAGGCAGAAGACTTCGACAACGTCGTCCGCCAGCATCAACGCCAGGTCTATCGAGTCCTCTTTCTCCTCACGCACAACGCCGAGACGGCAGATACCCTGACCCAGGAAACCTTCCTGCGCGCCTATCAAAGCCGCGCATCCTTTCGCGGCGAATGTGCTTTGAATACTTGGCTGTTGCGGATCGCCGCGAACCTGGCGCAGGACCACGGTCGCAACCGCCGTGCGGGATTTTGGAAGCGGTTGGTGGGATTTGGCGATGACACTACTCAAGCCCAGGTGGAATTTCCCGATCCACTGCCCTCCCCCGAACGAGTGCTCCTCGCGCGCAAGGAATTAGAAGCCGTCTGGAAAACTGCAATGAGTCTTCCGGCACGCCAGCGGACAATCTTCCTGCTGCGTTTCGCCGAGGAGATGTCGCTGCCGGAAATTGCAGATGTCATGGGCTTGCGCATGGGCAGTGTGAAGACTCATCTGTTTCGCGCCGTCAGCTCGGTACGCGACAAATTGAAGGAGCAGCGATGGAGATAGAAAAACATCTAAGCGACGAAGAGCTGGCGAATTTGCTTGCCGGCGGAAATCCGCAATCGAATCACCTGGAACGCTGCAAGTCATGCCAGCTTGATGTCTCTTTCCTGCGAGCAAGCCTGAGTTCCATGCCCGAAGCGATTCGCAGCGCCACCGATCTTCCTCATTTCTTCTGGCAACGACAGCGCGCGGCCATTCAGTCGCGCATCGCAGTCCAAGAGGCTTCGCGACGCAGTTGGGCGGGCCTGGTTTGGGCCAGCGCAGCCTCCTTGATCCTTATTGCTGCCCTGTTTCTGAATGGGGCCAAGTCCCCGTCCCGGCCGCAAGCACAGGCCGATCCTGATCAGGACCTCCTGCTTGCAGTTGAGTATGCCGTCCAGAGTGATGTACCCGAGTCTTTAGCTCCGGCCGCACTGCTCGCCGAAGATATCCGCTCAGCTGTGGAAGGTTCGCCGGCAACATCCCGCCATCAAAAGGAGAAAGCAAATGAGAATTAGTTTCCTGGCCTCAGGTATGGCAATGCTGATGCCTCTTGCATTGCATGCGCAATCGACGGCAAAGCCTGCATCACCACCAGAAACAGGCACGTTCTCGGTTCAGACGGGGCCTCCCGGCGGAGTCGCCGGGCACCGCATGATGTTTCGCCGTGAGATGGGCAAGTGGTGGAAGAATTCCGAAATTGCCAAGAAACTTCAGCTCAACGAGAACCAGGTCACTCAGCTTGACCAGATCTATTACGAGCACAGGCTGAAACTAATCGACTATGGCGCCGAGATGGAAAAAGAAGATCTTAAGATGCAGAGTCTTCTGGACGCCGACGTGCCCAATGAAGGACAGATCAATACCCAAGTCGACCAGGTGCTCTCCGCCCGCGGCAAATTGGAGCGCGAGTACACAATGATGAACTTGGACTTGCGCAAGGTGCTGTCCGTCGATCAATGGCGGCAGCTCAGGTCGATTCGCGGAGCTACGGGCATGGGCGGAAACGTCATGTACTTCCACAAGAAAATCGGCCCCGGACCCGCGCCGGGAGAACCCGGACTGCCTCCACTGCCTCCGCCACCACCGCCGGGCGGGGGTGGAGACGAACCCCTCTGACCTCAGGCTTTCGCAGCCAGTTTCCGAAAGCGGTTTCACTTCAGTGTTGGGCTGCCTGATTCCTCTCTTCCCTCCATCAGGCAGCCCGTTTTTTGTTCGTGCTATCCTTTTAACTGATCCCTTCCAGCAAAGGAAAAACGATGAAATTTGGCGTCATCATCTTTCCCGGATCCAACTGCGATCACGATGCTTATTGGACCATCCAACAGGTGGCCAGGCAGCCAGTTACTTTCCTGTGGCACGATTCGCATGATCTGCAGAATTGCGACGCCATCATTGTTCCCGGCGGATTTTCCTACGGCGACTACCTCAGAACGGGAGCCATTGCGAAGTTCTCTCCGGTCATGGAATCGGTGAAGAAGTTTGCCGATCAAGGCGGTCTGGTACTCGGCATCTGTAACGGCTTTCAGATCCTGTGCGAAGCGGGATTGCTGCCCGGCGCGCTGCTGCGCAATGTTGGATTGAAATATGTGTGCAAGCCCGTCCACGTGCGCGTCGAGAACACTGACACGCCATTCACCAATGCCTGCCGGCCCGGAGAGGTTCTGAGCATTCCCATCGGCCACATGGAAGGCAATTACTTCTGCGACGAAGCGACCCTCGCCGAACTACGGCGGGATAACCGCATTGTCTTCCGTTATGCGACAGCTTCGGGCGACGTAACTCCGGAAGCTAATCCCAACGGCTCGCTCGACAACATAGCTGGTGTATGCAGTCCCGGTCGCAATGTGCTGGGCATGATGCCGCACCCGGAACGCTCCGCTGAAAAAGAACTGGGCTGCATAGAAGGTTTCAAGGTCTTCCAGTCCTTAGTCGGAGCAATGGCGACCAAGTAGCAGCGCATTTCGCTGCGCGGGCAGGTCAGTCGCGATCGTTAGAATTACCCAACTACACATGATCCGTTTCGGAATCCTCGGTTTTGGCCTTCACGCCGTGCGCCGGTTGATGCCCGGCTTTGCCCTTGCTCAGAAATGCCACGTGTCGGCGCTGTCGCGGCGTGATCTCGAGAAAGCCCAAAGTTCGGCCGCCGAGTACAAGATTCCGCTGGCGTTCGACTCGGCCGAAGCCCTCTGCCGAAGTCCGCAAGTGGACGCTGTCCTCGTTACCACTCCGAATTCCTGTCACCTCAGTGATGTCCTGCTTGCGCTCGAATGCGGCAAACCCGTTTTGTGCGAGAAGCCGATGGGCATGAACGCTGACGAATGTCGTCGCATGGTGGAAGCCGCACGGAATGCCAATTTGCTCTTGGGAGTCGCACAGGTTTTTCGCTTCGAAGACAGCACCAGGCGTTTGCACGACAGAATTGCCGCGGGCCAGATTGGCAAGCCGATTCTGGCGCGCTCCGAGTTCTCTTATCCCGGACGGAATCACGCGCGCACATGGCTCACCGATGCTTCGCTCGCCGGCGGCGGGCCCGTGGCCGACGTGGGTGTGCACTGCATAGACGCCCTGCGTTACATTCTGGATGACGAGGTTGTCAGCGTCGCCTCCCAAGGCCTTGCCGATGCCGATTCCGGACAGGTCGAAGCCGCAGCTGCTCTGTCCCTCAAATTCAGACGCGGCACCTTGGGTGTCGTGATGGTTTCAATCCGCGCTGAATACCGCACCCCGCTCGAAATTGTTGGCGAGACCGGCGTCTTGCGGGCCGATGACTGCCTCAACGTAGAACGGCCAATTAACTTGCAGCTGCGCCGGGACAGCAGCGTTGTTGAGTCAGAGCTTGTTTCCAACCATTACGCTTACGCGCGCCAGGTCGACGCCTTTGCCGAAGCCCTTGAAGATGGCGCTCCCTTCCCCGTTCCCGCTGAGGAAGGCTGGCAGAATCAGGAGATTCTCGACGCCGCATATCGCAGCATGAAGTCCGGCCGCACTGAAAGCATCGTGCCGGTTCAGCGCCCGCGAAACTGAAAGCTTAGTTCCCGGCAGTCGCTGCGGTTCCGGGCGGAATCCCTTTCGCCTGCACGATAGCCCAGTGCCACTCCTGATCGGGCGCAATCGGCGTGCTTAGCGTCTCCCGCAGCACGATCGTGGCGGACGGCGCTGCCGTTCCCTTCAAGTGATAGAGCACCGTCGTATCCGATAGCTTTTCCGATGCCGCACCAAAATTGCTCTCAAGGCGCGGCCCGCTTCTTACCATCGTTGGCACCAGGTTCATTGCATCGTACTCAACCGGCGGAGGCGGAGTATCCTGCTGGCGCACGATAGTCAGGCTCACCGTAATCTCCCGCAAATCCCACGCGCTGCCATTGTGAACTGAGATCTGAAGAGAGTCCGCGGCCAGCGTCGCGGGACCCTCCAGTTTCGCCAATTCGATATCCGGCAGATTCTGGGGCTGCAGTTCGGCCAGCGGATCGGCCTTGTCATTGAATGCCAGAGCACAGGTCACATCGGGAGATGATATTCGGACCAGTGGAATCAAATCGCGGCGAACTGGCTCGCTCAACGCCCATTTTTTAGTCTCACCATCTTCCATCACGGCCGATAAGTTGTCGTTATCGATGATGGTCTTGGGAGGCGTTTGCGTCTTCCGGAGACTGCGGGCCAGATCGCCCAGCGAAGTCTCTTCTTGCGCTTGCAGTGGTCGACGAACGCCACATACCAGCGCCAGCAACACCACGGCATGTATCCAGAGACGCATGGGTGACGAGCTCGCCTGCGGCGACGAATGCGGCATGCCCTGTAAAATTATAAGGAGATATTCGTGAAACCGGAGGGGACCACGGTGAACCGTGGTATTAGAACCTTCGGAAAGAGCCACTGTTGCTGGTTTACAACGTGGGTGCGCTACGAAGCGGCGCGCAACGGAGCACACCCGGTGGAAGCGAAAAAATCAGCTACAGCAGAGTAAGTCTACAACAAGCCAGAGGTACGATAGCGCGCAACGGGATCGCTCACCAGGACCCCCTGCCGATGAAACACCCAGCGGGCAATGGCAAAGCCTAGCGCTGCATAGCACAGATGCATCAGCTTCATAGCTCACCCCCAACCAAACCAGCCGAACCGGGGGGAGACATCACTGCTACTTCTCGCCTTCAAACTTAGCAACCCCGGAACGACGGGTCAATGCACCGTCGTGCCATCGCCGTAGCCCGTTCGTAATACAAGTAATCATTCCAGAATAGCTGTTATAAAGACGCCGACATCATCAACTCTGCCGGCGAATTCGCCCCAATTCCTGTGAGTCGCGGAATATCAGGGGAAAAAAGGGTACAACAACCAAATCCGTAATTTATACCGCTGTCATCCTGAGGGCCTTCAGGCCCGAAGGACCCCTGCGACCCAAAGCAACTCTCCGGCTCCTTGTCATTCCAAGCACGCTTTAACCCTTGTCATTCCAAGCGGGCTTTATAAAACCCTTGTCATTCCGAGTGGGCGTCAGCCCCGCGGAATCCGCTCTCGCGCTTGTATACCGATGTCATCCTGAGGAATGTGCTCGTCT
>Ga0207657_10001037_pt1 | contig 29400 bp, 31 predicted proteins | sample KBSC33metaG_FD_184316 | JGI IMG/M metagenome (GOLD analysis project Ga0207657, IMG submission 184316) | Corn rhizosphere microbial communities from Kellogg Biological Station, Michigan, USA - KBS C3-3 metaG (SPAdes) (version 2) | ecosystem: Host-associated > Plants > Roots > Rhizosphere > Soil ...
GTGATCGGCGCCTGGATCGTCCTCACCCTCTTCGGCGGCTTCGCGGCCGGCCAGGTCTCGAAGCGCTGGTTCCAGAGCTTCTCGATCCCGGGCAAGTCGGCCTACGAAAGCGACCAACGGACGTTCCAGACGTTCCACACGGGGATCCGCCCGCCGAACGTCGTCGTGTTTCACACGAACGGCGACGCAACGAAGAGCGACGCGATCAAGCAGGCGATGGCCCGCGCGTCCGCTGAATCTCCCGGATCGCGGTCGAGCTCCTACTTCACGACGCAGAACTCGATGTACGTGTCGCGCGACAAGCACACGACCTTCCTGGAGGTCTACCCCGCCGGCCAGTCGACGTTCGACTCGACGAGCGGCGCCGTGAAGATGCGTGAGGCCGCCGCCCGCGGTCTCCCGTCCGGCATCACGGTGAACGTCACCGGCCACGACCCGCTCGAGGAAGCGTCGACGCACGGCAACAGTGGCGGACCTGGAGTCTTTCTCGAGGCAGTGGTCGGCGGCATCGGCGCGCTGATCATCCTCTTCTTCGTCTTCGGGACCTTGCCCGCAGTGCTGATGCCGATCGTCGTCGCGATCGCGGCGATCCTCAACACGTTCACGCTCGTCTGGATCCTGACGTACATCACCGACGTCTCGATCATCGTGCAGTTCCTGATCGCGCTCGTCGGGCTCGGCGTCGCGATCGACTACGCGTTGCTGATGATCTTCCGCTTCCGCGACGAGCTACGTGAAGGCGAAGATGTCGAGACCGCGCTCGTCCAGACGATGACGCACGCGGGGCGCTCGGTGATCGTCTCGGGCTCGACGGTCGCCGTCGGCCTTCTCTCGCTGATCATCCTGCCGCTGCCGTTCATCCGCTCGATGGGGATCGGGGGCATGTTGATCCCGACGGTCTCCGTGATCGCGGCGATCACCTTGCTGCCGGCGATGCTGGCGGTGCTCGGCGAGCGGATCAACAGCATCCGCCTGCTGCCGAAGCGCTTTATCGACGACGGTCATCCGGAGGACGGGATGTGGGGCCGCTGGGCCCGCTTCGTGAACCGGCGCCCAGTGGTCGTCGCGGCGATCGGACTCGTGATCGTGGCGATCCTCGCGGGCATCGGCACGCAGCTGAACCCGAACGAGTCCGAGTTGAAGAACTTCCCGGGCACAGGCACTGCGATCGCAGGCCGGCAGATGCTCGCCGACGCCGCGATCTCACCCGGCGTGATGAAGCCGTTCCAGGTCCTCGTCCATCCCGGCGGCGACGCGAACGCGGTTGCCGCACGGGTCGCGAAGGTCGGCGACATCTCCGGCGCCAGCGCGCCGAGTGACGCGGGGTGGCGGAAAGACGGCTACTCGATCGTCGAGGCGTTCCCGTCGATCGACGGCGCTGCATCGAACATCCAGGACGTGGTCGACCACGTGAACGACGTCCTTCCCGGGACGAATTCCACGCTCGGCGGTACGCCGGCGGTCGACCGCGACTTCATCCACGCTGTCTACGGGAACTTCCCGTACGTGCTCGCGTTCGTCGTGATCCTCACCCTGATCCTGCTCGCCCGTGCGTTCAGGTCGATCGTGCTGCCGATCAAGGCCGCGCTCCTCAACCTGATCTCGCTGGCGGCCGCGTTCGGGATCATCGTCTTCATCTTCCAGCAGGGCCACGGCTCGAGCCTGTGGAACATCGATGCGACGAATGCGATCACGGCATGGATCCCATTGATGATCTTCGCGTTCTTGTTCGGCCTCTCAATGGACTACGAGGTCTTCATGCTCACGCGCATGCGTGAGGCCTACGACGAAACCGGATCGACAGAAAAGGCGATCGAGCTCGGGCTCGCCCGCACCGGCAAGCTCGTGACGAGCGCGGCGTTGATCCTGATGTTCGCGTTCCTCGTTCTCTCCTCGAGCCCGGGCTTCGAGATCAAGGAGTTCGCGATCGGCCTCGCGGCCGGGATCATCTTCGACGCGACGGTGATCCGTGCGCTGCTCGTGCCGGCACTGATGCGACTGCTCGGGCGCGCGAACTGGTGGATGCCTAGCTGGGCGGAGACCGTGCTCTTCGTGCGTCGCCCGAAGCTCCCCGAACCGGCCCGCGAAAGCAGCTAGTCGATCGTCAGCACGGGCTCCAGGCCGAGGAAGGCGCCGAGGCGCGCCACCTCGGTCTGGAGCTCGTGGCGTTGAGGCTTCGCGAGTGCGCGAACCGGCATCACACGAATCTCGAGGCGCTTGCCACGCTTCGCGCGGTCCCAGAGACCGGCCGTGAGGCCGTCGATCAGCAGAAAACGCAGCCCGGCCGGGCCTTCGTACCGCCCGCGCGGACGCGTCGCGACGCGCTCGCGCACGCGCGCCGGCACGAGCACCTCGCGTTCGCGAAAGCCCATCACGTAGGCGTCGTACTCGGGTAGGAGCCGGACGCTGCCCGTAGCCTCCGGAAACGACGCGTCGCCGGCCAAGACGAACGCACGGTGCCCTTCCACGTCGACCTCGTCGAGCTCGATCGACTCGAAGAGCATGCGGCCGTCCGCCGCGTTGAGCCGGCCCGAGCCGAACCACTCGAGGAAGTCGGCCGGGCGCGCGGGGCCGTACGTGTGGAGAAAGCGGCGACACGCTTCGCGCAGGGCTCCCGATTCGTTCGGCTCGTGCCAGCCGTCGACCCATTGGTCGGGCCGAGCGAAGGTCACCTTCGCCCCGTGCGGCGGTCCTTGGCAAAGATCGCCGAGGAAGAACGCGAACCCGGAGCTCAGTCGTTCGCGCGGCTCAGGCCCGACCCGTGCGATGACCTCTTCGACAATCTCTTCCCGCAGAAGACAACGTCCATCGAGCACGTCGTGCACTGCGGCGCGCACGGCTGCGACCTGCTCGGCGTCGAGCGGTGGATGGTCGTTGCCGTTCGGATCGCGCCACGCAGGCAGGCTCTGGTTTTCGACCGCAACCGCCCGTCGCGCCGCGTGCCAGAGCGGCAATTCCGATGCCGGGTGGAGGTGAAGCGTCCCGCGGAGCGTCCACGCCTTGACGAGCTCGCGGCGTTCCCAGAGCGCAGCGCGAACGTCCGCCCGCGCGATGCCGTCGACGCGAGCCGCGAGCTGGAGCTCCGCCGAGGCCTGGAGCTGCGCTTGCACACCACCGAGCGCTGCGACGACGTCCACGAGCTCCGTCGCGCGTGGGGTGAGCGATGAGCGCTCGAGCCGCCGAGCCACCACGTCGGCCCAGCGAAGCGACATCAGTCCCAGGGCGAGCGCTGCCCGGTGCCGGGCCGACAGCACTCCGGTGCGCAGGTGTCCCAGCTCGGGCCGAAGCGGCCAAGTGCACATTTCGCTGAGCCGGGCTCGAGCCGCTCGGCGATCGCCTCGCGGATGGCTGCGACGAACGCGATGTGCGTGCCCGCTGTACGAGCACGCGCGAGTGGCAGCCCGAGCTGCTCAGCTGACTCGCGTGCTTCGACGTCAAGGTCGTAGAGCACTTCTAGATGGTCGGAGACAAACCCGACCGGCGACAGGACGACACCCGGTGCCCCAGCCGCATGCAGCGCTGCCAGGTGGTCGGACACGTCCGGCTCGAGCCACGGCACCTGTGGCGGGCCGCTGCGCGACTGGTACACGACTTGCCAGTGCTCGACGCCGACTGCCTCGGCGACGAGACGTGCGGTCTCCCGCAGTTGTGCCTCGTACGCGCAGTTGCGCGCCATCGCCGCTGGAATCGAGTGCGCGGTGAACGCGATGTGCGACCCGGCGGGCACCTGCTCGAGCGCTTGCCGCACGTGATCGGCATTCGCCTCGATGAACCCGGGATGGTTGTAGAGCATGCGCAGGCGCGACACCGCGGGCGCGTCCGGCCCGACCCTCTGCTGCGCGTCGAAGAGGTTCTCGCGGTACTGGCGGCAGCCGGAGTACGAGCTGTACGCCGAGGTGAGGAACGCGAGCGCGTTGCGCACGCCGTCGTCGCGCATCTGCGTCATCGCCTCGGCGATGAACGGCTGCCAGTTTCGATTGCCGAAGTAGATCGGCAGGTCGATCCCGTGCGAGCGCAGCTCCGGCTCGAGCGCGGCGATCAGGGCACGGTTCTGCTCGTTGATCGGGCTGACGCCGCCGAACAGCTCGTAGTGGTGCGCAACGTCGAGCAGTCGCTCGCGCGGCACGCCGCGCCCGCGCGTCACGTTCTCGAGGAACGGCATCACGTCATCCGGCCCCTCAGGCCCGCCGAACGACACGACGAGGATCGCGTCGAAGGGCGCGTCCGACGGGGTGGCGCGGTCGGCCGGCGCCTTGCGTTCGGAGATCGAAGTCGGCACTAGTGATGCGACCGGCAACATTCGCCGGCTCCCTGGCCCGCGAGCACACGGCGCGCTGCCGTGTCCTCGCGCTCGCCCATAGCGCCGCTATGAACGAGCGCTGCGTCCTTGCATCGCTTGGTGCTCGCGACCCAGGGAGCGGGCAATGTCACCGGCCACATCACAGCGGGTCGTCGAACCAGAAGAACCCCACGGTGCCAGGACCGGCGTGCGTCCCGACGACCGCACCGAGCGTGGTCGCCATCTCGATCTCCGCGTGCGGCCTGACGTGGCGCACCATCTTCCGCAACGCTTCCATCCGCTCCGGCGCCGTCGCATGGGCGATCCCGACCTTGAGGTGCGGTGAGTCGGTCGTCGTCGCTTCGAAGAGGCTCTTGAACTCTGCAAAAGCCTTCTGACTGCCGCGGACGCGCTTGAGCGGCACGACCTCGCCGTCGCGAATGGTGAGGATCGGCTTCACGTTCAAGAGATTCCCGGCGAACGCGGCCGCCTTGCCGATGCGTCCGCCTTTCGCGAGGTACTCGAGCGTGTTGACGGTGAACAGCAGGTGGTGCGTTCGACCGTACTCCTCGACGAACGCGTCGATCTCCTCGTCGGTCGTGCCGCGCTCGAGGCGTTGCTGCACACCGATCGCGAGCAGCGCGAGCGCCGCCGAAACAGTTCGCGTGTCGATGACGCGCACCTTGTCGCCGCCCAGTAGCTCGGCGGCGCTTTGCGCGCTCGCGAACGTGCCGGAGAGCGTCGACGAGATCTGCAGCGAGAGGATGTGCTCGTAGTTCGGAGCGAGCTCCTCGTACACGGCGAGGAAATCGGCGGGTGTCGGCTGCGACGTCGTCGGCAGCTCGGTGACCGTTGCAAGCCGTTCGTAGAAACGCTGTGCGTCGATCTCGACGTAGTCCTTGTAGCTCTCGTCGCCGAAGCGAACGTAGAGCGGGACGACGCGAAAGTTCGGATACCGCTCGGGCGCGTCGGGGAAGTCAGCCGTCGAGTCGAGGACGACGGCGGTGTTCTCGGCGGTGAGGCTCACGTCGCTGCAGCTTCACACACTTTGCGAACGAGCAGATCGAAGTCGCCGTCCTTCGTCATGCATGCAACGGCGCCAGCGGCGAGCACCTCGTCCACCTCCTCGGAGGTGACCGACGCAGTCAGGCAGATCACTTTGGTCTCCGGTGCGGCGGCGAGGACGGCACCGGTCGCCTCGGCGCCGTTCAAGCCGGGCATGCGGTAGTCCATGAGCACGACGTCCGGGGTGACCCGGCGCGCGAGGTCGGGCGCGTCGTCACCGGACGACACGCTGCCAACGACGACGACCTCGTCGCGCATGCCGAAGACGAGCTCGAGCGTCTCGCGGAAGACGTCGTTGTCCTCGACGATCGCAACGCGGACCGGTGTCACGCAGGAACCTCCGCCAACAGCCAGTCGGCGATGAGCTCGCCGAGGGTAGGGCCGAGCCCCCAGATGAGATCGTGCGGTGAGTCGACGTGACGCACCTCGCCCTGTGGAACAAGCTCCGCGAATCGCTCGAGCAGCTCGTCTCGTATCGCCGCGTGGTCCGGCTGGGCCGTCGCCAAGACGAGAAGGACGCGAACGTCTGCAGGTAGCGCGCCGAGGGTCTTGCGTGCGTCGTATGCCTCGTATCCGCGTGCGATTTCCTCGAGCTCGTCGGCGTCGAACGGCGGCAACACCTCGCCGTTCTCGTGCCGCATGCCGTCGAGCGCCATCGCCTCGATCACCGCGTTCCACCGCGGTGTCGACGAGCGCATCTCTTCGAGGTACGCCTCGTCGCTCGACCAGCGGTATCCCGCGTGAACCTCGCGGATCTCGGCCATGCGACCGTCGACGGTCTCGGCCGCGCCCATCCGCGCAAACTCCGACGGCGACACATACCCACCGTCGAGCAGAATCAGCGCCGCCGGCGGTTCCTTCGTAGCCGCCAAGGCGGCCACCGCCGCTCCCCAGGAATGTCCCGCGTAGACATCGCCTCGTGTTGCCGCGACCTCGGCGGCGAGCAGATCGAGATTCCACGACGCGCGATCGCCGTAGCGCGGGTCCACGGTGACGCAGTCGACTCCGCGGTCGGCGAGGACGGGGCCGATCTCCGCGAGCGAGGTCGCCCCTCCGCCGAGCCCGGGAAAGAAGACGAGCTTCACTCGGCCGCCAGAAGGAGCGGGTAGTGCGGCTGGCCGCCGTCATGGACGTCGAGCTCGAGGTCGGGGTGGGCCGCGCGCACGTCCGCGATGAGCCCGTCGAGCGAAGGCGCCTGCTCGCCGGTGAGGAGCGTCAGCACACCGCGTGGCTCGCTGAGCAGCGTCTCGAGCACGGCGCGGGCAGCGTCGTCGAAGGTGTCGCCGCCTGCCACGGCTTCACCTTCCGCGAGACCCAGCCACCTCCCTGCCTGAACCGCGACGCCGTTCAGCTGGACGTCGCGGCTCGCGATCGTGACCGCGCCCGTGACGACGCTGTCCAGCGTCTCCTGCATCGTGTCCGCGTTCTCGGCGGCGGTCACCGTCGGATCGAACGAGACGAGCGCGGCAAGGCCTGCCTGGATCGAACGCGTCGGCAGGACGCGTACGACCTTCGCCGCATTTGCAGCCGCCTGCTCGGCGGTCATGATCACGTTCCCGTTGTTCGGCAGCACGACGATCTCCGTCGCGTTCGCACGATCGATCGCGGCCAGCAGGTCCGACGTCGAGGGGTTCATGGTGGAACCGCCGTCGACCACCTCGGCGCCGAAGCTCTCGGCCAGCACACGGTTGCCGCCGCCGGCGGTGACGACGACCACCGCACAGGCAGCCGGCTCTGACTCGGGCACCGAATGCAGCAAGCGCTCCTCGCGTTGATGCGTCTGGGTGTGCATGTTTGCGATCTCGATGCCGGCGATCGCTCCGCGCGCGGTTCCGAGTGAGAGGGCGCGTCCCGGATCGTCGGTGTGGACGTGCACCTTCAACGCTGTGCGGTCGCCGACGACGAGCAGCGAATCGCCGAGCTGCTCGAGCTCGCCTTCGAGCTCGTCGGAGTTGAGGTTCTCGCCCTCGACGACGAAGACGGTGCAGTAGCGGTAGCGCGACAGCTCCTGGTGGATCGCCTCGAACCCGAACCCGCCGTCGTGCTCGACGGGGGGCGGCAGGGCGCGCCCGCTCAGCGCAGCCTCGACGCCGCGCACGACCTCGACGAGCCCGGCTGCCCCTGCGTCGACGACGCCTGCCTCGGTCAGGATCGGGAGCATCGCCTGCGTCGCGGCGACCGTCTCGTCGCCGCGCGCGACGATCGCCGCGAGGTCTCCCCCCTGCTCCGCTGCTTCGGCCATCGCGCGGATCGCCGTCAGCATCGTCCCCTCGACGGGCTTCTTCACCGCGCGGTAGGCGGCGTCGCTCGCAGAGCGGAAGATGCGCGCCAAGTCGTCGGTCTCCGCGAGCGCGTCGCAGGCGCCGCGGGCGATCTGCGAGAGGATGACGCCGGAGTTGCCGCGGGCGCCCATGAGCGCTGCGCGCGAGATCTCGTGTGCGAGCCCCGGCCGGTCGTCGGGACCGTCCTTCTCGAGCGCCTCGTCGACCGAGCGGACCGTCAGCGTCAGGTTGGTGCCGGTGTCGCCGTCCGGCACCGGGTAGACGTTGAGGTCGTCGATGCGCCGGCGGTTCGCCTCGATCGCCGCGCGTGCGCCAGCGACGAGCTCGCGCGCGCGCTTCCTCATGCCGACTGCCTCACGCGCTGGATGTGCACCTCGACCGCCGCGACGGTGAGGCCCGTCAGTCGTTCGAGCTCGTACGCGACCTGCGAGCGGATCGTCGAAGCGACCTGGGTGAGGTTGAGCCCGTGCTCGACCACAACGTGCAGCTCGATGCGAAGCGCTCCGGCCGGGCCGTCGACGCTGATTCCCTCGCGGCGGAACACGCGGGCGACGCGCGAGCCGGCGCTGAGCCCGACAACGCCGTAGCACCCGAGGGTCGTCTCGGCGACGATCTCGGCGACGGCCTCGCGGGCGATCGTGAGTCGGCCGTGCTCGAGCTCCAGCGTCAGGTCGTCCGCCACGGCTCGGATTAGACCCTAATCCGCGCCTAACGGTTGCTGCCGGGAGCGGGACGTATCGTCTGGCACATGGGACGTTGCGTCCTGGTCGCGGCCCTACTGCTCGTGCCGGCGGCCTCGGCCTCAGCGAAGGGTCGCGCTCCTTTCGATCGCCCTTCAGCGCGCGTTGGCCAGACGATTTCGATCGGCGGAGGCTTGTATGCAACGGCTCAGACCGACGCGTGGCTCCCGCCGCTCGCCCAGGCAGCACGCCGGTGGCCGAGCTACAACGGCTACGGTCCGACATACGGCCGACGTCCGCACCTGGCGGCCGCGGTGCGACTCGGCATCGTCCCGAGCTCCTCGCTACTCCGCGTCCGAGTTCCGCGTGTCGCGCCAGGCCGCTACGTGCTTGTGTACTGGATGCCATCGACGGGTGCTCGCTGGAGGAGCGCGCGGCCCGACTTGCTGCCCGTTAGCGGCAACGTGCTGCTGATACGGCGCTAGACGGCCTTGGTGACCTTGCCGCCCTTGAGGCAGCGGGTGCACACGTAGGCGCGCGTCGGCGAGCCCTTCAGCAGAATCCGAACCCGCTGGAGGTTCGGGTCGAAGCGGCGCTTTGTAGCGACCATCGAGTGCGAGCGGTGGTTGCCGAACGCCGGTTTCTTGCCGCAGATTGCGCAGACCTTGCTCATCGCGGGCCGCAGTGTAGCGACTAGGCCGTCGCGCTTGCCCGCAACCGGGCGAACAGATCGGCCATCTCGAGCGCCGAACGCACCGCCTCCGCGGCCTTGTGGATCCGGGCCTCGGCCTGCTCGACGGTGTCGACGGTCAGGACGCCGAAGGCGACCGGCACCCCGGTCTCGATCGCAGCCAGCTGGAGCCCCGAGGCGCATTCCGAGGCGACGTAGTCGAAGTGCGGCGTCTCGCCGCGCACGACGGCGCCCAGCGCCACGATGCAGGCGTAGCGGCGCGTCTTGGCGAGCGCCATCGCCGCGAGCGGCAGCTCGAACGCACCGGGCACCGGCACGATCGTGATCGCATCCTGTGAGACACCGGCTTCGGTCAGCGCATCGAGCGCGCCCTGCAGCAGCTTGTCGGTGACGCCGCCGTTGAAGCGCGACACGACGACGCCGACCGAGCGCCGCTTGCCGAGCGGTGTGCCCTCGAGGACGGCGAAGCCGTCCGGCACTTGTACCTCGCCGCGCACGTGCTCGACGCTGACGCCCTCCGCCGGCGCGTCCTCGATCACCGCCGACGATTCGGCGGCGGGCCAGCCCTCGAACGGATCGGACTGCGGCTCGTCGTCGGCCGGTGCGTCGGTATCGGGCTGCTGCTCGTCGATCTCGCTCATTCGGGCGGCTCCGGTTCGTAGTCGGGGAGGTTCTTCAGATCTTGGTGATGCAGGCGGTGACCGAGCTTAGCCCGCTTGGTGGCCAGATACGCGCGGTTCTCCTTGCCCGGGGCGGTCTCGATCGGGACCTGCTCGACGACTGTCAAACCGAAGCCGTCGATGCCTGTCAGCTTCTTCGGATTGTTCGTGAGGATGCGGATCGTCGTCAGCCCGAGGTCGGCGAGGATCTGGTTCCCGATGCCGTAGTCGCGCGCGTCGGCGGGGAAGCCGAGCTCGACGTTGGCCTCGACGGTGTCGCGACCCTGCTCCTGCAGTTCGTACGCGCGGAGCTTGTTGAGGAGGCCGATGCCACGGCCCTCCTGCGCCATGTAGAGCAGGACGCCGCTGCCTTCGGCCTCGATTTGCGCGAGCGCGAGCTCGAGCTGCTCGCCGCAATCGCAGCGCAGGGAATGGAATACGTCGCCGGTGAGGCATTCGGAGTGCACGCGGACGAGCACGTTCTCGGCGCCGTCGACGTCCCCCTTGACGAGCGCGAGGTGCGTCTTCCCCGTGAGCTTCTCGCGGAACGCGATCGCCTGGAACTCGCCGAAGTCGGTCGGCAGCCGGACGGCGGCGCCGCGCTCGACGAGCTTCTCGTGACGGCGGCGGTATTCGACGAGGTCGGCGACCGTGATCATCTTCAGGCCGTGCCGCTCGCAGTACGGGACGAGATCGTCGACGCGGGCCATCGTCCCGTCGTCGTTCATGATCTCGCAGACGACGCCCGCCGACGTGAGGCCGGCGAGGCGCGCCAGGTCGACTGCCGCCTCGGTCTGGCCGATCCGCTCGAGCACACCGCCGGGCTTCGCGCGCAGCGGGAACACGTGCCCGGGCTGAACGAGATCATGCGGTGTCGACGCCGGATGGATCGCGACCTGAATCGTGTGACTGCGATCGGCGGCGGAGATGCCGGTCGTGACACCTTCGCGCGATTCGACGCTGACGGTGAACGCGGTGCCGAGTGGTGCCTCGTTGTGATCCGTCATCGGGCGCAGTCCCATCGCGTCGGCACGCTCCTCCGTCAGGCACAGGCAGATCAGCCCGCGCGCGTGCGTCGCCATGAAATTGATCGCCTCGGGCGTCGCGAACTGCGCGGCGATCGTCAGGTCGCCTTCGTTCTCGCGGCCGGGATCGTCGACGACGACCACCATCCGCCCTTCGCGGATCTCCGCGACGGCCTCCTCGATCGTGGCGAACGGGGTCGTGACGCTCACGTCGAGAAGGCTAGCCACGGAGAAGTCCTGACTGGATGATCGCGCGCTGACCAGACGGCCCGCGCTCATTCAGTTAGGGCTTCTTTGCTCGGTAGAGGACGTGGCGCCGCAGGCGCTCGTCGGTGACGTTGGGATGGTCGAAGTCGTCGGCGGGGTCATGGGTCATGCCGATCCGCTCCATCACACGTTGGGACGCGACGTTGGTGGTGCTCGTGAACGAGATGACCTCGTCGAGCCGGAGCTCGTCGAACGCGAAGGCCAGCACTGCCCGCGCAGCCTCGGTCGCGTACCCGTTGCCCCACGCGCTGCGTGTGAGCCGCCAGCCGATCTCGACGCCCGGCCTGAATCTGGGCTCGTTCAACCCGACAAAGCCGATGAATTCGCCATCGCTTCGACGGCCCAGAGCCCCCACCCTCGCTCGGCGATCGTCCCGATGTTGAAGTCGACGAAGGCGTCGCTTGCCTCGCGCGTCATCGTGGACGGGAAGTGCTCCATCACGACCGGATCGGCGTTGAGCGCCGCGAACGGTTCGCGGTCATCCTCGCGCCACTGCCGCAGCAGGAGGCGCTCGGTGCGCAGCTCGGTCACACCCGGCGGGTCAGCTTGTCGACGTACTTCGCAAGCACGTCCGCCTCGAGGTTCACGCGCGCACCGGGCTCGAGCCGGCCGAGCGTCGTCACCTCGAGTGTGTGCGGGATCAAGGCGACGGCAAAGCCGGTGTCGTCGTTCGCGGCCACCGTCAGGCTCGTCCCTTGCACCGCGATCGAGCCCTTCTCGACGACGTAGCGATTGATCTCCGGCGGCGCGTCGAACCAATGCAAGCCGTCGGCGACGCCGCGGTAGGTGCCGACGCCGTCGACGTGCCCCTGCACGTAGTGGCCGCCGAGCGCCTCGCCGACGCGCAGCGCCGGCTCGAGGTTGACGCCGGAGCCCGAGGCGAGTTCGCCGAGGCTCGTGCGGGTGAGAGTCTCCGGAACGGCGTCGAACGCGAGCGTGCCGTCGTCGTGGGCAACGACCGTAAGGCACACGCCGTCGACGGCGATCGAGTCTCCGAGCCCGGCGACGATCGACGTCTCGATCACGAGGCGGCCGCCGTCCATCGAGCGAACGGTTCCGACCTCGCGAACGAGCCCGGTGAACATCAGTCGCCGTAGACGAGCGTCTCGACCGCTTCGCGGACGAGCACTTCGAGCTGCGCCCGCTCGCCGGGCGCCGTCGTCTGGAGCTCGGTGAGCAGCTCGCGCACTGCGTCCCGGCCGCCGGGTGCAAGCTCGTCCGTCCCGATCTCCTCGACCTTGCGGCGGAGCTCGTCGTTCCCGAGCTGTCGCGTCAGCCAGTGGCTGAGGTGCGTGACGATCTGGTCGTCGGCGCGCTGCGATTCAGGGGTCGTGGACATAGGCTTCGAGAAGCACGTCTGCCCCGACCTGCCGCGTGGACAGCCGAACGAGCGTGCGCGGGGAGGGTAGCGAAGCGGCCAGCGCAGTCGGTCCGGCCCCTGCGAGCGTCGGTGCCGTGAACAGGAGGATCTTGTCGACGAGGTCCGCTTCCAGGAACGCGGCCGCGAGCGTCGGCCCGCCCTCCAAGAGCAGCGACTGCACGCCCTCCTCGGCGAGCGCCTGCAGCTCTTCCTCGAGTGGGCCGCTACGAAGCTCGAGATCGAGCCCTTCCGGGAGCTCCCCGCGCGAGAAGACAAGGCGCCGAGGCTGGCCGCGCGGTGTCTCGACGTCGCGGGCGTCCAGACGCGGCAGGTCGGCGCGCGCCGTCCCGCCGCCCACGGCGACCGCGTCGACCGCGGCGCGCAGCTCGTGCACTGCACGACGGCTCTCCTCCCCTGTCACCCACCGCTCGCCCGGCACGCTCACGCGTCCGTCGATCGTCACCGCGGCCTTGTAGATGACGAACGGCCGCTCCTTGGCCACCCATGTCCGCCACGCCTCGTTGACCGCGCGTGCCTCGACCGAGTCGACGAGCTCGACGTCGACGCCTTCGCGCCGAAGCCGCGCGGCACCACCGGCTGCCTTCGGGTTCGGGTCGCCGGCGCCGTAGACGACACGCGAGATGCCTGCATAGAGAATCGCTTCGGTGCACGGCGGTGTCGAACCGTGGTGGTTGCACGGCTCGAGCGACACGTAGAGCGTCGCGTCGCGGGCGCGCTCGCCGGCGGCCGCAAGCGCGACCACCTCCGCGTGGCGCCCCCGTGCCTCTGTCACTCCTTCACCGACCACCTCACCGTCGGATACCACGACGGCGCCCACGGTCGGCTTGGGATACGCACGGTCGCGGGCGGCGCGCGCGAGGTCGACGGCGCGCGCGAGCGTCACCCGATCGCCTGCACGAGACTCCGGTACGCGTCGGGCGGATCGCCGGCGGCGAAGATCGACGACGCAGCGACGAGCAGCGTTGCACCGTTCGCGCGCAATTCGCGGACGTTCGCGGCGCCCACGCCGCCGTCGACCTGGATGTGCACACGCTCGGGAAGCAGCTCACGGAGCCGCGCGACGCGACCGAACGCAGCTTCCTGGAACGGCTGGCCCGAGTAGCCGGGATGGATGCTCATGCAGAGCACGAGGTCCGCCTCGGCGGCGACCGCCGCCACGTCGTCAGGAGATGTCTCGGGGTTGAATGCGACGCCGGCCTGCAGCCCCTGCGCACGCGCAGCAGCGATCGTGGCGGGTACCTCGTCGACCGCTTCGAAGTGGAACGTGACGCTGTCCCCGCCGGCCTTCGCGACCGGTTCGAAGTACTTGGCCGGGTTCTCGACCATCAGGTGCACGTCCATCGCGCCGCCGCGTTCGTGAACACGCGGTGCGATCGCCTGCAGAACGATCGGCCCCATCGTGATCGGTTCCACGAAGTGGCCGTCGCCGACGTCGAAGTGGAAGACGCGGCACTCCGCGTCGAGCAGCGCATCGATCTGGTCGCCCAAGTGCGCGAAGTCCGCGCCGTACAGCGACGGCTCGACCTCGGCCCCTCGGACCCACTCCGCCCAGCTGCTCATTCCGGGATGGTAAGGCGGGCGATGAAGAAGCCGCTCGTGCGGTCGCGGTCAGGCCGCGTGAGCAGGAACTCGGGCCGGCTCGGGTGCGCGTACTGCGGCCACTCCTCGCCGAGCGGCTCAACGGTGAGCCCGGAGGCATCGACGACCGCCTCGTTCTCGTCCGCGTTCAACGTGCACACCGAATAGACGACCGTCCCGCCCGGCTTCGTCCGTTCCGCGGCGGCGCGCAGGAGCTCCAGCTGGAGCTCGGGCAGTGGACGCGCGCGCCACCGAAGGTCCGGGCGCCGCGCCAGGACGCCGAGCCCGGAGCATGGTGCGTCGACGATCGCGCGGTCGAAGCCGCTCTCGTCCAGCTCGCGCGCATCGGCGGTGACGACGCGCACGTTCGGGCCGACGGTCTTCGCGAGGGCTGCCGCGCGGCCCGGATGGATCTCCACCGCCGTCACCTCGCCTCGGAGCATCGTCGTCTTGCCGCCGGGCGCCGCGCACGAGTCGAGGATGCGCTCGCCGTCCTGCGATCCGACGACCAGCGCGGAGAGCTGCGAGGCGCGGCTCATCGGCCGCATGCGCGCCGGGTCGACCCGCTCGACGATGTATGCACCCGGCACGTCGGTCGACTCGCCGACCGGCTCGTCGGAGCGCACCTCGAGCGCCGGCGGCTCGTTCTGCGCGCGCATCAGCGAGAGCGCCGCCTCGTCGCCGAAGTCGCGCGCCCACGTCTCGGCGATCCAGTCGGGATACGACTCCTTGACCGGCCCCTCGGGCAGCGACGCGACGAGCCCGCGCAAGCCTTGGGCGAGCCGGCGCATGACGGCGTTTGTGAACGGCACCGCCCGCTCGCGGCGCGCGGCACGAACGAGCTCGACGGCGTCGTCGACGACCGCGTGCTCGGCCTGGTCGGTGAACGCAAGCTGGTACGCGCCGAGCCGCAATGAGGCGCGCACCGGCGGATCGAGCTTGCGCACGGGCCGCTTTCCGAGCTGCTCGATCCCGAAGTCGAGCGTGCGCGTGCGCTGGACCGTGCCGTAGGCGAGCCGTTGCGCGAGCGCACGGTCGCGGTCATCCAATCCTTCGACCGCGCTCGCGAGCGCGCGATCGGCATAGGCGTCCTGCTCGAAGACGCGGAGGACGACGTCGAACGCGGCGCGGCGCGCGGGAGCGATCACCGCAGGCCGCGGACGAACTCGTCGTAGCTCATGCGGTTGCGACCGTCGGGCTGGACGATCTCGGGCACAAGCGCGCCGTCCTCGAGGCGCGCGTTCCAGATCGTCACCTGCCGCCCGTGCAGCTCGGCCCGAGCGCCGATGTGCGGCGACAGAGCCCGGATCCGCCGCCACGCGTCGACCGCGTCGGTGAGGTCGAGCTTCCGGTCCGCGGGTGTGATCTTCTCGGCGTACGTCGACTCACCCTGCTGCGGCTCGAACTGCGGGTCGCCGAGAACGTCATCGAGCAGCCGTGCCGCGACTTCACCGGCCCGCAGAAACACCTGACCGGCATCGTCGTCGCCGATGGCGAGCCGCTCCTGAGCCGCGATCGGCCCGGCGTCGAGCTCGGCCACGGTCTCGTGGATGGTCACGCCCGTCTCCTCGTCGCCGGCGAGGATCGCGCGCTCGACCGGCGCCGCACCGCGCCAGCGCGGCAGCAGCGACGGGTGCACGTTCAGAAACAGCGACAGCTCGAGCAGCCGGGGCGGGATGTAAAGGCCGTAGGCGCAGACCACGACGCGCTCGACGTCTGCCGGCAGCTCGGGTTTTTCGGGCTGGTGCACCGCGATGCCCAGCCGTTCGGCCGACTGTTTCGCCGGCGGTGATGCGACCTTCCGACCCCTGCCCTGCCGCGCGTCTGGACGCGTGAGCAGAAAGGCGATCTCGTGCGAGACGGCGAGGCGCTCGAGCACGTCGGCTCCGAGCGGCGCGGTCGCGGCGACGCCGATGCGCATTACCGCAAGACGGCGCGCGGCCGCAGCGTCGAGAGCGCCTCCTTGCGGTGCTCGTCGTCGGTGCGGTCGAGGATCAGCACGCCGTCGAGATGGTCGAGCTCGTGCTGCACCACCCTCGCTGCGTACTCGTCGAGCTCGACGCGGACATCGGCGCCGTGCTCGTCCTTGCCTTCGAGCACGATCCGCGTCGACCGGTCGACCGGTACACGCACGCCCTGCAACGAGAGGCAGCCTTCTTCGTCGGACGTCGACTCCTCGCCAACCTCGGCGACAACGGGGTTGACGAGCGCGCGCGGGCCTTCCTCGTCCGGCTCGTAGACGAACAGACGACGGAGGATCCCGACCTGCGTCGCCGCGAGGCCGACGCCCTGCGCGTCGTGCATCAGCGCGATCATCCGCTCGACGAGACGACGAAGGTCGTCGTCGAAGTCTTCGACCTCGTGGGCCTTCAGGCGGAGCGCCGGATCGCCGTACTGGCGGATCTGCGCGAGCGCGAGCTGCTTTCGCGCCTCTTTCTCGGCACGTTCTTGGGCGTCCTCGTCGGTCTCGACCTCGTCGACGTGGTCGTGATCGTGATCGTGGTCGTGATCGTGGGCCACAGCGGCGCCAGTGTAGTGACGTCAGGCGGGGAAGCGGTCGAGAATCCACTGCGCGTCGAGCGGCTCGCGCCGGTAGGAGCGGCCGCCGATCTTGACGAAGTCGCGTGTCCGCGGGTCCATCGGGAGCCGCGCCTCGATCGGGTAGTAGCGGTTGTGGCGCTCGATCAGGTCGTTCACCTCGCCGAAGTCCCAGCGCGCGGCTGCACGCCGCCACGACGCCGCGTCCTTCCGCTCGGCATACGCGTGCTCGAGCCGGATCGTCAGCGCCGCGATCTCGTCGTCGATCTGCCGCAGGCGGCGCATGAACGGCAGCGGCCCGCCGAGGGACGCCAAGTAGCGATCCGGCTCCGGGCGGAAGCGGCGGATGCGACGTTTCAGCGGCTGTTTCGCCAGCGGGTTGAGATCGACCTCTTCGAGCAGCTTCTCGCGCTCGACGGCGGAGGCAGGCGTGACGTCGCGGATCCCCCACTCCCCGATCACGTCCTCCGGGCGACGGTGCTTCATGCCTACAGATTCTGCGGATCGACGTCGACGACGGCGGTGAGACCCGCCCGCCGCATCGCCGGCGCGGCGGCCGACAGCAGGTGTGCTGCCTGCGACGCGATCCGCCGCGGCTGCGTCGTCTTCGCGACGAGCTGCGCTCGATGCTTGCCGCGAAGCCGCAGCAGCGCCGCGGGGCCGAGGAGCTCGGCGCCCATGATGCCCGCCTTCAGCTCGTCGAGCGCCTTCACGACCGGCTCGATCGCCGGACCGGCAACGACGATTCGCACGAGGTGCGCGAACGGCGGGTACTCGAGCGCACGCCGCCGCTCGAGCTCCTCGGCCAGGAACCGTGGCACGTCGTGGCGGGCGGCATGAACGACCGGGCGTGCCTCGGGCTGGAACGTCTGCACGAGCACGCGACCGGGTGCGTCGCGGCCACTTCGCCCCGCGAGCTGCGTGATCAACTGGAACGTCCGCTCTTCGGCCCGGAAGTCGGGCAGGCCCAGGCCGGTGTCGACGTCGACGACGGCCGCGAGCTCGATCCCGGCAAAGTGGTGTCCCTTCGCCACCATCTGCGTGCCGAGCAGCACCGCCCCCTTGGCCTCGGCGAAGCGCCCGAGCGCCGCGGCGAGGTGCTCGGGCTTCGCGACTGCGTCGGCGTCGAGCCTGATCAACTCGAGGTCGGGCAGCTCGCGGGCGAGCTCTCGCTCGAGCTTCTGCGTCCCGGCGCCAAGGCGCGCGAGATCGGGCGAGCCACACGTCGGGCACAGGGCGGGCGCGTCACGCTCGAAGCCGCAGTGGTGGCAGCGAAGCGACGAGTCGCCGTGCAAGACGAGGGCGACATCGCAGTTCGGGCACCGGATCGTCGTGCCGCATGCGCGGCAATGCAGCGCAGGCGCGACGCCGCGGCGGTTCAGGAGCAGGATCGCCTTGCTCCGGTTCTCCGCGACGCGCCGCAGCGCGTCGAGCAGCGGCGCGGAAAGCGGGTAACCCGCTTCGCGGCGCAGGTCGACGACGCGCACCGGCGGCAACGATGCGCCGATCCGGCCGCCGAGCTCGAGCCGCTCGAGCGCAGCCCACGATTCCGGCCGCGGCGTCGCCGACCCGTACACCGCGACTGCTCCTTCGAGCGAGGCGCGCTTCGCGGCGACCGTCCGGGCGTCATACCGCGGGTCGGAGTCCTGCTTGTAGGACGGATCGTGCTCCTCGTCGACGACGATCAGCCCGAGGCCGCGAATCGGCGCGAACACCGCGGAGCGCGCACCGACGACGATCCGGGCCTCGCCGCTCGCGATGCGCTCGCGTTCGTCGCGCCGCTCGGCATCGGTCAGCGCGGAATGGAGGATCGCGACGTTGTCGCCAAACCGTGCGCGGACGCGGCCGACCGTCTGCGGAGCGAGCGCGATCTCCGGGACGAGGATGATCGCGCCGAAGCCGCGCTCGAGCATCGCGGCGCACGCCTGGAGGTAGACCTCGGTCTTGCCGGAGCCGGTCGCGCCGTAGAGCAGGACGTTGCCCGGCCCGCCGTCGACGATCCGCGCGACCGCAGCGCGTTGCCCCTCCGACAGGTCTGCCGGTTCGGCCTCGCCGCCGAGCGCCTGGCGCTCCGCCGGCGGCGCCTGTTCCTTGCGTCGCTTCGGCGTCACGGGCGCCACGAGCGCAAGTGCGCGAGCGGGCGTCGAGCCGTAGTAGTCGGCCAGCCAGAGCGCAAGCTCGACGAGCGTCGGCGGGAGCTGGCCGACAGCCGCCTCGATCGGTCGCGCCTCGACGCCTTCGGGCGGCGCGTCGACGAGCTCGGTGACGATCCCCCTCGCCCGTGAGCGTCCGAACGGCACACGCACGATCGCACCGATGCCGACGTCGTCGGGCACCTCGTACGTAAACGCACGCGCGACCGCCCGAGCGGTCACGAGTGGAAAGACCTCCGCGTACGGCACTAGCCGCCTGCCGGCTGCTCGTCGGCGCGCGCCTGGCGGCGTAGGGCGCTGAACGAGAGCGTCCGCGCCATCAGCGCGATCGCGATGGCGCCGAGCACGAGGTTCGTGATCGTGATCGCGATGTTCATGCCGACGCTGAACGCGAGGAGGAGTGTCCGCGAGATCGCCGAGTGGCGGAAGAGGTAGACGATCAGCCCCTGCTTCGTCCCTGCACCGCCGGGCGTCGCCGGGAACAACGTCGCGAGCGAGTCGACGACCTGGACGAGCAGCGCGTTGTGCACCGTCGCGTCGACGCGGAACGCGCGCAGGAAGAAGAAGAGCGACGCGATCCGGAACACCCACGAGATCGCCTGCGGGAGGATCACGCCGAGCACGAAGGTGCGGCGGTCGCCGAGGACCGCAAACCCGAGCCGCACGCGATCCCAGAAGTCCTCGACGCGGCGGCGCGCGGCGAGCACGAGGAGGAGCACGACGAACGCGGCGACGGCGAGGCCGATCGCGGTCGCGGTCTCGTGCTTCAGGAAGAACTTCCAGTCGACAGTCGGGATGCGGGAGTAGACCTGGTGCGTCGGCAGCACTCCAATGGAGAGCGCCCAGACCATCAGGCAGCCCGCGACGACGAAGTCGAACATCGTCTCGACGATCAGTGTCGACGCGAGCGTCGGGTACTTCGCGTCCTTCATCCGGTGCTTGACGAGGTAGAGCTTGATCAGGTCGCCGCCGCGGGCCGGCGCAATCGAGTTGACGCCGACGCCGGCGACGTACGCGCCGAGCGCGGAGCGGTACTTCAGGCGGTCAGCGGGATACGAGGCGCGGATGATGTTCTCCCACGCCCGCGCGCGAAACAGCAGCTTCGTGACGTGGCACGCGAGCGCGAGCCCGAGCGGCGCCCATTCCACCTGCTGCAGGTGGTGGATGAAGACTCCGACCGCGTGGAAGAAGGCGCTCACTCGCGCCTAAGGTAGATCAGGCTCCGGCGGCGACTAGGACCCAGTCCGTGCCGAATCCGAGCAAAAGCCCGAACAGCAGCGACCAGGCGACGAGGTTCGGCATCGAGAAGCGCCGGCAGACCTCGAAGAGCTGGATGACGACGTAGAGGATCGAGCCGCCTGCGACGGCGAAGAACGCGACCTCGAGTGCCGGGCTGACCCACGCCTGCCCGATCACGGTGCCGAGGAACGTCGGGCCGCCGCCGATCAGGCCCATCAGGCCGAGGAAGCCCCAGCTCGGCCGCTCGGCCTCGCCCGACATCGGCCCGACGATGCCGAAGCCTTCGGTCGTGTTGTGCAGGCCGAAGCCGATGATCAGGACGAGCGCGAGGCTCAGCTCGCCTGCCGCTGCCGACTGGCCAATCGCGAGGCCCTCGCCGAAGTTGTGGAGGCCGATGCCAGTCGCGATCAGGAGCGCGAGGCGGCGGCCGGGAGTCAGGCGGTCCAGCCAGCCGTGGTGCTCGAACTCGTCGACGGCTGCCGCGCCGGGGCCGACCAGCGGCGTCGAGCGGCGGTTCTTCAGCCAGGTGTCGTAGTAGACGAGGCTCATCAGCCCGGCCGCGAACCCGAGGCTGAGCAGCGTCGCGTAGCCGGCGAACGCGCCCCATTTGTGCGCCTCGAGGTGCGACTCGACCGGCTCGACGCCGTGCGAGACGACGTCCCAGAACAGGAACACGAGGATCCCGGTCGCGACCGCCGAGAGGGCGGCGCGCATCTTCGGGGAGACGTTGTTCAGGCGGCCCATCGGGAGGCCCACGTAGATCGTGAAGCCGGCGATCGCGCCGAGGATGAGGGTCTGTGTCGTGCTCATGTAAGGGTGACCTTACAATGAAGGTAGCGGAAGCTAGGATCCGGCGCTATGGCGAGCCACGGCGTCGACGAGTACCTGGAGACGATCTACTTCCTCGCCTTCCCGATCGGCGAGTACCGGCCGTCGGGCTCGCGGACGAACGAGGCGATCGCCTCGCGCGTCGCAGAGATGCTCGGGGTCTCACGAGCGTCGGCGGGCGAGATGCTGAAGCGGCTCGAAGCCGACGGGTTGGTGGAGCGCGGTGAGCACAAGGAGGCGCTGCTCACCGAGGCTGGCGCCGACCGCGCGCGGAGGGTGGTGCGCAAGCACCGCGTGATCGAGCGGCTCCTGACGGACTTCATGGGCTACACGGCGGCGGAGGCGCACGTCCACGCGGACGAGCTCGGCGGGACGTTCACCGACGACATGGTCGAGCGGATCGACGAGAAGCTCGGGCATCCCGAACGGTGCCCGCACGGCTGGCCGATCGATCCGGACTTCGAGCAGGCGGAGAACCGCGAGCTCGAGCCGCTCTCGGACGTGCCGGCGGGTGCGACCGCGACGATCGTGCGGCTCGCCGAGCACGACGGGGAGCTCCTGCACTGGTTCTACGACGAGGGGCTCGTCCCCGGGCAGGTCGTCGAGCTGAAGGCGGCCGAGCCGGCGGCGGGGCAGTTCCGCGTCTCGGTCGGCGGCGTCGAGAAGGCGATCGGCGAGAAAGCCGCCGGCGGCCTCTTCGTGCGGCGCTAGCCCCCATCTTGTGATGCCGCCCCCAGCCCTGTCCCGGATGCAACGAATCGTCCACAGCTCCTCGTCCGACCAAGCCGTCGCGGTACGCCCGTCGCGCCCTGCCCCGTTGTGGACGCACTTTTACGGTGCCTGGCACCAGACGAGGCCCACGCAGGCCTGTCCCGAACTGAGCTTGTGACGACTCGCTCGGCGGCTAGTCGACTGCGGTCGGCTCGCGGGCGGCGAGGCCCGCGGCGGCGCGGAGCTCGGACGCCTTGTCCGTCCGCTCCCACGTGAAGTCGTGCTCCTCGCGGCCGAAGTGGCCGTACGCGGCGGTCTTCGAGTAGATCGGCCGCCGCAGGTCGAGGTCGCGCAGGATCGCCGCCGGGCGAAGGTCGAACTGCTCGCGCACGAGTGATTCGATCGTCGACACCGGCACGTGCTCGGTGCCGAACGTCTCGACGAGGATCGAGAACGGCTTCGCGACACCGATCGCGTACGCCACCTGGATCTGGCAGCGGTCCGCGAGCCCCGCCGCGACGATGTTCTTCGCGACATACCGGGCCGCGTACGCCGCCGACCGGTCGACCTTCGTCGGATCCTTGCCGGAGAACGCCCCACCGCCGTGCGGCGCTGCGCCGCCGTAGGTGTCGACGATGATCTTCCGCCCGGTGAGGCCGGTGTCCCCCATCGGGCCGCCGATCACGAACTTCCCGGTCGGGTTGACGTACACGAACCCCGGCTGTTCCAGGCTGCGCTCGTCGTACAGGTCTCGCGGCAGGATCGGGCGGAGGACATGCTCGATCAGGTCGGGCTTGATCATCGTCTCCGCGTCGAGCCCTTCGCGATGCTGCGTGGAGATGAGCAGGCGCTCGATCGCGACCGGCGTCTGCCGGCCCTCGCCGTCCACCTCGTACCGCACCGACACCTGCGCCTTGCCGTCGGGACGGAGATACGGAAGGACGTCTGCTTTGCGCACCTCCGACAGGCGCTTCGCGATCCGGTGCGCCAGCATGATCGGGAGAGGCATCAGCTCGCGCGTCTCGTTCGTCGCGTAGCCGAACATCATCCCCTGGTCGCCGGCGCCGAGCCGGTCGAGCGGGTCGCCGTCGCCGGGATCGTGCTGCAGCTCGTAGGCGGTGTCGACGCCCTGTGCGATGTCCGGCGACTGGTCGTCGACGGTGACGATCACGCCGCAGGTCTCGGCGTCGAAGCCGTACTTCGCGCGTGTGTAGCCGATGTTGCGCACCGTGTCGCGCGCGATCCGCGGGATGTCGATGTACCTCGACGTGGTCAGCTCGCCGGCGACCACGATCAGGCCGGTCGTGATCAGCGTCTCGCAGGCGACGCGACTCTCGGGATCGTTCGCGAGCGCTGCGTCGAGGACGGCGTCCGAGATCTGGTCGGAGATCTTGTCCGGATGACCTTCGGTCACCGACTCGGACGTGAACAGAAAGGTCCGCGCGGCCACTGGCGCCTCAGGGTACCGCAGCCCTACGACGTCTTGACGTAGACCACGAACGTCTGCACGCCGGCGTCCGTCGAGCCGAAGAGCAGAGCCGAGCGCAGCGGCCGCAGGTTCGTCTCAACTTCAGGCGGCAGGGTCTGGTTCGCGAGCTGGGCGAACCCGGACAGCGCAGGCAACGCATCCTTGATGTCGACGTACGTGAAGCCCTGGGTGCTGTCGCTCATCCCGGCCCCGGCCTTGGCCTCCTTGAAGACCGCGTCGTCGCTCAGCCGGCCGACGCTGCCGTTCAGCTCCGCGAGCGCGTTGCTGCTGTCGGTCACGACGAGCTGCCCGTCGTTGACGCCGAAGTACAGGGCGACCGGCCCCAGATCCATCTTGGCCAACGTGCCGCCATCGACCTTCGTCGGCACGCCCTGCGCGCCGTTCGTGAAGCGGGCGAGCAGCGCCCCGATCGCAGCCGCGGCAGGCCTCGGCTGCGTCGGCCGCGCGGCGATCGTGACCTCGGGCAGCGGGATACCGGGCCGCACGTACGCGATCACCGGGCCGTTCAGCGCCGAGACGAGCGCCGGCAGGTCGACTCCGAGCTGCTGGCCCACAACCGACAGTTGCTCCTGCGCGCTGGCAGGGATCGCCGCGCCGCCGCCTTGCAGCGCCAGCGCAAGAATCGAGCCGGCCGGGATCTTGTCGGCCAACGCGTTGCCCGACGGGATCTTGCTCGTGCTCTTCGACTTCGCGTGCACCTCGAGCTTGAACGCGCCGTCCTCCGAGGTGAGCGACCCGGCGATCCAGGTCGCCGCAGTGAACGAGTTGAGCGATCCGGCCGACGGCCCGAGGTCCGACTTCGCCGCGCCGAGCGCCGTCTGGGCACCTGCTGACGAGGCATAGAACCGCACGATCGCGTCACCGTCCGCGGGAATCGTCTTCGTCGCCGCCTGGTACGCGGCGTCGTCGGCGATGCTGCTGCCCGACTGCTTCGTGAAGGCATCGAGCGTCGCCTGCTCGTCCGCGAACACCGTCCAGCCCTTCATCGTCGTGTGCCTCGTCGAGCTCTTGTCGAGTTGCGCATCGAACGCCTTCTCGTCGCTCGGCTTCGCGAGGCCGACGGGTTGCGGCTCGCCGTTCACCGTGATCACCGCGATGTCAACCTCGGAGCCGGCTGAGGAGGTCAGCGCATTGAAGTCGACGCCGCTCTTCGTGATCGACGCGCGCAGCTGCTGCTCCGCCCGCGGCTCGATCGGGAACTTGTCCAGGATCTTCAGCGCGCTCGAGACCTGCGCCGTCGACGTGTCCGTGTCGATCGTCGCGAACGCGAGCGCTTTGCCGGGCACAAGCGATTCGGCATCGCCGGCCGAGCTGCCCCCTCCCCCGCCGCACCCGGCAGCGAGCACGGCGACGGCGGCGACCCCGGCCAGACGGAACCTCATCTCTCCTGATCCTACTCCTCGGTCGGACGACGGCCCATCAAGCTCGCCGCCAGCTCGTGCAGCGGTTGGCCCTCGACGACGGCGCACACTCCATCGGTGATCGGCAGCTCGACGCCGATCCTGCGTGAGACGTCGCGAAGCACCGGCGCGGTCGTCAAGCCCTCGACGGCCTGCCCGATCTCCGCGCGGGCCGCCTCGGGGGTGGCGCCGCGCGCGATCAGCTCGCCGGCACGCCGGTTCCGCCCGCTCGGATGAAAACAGCTGACCATCAGGTCACCCATCCCGGCGAGCCCCGAGAACGTCTCGGGCTGGGCGCCGAAGGCCTCCCCGAGGCGGGCCATCTCGACGAGCCCGCGCGTGATCAACGCCGCCTTCGCGTTGTCGCCGAGCCCGAGACCGTCGACGCCCCCCGCCGCGAGCGCGATCACGTTCTTCGCTGCGCCGCACAGCTCAACCCCGACGACGTCGTCGTTGACGTAGACGCGGAAGGCAAGCGAGTTGATCGCGTCTTGTAGCCACAGTGCGAGCCGTTCGTCGTTCGACGCGATCACCGTTGCCCCCGGCAAGCCGGCGACCACCTCCTCCGCCATGTTCGGGCCGGAGAGCACTGCCACTGGACGATCGTGGACGAGCGTCGAGAGCCGCTCGCCGGTCGACGGATCGAGACCCTTTGCGAGCGAGAGGATCGGTGCGTCACCACCGATGCGCGCGAGCACCTCACGAAACGCGTGACTCGGCACCGCGATGACGACGAGGTCGGCCTCGGCGTACGGGGCGTCGGCGAGTGTGTCCCGCCGCGCGACGAACACGTCGTGTCCCCGCTCGCGCAGCAGGTGCGCAACTGCCGTCCCCCACGCTCCCGCGCCGACGACGACCGCGCGCACTACGACCGCCGGCGGAAGTCGACGACGACCGGAACGCCTTCCAGGCCGAGCCGGTCGCGCAGCTGGTTCTCGACCCAGTAGCCGTAGTCGCGCGTCACGAGCCCTGGGTCGTTGACGGTGAACCGGAAGCGCGGCGGCCGCGTCTCGACCTGTGCGCCGTAGAGCAGGTTGAGGCGGCGCTGGCCCTTCGACGGCGGCTGGCGCTCGGCCTTCAGCTCGGCGATCAGGCGGTTGAGCTCGCCGGTCGTGATCCGCTGGACGTAGCGGTCGTAGAGCTCAGCGACCTTGTCGAGCAGGCGCGTGATGCCGCGGCCGCTGATCGATGACACCGTGATGAAGTCAGGCCGCTGGCGCAGGCGGCGCTGCAGCTCCGGGCGGACCTCCTCGATCGTGATCTCGCTGACGTCCCACTTGGCGAGCACGATCAGCGTCGCGCAGTGCGCCTTGCGCGCCACTTCGACCGCGGTGATGTCTCCTTCGACGATGCCCTGGCTCGCGTCGATCAGGACGAGTGCGACGTCGGCACGCTTCGCAGCGTCGAGCGCGCGCAGCTCGGAGTAGTACTCGATCCCCTGACGCTGGCTGCGCTTGCGTCGAAGGCCGGCCGTGTCGACGAGCTGAAAGGTCCGCTCGCCGCGCACGATCACCGTGTCGATCGTGTCGCGCGTCGTGCCTGGGACCTCTGACACGATCGTGCGCTCCTCACCGACGAGGCGGTTGTAGAGCGACGACTTGCCGACGTTCGGGCGGCCGAGGATCGCGACGCGGATCGCGTCCCCAGGCAGCGTGCGCGTCGACTCCCCCGGGAGCAGAGCCAGGATCTCGTCGAGTAGGTCGCCGGTGTTCGAGCCGTGGAGGGCGGAGACCGGAAACGGCTCGCCGAAACCGAGGCGGTGGAACTCGAGCGCGAGCGCCTCCTGCGACGGGTCGTCGATCTTGTTCGCGAGCACCAGCACCGGCTTCTTCGACTCGCGCAGGATCTGCGCAAGCTCCTCATCACCCGGCGTGACGCCGATGCGCGCGTCGACGACGAAGAGCACGAGGTCCGCCTCGCGGATCGCCATGCGCGCCTGCGCGGCGATCTGCCGCGTGATCGGGTTCGTGTCGGCGATGTCCACGCCGCCGGTGTCGATCAGCATGAACTGCTGCCCGTTCCATTCGCAGAGCAGCTCCTTGCGATCGCGTGTCGTGCCGTGCGTCTCGTGGACGACGGCCTGGCGCGTTGCGGTGAGGCGATTGACGAGCGTCGACTTGCCGACGTTCGGGAAGCCCACGATCGCGACGGTGCCCGCGAGCTTCACTTCTCGGTCCGTTCGAGGCCGTCGAACAGCTCGTTGATGCGGCGCTCGATGACGGCCGTTGCCTGGCGGTACCCCTTGCCGTTCTTCGGCAGGTCGTCGAACCGCAGCGGCTCGCCGAACGCGACCGAGCAGCGGCGGAAGTTGCCCGGCTTCCAGAACTGCGTGCCGTAGATCGCGACCGGGACGATCGGCACGGCTTCCTGCATGCCGACCATCGCGGCACCCGGCTGTGCGACTCCGGGCCGCCCGGTCCTCTGCCGCGTGCCCTCGACGAAGAGGCCGATGACGTGGCCGTCGCGCGCTTCTTCGCGCATCCTTCGCACCGCTTCGCGGTCCGACTCCCCGCGGTGAATCGCGATCGCACCGTGCAGGCGCAGGAACCCGCCGGCGACGGGGTAGTTCGCCGCCTCCGCCTTCGCGACGAACCAGACCGTGCGCGGCGAGAGCAGCCCCACGAGCGGGATGTCGATCCAATGGAGATGGTTGATCGCGTAGACGACGCCGCCGGTCTTCGGCACGTTCTCCAAGCCGAACGCGCGCGCGCGTGTGAAGAGGCGAACCGGCCAGCCGATGTAGATGCGGCCGATCGCCCAGGCGACGTCCGTGCGGCTCACGGCGTCGTGAGCGCGCGCTCGCGGATCAGCGCTTCGATCCGGGTGACGACGTCGTCAACCTCGAGATCGGTGGTGTCGATGAGCACGGCGTCCTCGGCCGGCTGCATCCGCTCGCGGTCGAGCTTGTCGCGTGCGCGAAGATCGGTCGCGAGTGCGTCCGCGCCGATGTCGGGGCGCTCCGCCTGGCGGCGCCGCGCACGAATGTCGGGATCCGCTTGGAGGTAGATCTTGATTTCGGCGTCCGGCGTGACGACAGTGCCGATGTCGCGGCCCTCGATCACGACGTTGCCCTGGTGCCCGAGGTCACGCTGGCGTTCGCGCATCACTTCGCGCACGACGTGGTGGCGCGCGACGACGGAGACCATGCGGTCGATGCGGGCCTGACGAATCGCTGCGGTGACGTCCGCTCCGGCGATCGAGACGCGGCCCGCTTCGTCGAAGATGACCGGGTTTCGCCGTGCGAGCTCACCCAGCGGCTCGGGCTCTGCAAGCGGCAGACCCTCGCGCATGGCGAGCCAGGTGAGCGCGCGGTACATCGCGCCCGTGTCGAGGTAGCGGAAGCCGAGCCGCTCCGCGAGGTTGCGGGCGACGGTGCTCTTGCCGGCTCCGGCCGGTCCATCGATGGCGACAATCATCTTCGGCTCACAAGCTCCAGGAGGTCGTGGAAGCCGGGGAAGGATACTCCGACGCTCTCGAAGCCCTCGATCTCGACTCCTTCGCGGCTCGCGACACCTGCCACGGCGCCGAGCATGGCGATGCGGTGGTCGCCGCGCGCGTCGATCCGGCCGCCCCGCGGACGAGTCGGTAGACCGGTCACCTCGAACCCGTCCTCGTGGGCCTTGGCACGGAGGCCGAGCGCGCGCAGCGCGTCGACGAGCGCCTCGATCCGGTCGGACTCCTTGAGCCGCAACTCCTCGGCGCCCCGCACGCGGCTCGTGCCGCGCGCGTGCGCGGCCAGCAGCGCAAACAGCGGCAGCTCGTCGATCAGCAGCGGCACCTCGTGCGCGTCGATCTCGGTTGCGGTCAGCTCCGCGGATCGAACCTCGAGGTCGCCTCCCGGCTCTTGGCCGAAGCGTCGTCGGGTGAGGATCCCGACGCGCGCACCCATGCGGTCGAGGACGTTGAGCAGTCCGGTACGCCGCGGGTTCAGGCCGACGTCGTGGATCGTGATGCGGGACTCGGGGACGATCGTCGCGGCGACGACGAACGGCGCGGCAGACGAGAAATCGCCGGGGACGTCGACTGCATCCAGCCTAAGGCTCGCGGGCGGGTCGACGCTGACCGAGCTCGGGCGCGTGGTGATGCGCACGCCGGCTTCACGCAGCATCAGCTCCGTGTGGTCGCGGGTCGGAGACGGCTCGATGACCGTCGTCCTTCCCTCAGCACCGAGTGCGGCGAAGAGCACGGCGGACTTCACCTGCGCGCTCGCGACGGGCAGCTCGTAGTCGATCGCCGTCAGCTGCTGCCCCGTCACGGTCAGCGGCAGGTGGCCGTCCTCCGTCTCGATGTGCGCCCCCATGTTGCGAAGCGGCGTGGCGATGCGCTCCATCGGGCGGGACGAGAGCGAGCCGTCGCCGGTCAGCGTGAACTCGCCCGCTTGGAAGGCGAGCAGTCCCGTGACGAGGCGCGCGAGCGTGCCCGCGTTGCCGCAGTCGATCGGCGCGCTCTGCAGCCCCCGCAAGCCGACGCCGCCGACGGTGACCGTTTCGGCGTCGTGCACCTCGGCACCGAGCGCGCGGACAGCGGCGAGCGTCGACTCGGTGTCCGCGGAGCGGCCGAAGCCGCGGATGCGCGTCTCGCCGTCGGCGACGGCGCCGACGAGCAGCGCACGGTGACTGATCGATTTGTCGCCCGGAACCGCGAAATGGCCTTCGAGTGCCGCGGCTGGCTCAATCAGCATCGATCACCGCCGAGACGACGACGCTGTAGCCCTGGCTCTCGAGGAGCGCCGCCGCGCGCTGCGCCTCGGCCTCACCGGCGACGAGCAGCGTGAGTGTGCCGCCGCGCTCGGGTGAGACGTGATGGAGCTCGAAGTCCTCGATGTTGATCCGCTCGGCGCCCAGTGCCTGAGTGATTCCGGCGAGCACGCCCGGGCGGTCGGGCACATGAACGCGAACTCGCTGGAGCGTTCCGGGATCCGGGTACTCGCGCTCGAGCATCCGGCGGCGGCTCTGCGACGCCTCGCCGATCCAGCGCGCCAGGAAGCCCGCGTCGCCCTGCTCGAGCGCGGTCTCGACCTGCTCGATCCGTCTCCGATGCTCCTGAAGGGCCGCGCGGATCGCGTCGGCGTTGTCGAGGTAGATGTCGACCCAGATGCGCGGGTTCGCGCCGGCGATGCGCGTCATGTCGCGCAG
>Ga0207657_10001038_pt1 | contig 29389 bp, 22 predicted proteins | sample KBSC33metaG_FD_184316 | JGI IMG/M metagenome (GOLD analysis project Ga0207657, IMG submission 184316) | Corn rhizosphere microbial communities from Kellogg Biological Station, Michigan, USA - KBS C3-3 metaG (SPAdes) (version 2) | ecosystem: Host-associated > Plants > Roots > Rhizosphere > Soil ...
GCCCGCAGAACATCGGAGTCATCATCCACACTCAACAGAATTGGTTTTGGCATGATCTGAGTCCAGTGATAGCAGTCAACAAATTGTAGACGTGGGCACGCTGGATAAGTTCATTAGATACAGAAATCCCGGCTTTGGTCGCGCAATCTAAAGACGGCAGAGATCCGTCGAGTGGGTGCAGTCGCGATCCATCTGGCGCCTCCGGCCCAGAAGAAGCCCTAATGGTGGAGTGATTGAGTTTGGGATAACTACAGATTCGTGTAGTTCTGTAGGCCGCGGCTTACGCCACTTCTAAGCGGGAAAGATTGCGCGAGCAGGCGTTCGCAGGCCCGATCAATGACTGTCTGGAGCTCGCGGCCGTACTTCAACTCCCGTCGCTTCATCAGGATTTGCCTAGCTTCCTCGGTGGAGAACCAAGTGGGGTTCCTATTTTCCTCGTGCCCGGCTCGCAGCTCGCGCACCTGCAGCAGAAAAGCCTTAACGACAAACTCCTGTACGCCCGGACGCTTCCAGAACACTCCCTTGGAGTGTAAGTACAAATGAAAGTGATGGCGCTCGATATCTCCGATCGCCCCCGCCTCCTCCATGGCTTCGCGCTCGGCAGCCTGGCTATGGGACAGCTGCGACATGGGATCGCCTTTCGGGAACGTCCATTTTCCACCGCCATTGGTGTTGACGAGCAGGAATTCGAGAGAGGAACGACGGCGTCGATAGCAGACAGCAGCTACCTGCAAAGGCAAGTTCGACTTGGGTAGCCTCGGTGAACGCATGTTCGCCTTTCCGCGGATTGCACCGGAACTGATGCATTCATCTTACGGCTGAACTCGAAGACTTATGTAAATTCTCTGTGAATAGTTAACCCGATAGTAACGGTCGCTGGAAGCCCATGAAGTCGGGCCCCATCCGGGACCTCAGGCGATGCCCATCTTCTTTTGCATCGCTTCCAGAGTGACGCCTTTGGTTTCCGGATAAATGAAGAGAACCACGAAGAATTGCAAGGCCATCATGGCGGAAAAGAAGACGAAGGGGTAGGCGCCGGATGACGCCGCCATCAGCGGGAAGATTCCTGAGATAAGTCCATTCATGAACCAATGAGAAAAACTCCCCAAACTTTGACCTTTGGCTCGCACAGTATTCGGAAAAACTTCGGCCAGGTAAACCCAAATCACTGCGCCTTGAGAAAAGGCAAAGGAGGCTATGAAGCCGATAAGGAGCCAGACCAGCAGCTTTTCATGCTGGTGAGCGAAGAAGATGGCCGCCACCCCCGCCAAGCATATCGCCGTTCCCACCGAGCCAATGAGGAGCAGCCTTTTACGTCCTATGCGGTCGATGACCGACATGGCAATCATCGTAAACAGAAGATTTGTCCCGCCCACGGCCACCGCTTGCAGGTTTCCCGACACCTTGCTGAATCCCGCGTGCGCGAAGATGTCGTTCAAGTAATAGAGAATGGCGTTAATGCCGGAGAGTTGATTGAACATGCCGATGCTCACGGCAAGAAAGATGGGCAGGGCATACTTGCCCGAGAAAAGAGTCTCTTCTGCTTGGCTCTGTTCAAGGTGAACGGATTGGGCAATATCTTGCAGGTTCTGCTCGTAGTTTTCATCCCCGGTCAATTCCAGAACTGTCCTGGCCTCGGCAATCCTGCCTTTCTTGACTAACCAACGGGGACTCCGCGGGATGACAAACAGCAATGCGAGGAATAGTGCTGCGGGTAGAGCAGCGACGCCGAATTCCCAGCGCCACTCCGCATTTCCAAGGTGCGCGAGAGTCACGCAATAATTCGAGAAGTATGCGAGCAGGATTCCGAATACAACATTGAACTGGAACAATCCCACCAGCCTGCCGCGCCATTTCGCTGGAGCTATCTCCGCGATATACATAGGTCCCAGGACCGACGATCCGCCGACGCCTAATCCTCCGATGAAGCGGAAGACGAGCAAAGAATGCCAATCCCAGGCCAGCGCGCAACCGAGCGCAGAGACCAGGTACAAAACAGCCATAATGCGGAGGCTGTCGCGGCGGCCAAACCGTTCGCCGGGGTAGCCCGCCAGCATCGCGCCTACGATCGTCCCCCAGATAGCGCTGGCCACTGTGACGCCCAGCCGCTCTGGAGTAAGGTGGTATATCTCGGTCAGAGCCGCCGTAGTGCCGGAGATTACGGCTGTATCGAAGCCAAAAAGCAACCCGCCAAGAGCAGCAACGACTGTACTGCGAGCCAGGTAGGTGTTCAGCTTCATGCTGTCTCCCCGAACTCTTTAAGCGCGCGTACCTCATCCAGAGTCCACATCGGTATAGCCCCGGTTCGACTGGCGACCAACGCTCCCACGCGATTGGCAAAATCAGCGACCTGTGAGGGTGTCCATCCCTGCCACAAGCCATGCAGAAAAGCGGCGGCAAAGGCATCGCCCGCGCCCACTGTATCGGCAACGTGCACCGAGTATCCTTTTGCCTGCACGTACTCTTCGCCAATCAAAGCAACACAGCCTTGGGCTCCGGTTGTAACACAAACAGCTTTCCATCCGAATGTGCGGGCATAAGTGCGGCAAAAATCTTCCAGTGAGCTGTGGGGCTTGCCCACCATGGCTGCAACCTGCGGCACTTCAGTGTCATTGAGCTTGACCACGCTGGCGTGTGCCACCAGATCGCGGACCAGAGGCGGGTCATAGGAATCGGGACGCAAATTCACGTCATAGAATCTCTCTACGTTCCTGTTGCTGGAAAGCAGTCGCTGAGTAAGCTGGCGCGCCTCGCGGCTCATCTGCATCAGCGTGCCGAAATAAATCCAGTCCACTCGAGCCGAGAACAGGTTGTTCATCTGCGAGGCACTGAGCCGCGGAAAGTCGTAGGCTGCTGGGCGATTAATGGTGAAAGTGGGCTGTCCAGTCTCAGATAGCTCCACCGTAACCGTGCCAGTCGAATAGCGAGGCTCGCGTACAACGTACTCCGTGGAGAGAGCCATCTCGGACATGCGGGACAGAATCCGGTCTCCCCGCTGGTCCTCACCTACCCCACTGATAAAGGCAACCTCGTGCCCTAAGCGCTTCAAATGGGCTGCGAAATTGAAAGGGGCTCCCCCGAGGTGCTCTTCCTGTCCGAAAACGTCCCAGAGGACTTCACCGATGCTGATAACCCTCACCAGCCACCCCGCAATCAGGACAAATCCGCTCGCGGCCGAAAGCGACGAACCGGCCACCTGCCGAATCAGGCATGGAAATTAGCTGAACGACGTGCTACTCGTCAAAGTGCGGTGCTCACAGATTGAAGTGCTTCAGCTCAGACTAGTTAGCAGGCTTGTTCCAAAAGCAGAACAAAACCGAAAAGTCTGTTTGGAAGCGTGGATTCCGTGGTAAGCATGCACGGACTCACCTGGGGGCGCATTGAACATCGAGCGTGTCTTAGCCGAGTTGAGAAAAGAACGCAAAGAGCTCGACGAAGCAATTGCTGCTTTAAAGCCACTCGTGCGCGGGCGCAAACGCTACCGATCCGCGCGAGGGAGGCGATCAGTTCCGCCCGATGCAGCCATCCGGCAAGGAACGGGTGCCAACACACGACAAAGCGCAAAAATAATCCAGTTCCCTTCGAAGTCTCCCCGAGTAAGTGTCGAGAAAAACCGAAGTAGAACTGGACCAGTTTCGCGGTAGATGCATAAGTAAGGTCGTTTAAACTTCTTACGCAACGCTCCTCACCATAGCTTGAAGCACGCTGTTAAGCAGCCTTGTTGCCCTTCTTGTGCTGCTGCTTCCACTTAGCCCAGCGTTCCCTTTGCGCTTGCGCAATTCGGCGCCGGGCGGCGGGAGATAACCTGCGTCTCACACCAGTGCCGCGTGTTGAGCCCCTACCGCCGCGCCCCTCGAGCTTGCCGAGAACGGCAATCGCTTCATCGAGCCGTTCCAATTCCTTGGCGACCCGATCGCGCTCGTCGCGTAAGTGGCTTACCACTTTTGATAAGTTTGCCATGTGTATTGAGATTTCTCCTTAGAGATACGACTGCATTTCTGACCCGGTGATTATATTCGGCGACTCACGCATGTGGGCGAAATAAATTTCAGCCGACTTAGCCGTTCGACAAGTATCGTTACGGAAAATGACCGACAGTTGCTTGTAGGTTCCAAAACGGAACATAGGATCGACCTACTCAGGAGTGGCGAGGCGTCGAATTCGCGACCCTGATGAAAATCTTTTCTTAATCAAGGAGAGTGCAGTGGCGAATCTAGGCTTCATTGGACTTGGAGCAATGGGCGGCAATATCGCTGCTCGCTTGCTGGACAGCGGCCATCAGGTCACCGGCTATAACCGCACCCGAGCCAAAGCACAATGGCTGGTTGATCGCGGTATGAAGTGGGCGAATTCTCCTCGTGACGTGGCGACGGCGGCAGACGTGATCTTCACCATGGTCACAAATGCCAAAGCTCTGACGTCGGTTGCTGCGGGCGATAGCGGCTTACTGGCTGGACTTAGTAGCGGAAAGTATTGCGTTGATATGAGTACTGTGGGTCCAGATATAAGCCGGCGGCTGGCTTCTAACGTTCGAGAGCGGGGCGCTGACATGATTGACGCCCCAGTCTCGGGCAGCGTGCTTACACTACAGCAGGGAAAACTCTCCATCATGGTTGGCGGCCGCCAGGAAACGTTCGAAACATTGAAGCCCGTTCTTCAGGATATTGGGCCGAAGGTGACCTACGTTGGCGCTAACGGGTTGGCCTTGGCTCTGAAGATCGCATTGAATTTGCAACTCGCTGTGCAAATGCTTGCATTCTCGGAAGGTGTGTTACTGGCGGAGAAGAGTGGTATCTCGCGAGATACAGCTGTTGACGTCATGCTTCACAGCGCAGTTGCATCACCCATGCTTCAATATCGTGGACCTTTCGTCCTCAAACAACCCGAGCAGGCGTGGTTCGACGTCAACATGATGCAGAAAGACGTGCTTCTGGCAATGGAGTTGGCGAGGAAGCACAACGTTCCGGTCCCGACCACCGCAGTGAGCAACGAGTTTTTGACGGCGGCACGCGGAATGGGATGGGAGAAGTCGGACTTCGCAATTGTTTTTGAGGTATTGGCTCGAATGGCAGGTCACGGCGGTTGAGAGTGGTTGTCAAACTTAGAGCGACACGAAAATCGTGTTCAGGAGGAATGCAGCGATATAATCCCGGACTCTATGAACCTGACCCATGTCACTCGCAAAGTAGTCCTGGTCACTTCTCTTTACAGCAGCCTTTTTAGCGCGCCATTCTTTTTCGCGCAGAGTGCGCCGCCGGCGGCAATGTATCCCGATTACCCAAGCGAGACTCCCAGCAAGTTGGATCTCGCAACCGAGATCTTCGACTACGTTCGCCGCGAAGTGATGATTCCGATGCGCGATGGTGTGAAGCTGCACACCATCATTCTTGTGCCGAAGGGCGCGAAAAACGCAGCCATCCTGCTGACGCGCACCCCCTACGACGCGACCAAGCTGACCACCCATGCCGAGAGCACTCACCTGGGTCCGATCCTGGAAGGCTACGATAATGCGACCGACGTGATCGTCGAGGATGGTTACATCCGCGTGGTTCAGGACATCCGCGGCAAGTACGGTTCCGAAGGCGATTACGTGATGACGCGGCCCTTGCACGGGCCACTCAATCCCACGCCGGTTGATCATGCGACTGACACCTACGACACGATCGAGTGGTTGATCAAGAACGTCCCGGAAAGCAACGGGAGAGTTGGCATTCTCGGCATTTCCTATGACGGCTTTCTGCCGCTGATGGCTCTAGTCAATCCGCATCCTGCGCTTAAGGTTGCGGTGCCCATGAATCCCATGGTCGATGGCTGGAAAGGAGACGACTGGTTCCATAACGGCGCCTTCCGCGAGCAGGGCATGTCGTATATCTACGATCAGGAGGCAACGCGGGACAACAAGGTGAAATGGGCCAGCGGTTATGCCGACGACTACGACATGTTCATGAATGCGGGTTCAGCGGGTGAACTTGGGCGACGTCACAAACTGGAACAAGTTGGATTCTGGCGGAAGCTTCTGGAGCATCCCAGCTACGACGCCTTCTGGCAGAACCAGGCCATGGATAAAATCCTGGCGAGCCAGCCTTTAAAAGTCCCGGTGATGCTGGTCGACAGTCTATGGGATCAAGAGGACATCTATGGCGCGATCGCCGTCTACAAGGCAATCAAGCCAAAAGACACGAACAATGACAAAGTATTTCTGGTGATGGGGCCTTGGCATCATGGCCAGGAAATCGGCGATGGCAGCACGCTGGGTGCCTTGAAGTTCGGGAGCGACACTGCTCTTTATTTCAGGCAGAACATCCTCCGCCCATTTCTTGCTCAATATCTGAAGGACGGGTCCGCGAAAGCGGATGTCGCACAAGTCTCCGCGTTCGAAACTGGAACGAACACGTGGCGCCGGCTTCCCTCCTGGCCTGCCGGGTGCGCGAGCGGTTGCTCCGTCAAAGGCACGCCGTTGTACTTGGCGGCTGGGTCGAAACTAAGTTTTGCCGCGCCTAAGTCTGGCGACATGGATTTCGATGAGTACGTTTCCGATCCTGCAAGGCCGGTCCTCTTCCAGCCGCGTCCCATTGTCAGCAGCAATTGGAGTTCATGGCTGGCGGAGGATCAGCGACACGCATCGAGCCGTCCTGACGTTGCTGTTTTCACATCCGACGTGCTCACCGCGCCGGTGAAGATCAGCGGTGAGCCCATAGTCAACCTAGTGGCATCGACTAGCGGCACAGACTCGGACTGGATCGTGAAGGTGATAGACGTCTACCCCGACGAGGTGGCCGCACAACCCGCAATGGGCGGTTACCAGCTCATGATTTCCGCAGATATTTTTCGCGGACGTTATCGTGAGAGTCTCGAGACCGCTAAACCAATCGCAGCCAACAAGGCGTTGCTTTACCGGTTCGCGTTGCCGACAGCGAATCACGTCTTCTTACCCGGTCATCGCATCATGGTGCAGGTGCAATCGAGTTGGTTTCCGCTGTATGACCGTAATCCGCAAACGTTCGTGCCAAACATTTTCTGGGCGAAGCCAGGGGACTATCGAAAAGCGGTGCAGCGGATCTATCACGCGCCCGGCGAGGCAAGCTTTATCGAGTTGCCCATGGTCTCAGAGCGCTGACGCGTACCGGCGCATTACTAGACAGTTTGAGCGTGTCTCCCGACGCACAATGCTCATTGTGGCCGGTGTCCGCGGGAAGCCCGTGGAAAATGAAATATTCAAGTTTCCATACGCAACACAGGTAGACATCTATGACAATCGGAATTGATTTCTATCCGCAGTCTCGAGATCCTGTGTTTACGGCCTAATTTCTGCATTGTCAGCTTGCATTTGTTGGCTGCCAAGTTGCACAATACCGGACCAATTAAAGAGGACCGGCACCCTGTCTTGAAGCCGGCAAGATCTTAAGCCACCCAAAACTGAGGAGCTTCCCCATGCGTACTTGTTTGTTCGCTGCTGTCATCCTGTTAGCGACCGCGCTGAGTTGGGCTCAATCTTCGACAACCGCCCTCCGAGGAACTGTTTCGGATCCAAGTGGGGCAAGTGTTACGGGCGCAACAGTCACTCTTTCGGATCAGGCGCGCGCAACGCAACGTACAGCGACGACCGGATCTGCCGGCGAATATGAATTTCTTCAGTTGCAGCCCGGTACTTATGAACTCACAGTCGGCAAGCCGGGGTTCCGTACGCACGATCAGAAGAATCTTCAGCTCCTGGTGAGCACCCCTGCGACGGCAAACGTTGTTCTAACAGTTGGTGCTGTCAGCGAAAGTGTCGAAGTTACCGCGGAAGGCGCCCTGGTGAACACGACGGACGCTTCTCTGGGGAACGCCTTCAGTGAACGGCAAGTAAAAGAGCTTCCGCTAGAAGGTCGCAATGTTCCGGACTTGTTGACCTTGCAGGCTGGCGTGACCTACACGGGCAATCGCACCGATGTCGACCGCGACGTCGACACCCGCAGCGGCGCCGTCAACGGCGCACATAGCGACCAGAGCAACATCACTCTTGACGGAGTGGACGTCAACGATCAGGTGAACGGTTCAGCCTTTACCTCGGTATTGCCTGTGACTCTGGATTCGATTCAGGAGTTTCGTGTCACGACGACGAATTACAACGCCGATCAGGGAAGATCGTCGGGAGCTCAAGTTTCACTTATAACGAAGAGCGGCACCAACAGCTTCCATGGTTCGGCGTACGAGTACCACCGCAACACGCTGACCAGCGCCAATGATTGGTTCGTCAAACAAGCCGAGGTGCGCAATGGCGAGCCCAACGAACCGCTCAAGCTGATTCGAAACATTTTTGGGGCTTCCGTCGGGGGGCCAATAAAGAAAGATCGCCTGTTCTTCTTCCTGAATTATGAGGGCTATCGCCAGCGCGAAGAAAACAGTGTGCTGCGCATCGTGCCCAGCGATTCAATGCGCGATGGAATCATTATGTATCAATGTGCTGATCCGAGCGCATGCGCGGGCGGTACGGTTCAGGGACTGACCGGCCCACACGCCGTTCGTGCTGGCTACAACGCCCTTAACGCCGCGCAGATCACCGCGATGGACCCGCTTCATATCGGGCCGAATTCTGTCGTGATGGGCTACCTGAATACTTTCCCGCAGGCGAATGACGTGTCTGCCGGAGATGGAGTGAACTACGTAGGCTTCCGCTTCCGCGGGCCCACCCCCACCAACAATAACTGGTATATCGCGCGCGCGGATTACAAGCTAACCGAGAGCGGCACCCACACTCTGTTCTGGCGTGGGGCTATTCGCAATGACTCTCACTCCCTGGTTCCTTATCTTCCCGGGACCAACCCGATCCAGAGCAACACGGACCTGAGCCGGGGCTTCACCATAGGGTATACGGCGACGTTGCGGCCCACCCTGCTTAACAATTTCCGTTACGGGTACACACGCCAGAGCGTTGGCATCAACGGCAACAACGACACTCAACCATTCATCTTCTTCCGCGGACTGAATGACAACAGCACGGCAAACAACTCGAGTCTGGCGCTGGTTCGGAGCCGCAACTACCAAACCCCAGTGAACAATTTTGTCGACGATGTTTCCTGGACCAAGGGGAAGCATAGCTTCCAGTTCGGTACCAACATTCGATTCATTCGCAACCCACGATCGAGCTTTATTAACTCCTTTCCGGACGGGGTGACGAACGCGTCCGCATTAGACGCGGCTGGATTGGCTAACACTGGCAGCTTTCTTGATCCAGCGGTTAGCAAGTTCGCCCCCGTAGACGAAGGCTTCAACAATTCCTATGACTATCCGTTGATGACGATGATGGGTATCGTCAGCGAACTGGATGCAAGCTACAACTACACCAAAACGGGAGCAGTTCTTCCTGAGGGCGCGCCTGTTAAGCGGCGTTGGGGCGCCGATGAATACGAGTTCTACGCGCAAGACTCCTATCGAGTAAAACCAAATCTCACGATCACTTACGGCCTGCGCTGGTCACTCTTCTCGCCTCCTTGGGAAACCAGCGGGACGGAGGTAGCACCGACCATGGGATTGGGAGACTGGTTCAAATTGCGCGGGGCGAACATGCTGCAGGGTGTCGGCTCCACCGCGGATCCCACGATCACCTTCGATCTCTCCGGTCGCGGTAATAACAAGCCCGGCTACTACAACTGGGACTACAAGAACTTCGCGCCGCGCTTCGCTTTCGCCTATTCGCCGCGGCCTGAAGGCGGGTGGCTCAAACGCATATTCGGAGGCGAGGACAAGACCGTCATCCGGGGCGGCTTCGGTATCGTTTACGACCGAATTGGAGCCGGATTGCTGAACACCTTCGATCAGCGCGGTTCCTTTGGCCTTTCCACGCAGCTGTCCAATGACATCGTGCCCAGCGTTGCGACTGGGGCGCGACTCACGGGTTTGAATACTGTTCCTACGGTCGATGCAATCGGCCGCACCGTATTCCCGCCGGCGCCTCCGGGAGGATTGCCATATACGCCTCCACCGGGAGGCACGGGACTCGCAATCTACTGGGGTTTGGACAACTCCATCAAAACACCCTACTCGTACACTCTCGATTTCTCTGTCGGACGACAGTTGCCGAAGAACATGAGTTTCGAGATCTCCTATGTCGGACATCTGGCACACCGTTTGTTGGCTCAGGAAGATGTGGCCATGCCGCTTAACCTGGTGGACCCGAAGACGGGCACTACTTATTTCCAGGCAGCCAGAGCGCTGGCCAACGTGTACCGCGGGCCGAATGCTCCGACTTCCGATGCCGTGACACCTGCGATGGTAGGACCGACGGCTTCGTACTGGCAGAATGTTATGACTCCTCTGAAACCCGGCGATACGTATGCCTGGATGCCAGGGTGTGAGGATGGTTCAACAGCAACTTCGACTACGAGCGCATTGCAGGCCGTCTACAACATCTATAGTTGTTTCGCGACCAATGAGACCACCGCGCTCGGCGTGCTGGATTTCTACGGAACCGATTTCTCCGGCAATGCCGGTATTCAAGGAACATCGGGAACGTTCTACGGTCCGCGCGGAGGAGCGAATACATTCTTCGACAGTCAATTTCACTCGTTGTACGCGTGGCGATCCATCGGCAATGCCAATTACAACGCCATGCAGATCAACTTGCGAAAGAGACTGTCCCAGGGAGTACAGTTTGACTTCAATTACACGTTTTCGAAGTCAATCGATCTGGAATCGGACGCTGAGCGCGTGGACGCATGGAGCGGTCTTGGTGGAAACATCATTAATTCATGGTTCCCCAATTCCGGGCGCGCCGTTTCGGATTTTGATACGACACACCAGTTTAATTTGAACTGGGTTGCGGAACTGCCGTTCGGTAAGGGAAGACTCGTCGCGGGAGGCGCTCATGGCGTTCTCGATGCCTTGATTGGCGGCTGGCAACTCTCGGGATTGGCGCGTTGGACAAGCGGGTTTCCAGTCGCGATCTCCAACGGATCCACTTGGCCCACCAACTGGCAACTTAGCGGGTCGGCCGTCCAGATCGGCAACGTGCGCAGCGGCACCTTCCGGCAACCCGATGGCACCGTCAACCTGTTTGCTGATCCTCAGGGTTCCACCGGGATTAACGCATTTCGCAATGATTTCCCGGGCGAAAGCGGAAGCCGTAACTCAGTTCGCGGACCCGGGTATGCTGGCTTGGACATGAGTCTCAGCAAGCGCTGGAAGATGCCGTGGGAATCTCAGAGCGTGCAATTTCGCTGGGAGGTTTTCAATGTGCTGAACCTTACCCGCTTCGATGTTCAAACCATCACAAACGGGCTTGATGCCGGCCCCGCATTCGGGAACTTCACCGGGCTCCTGACCAACCCGCGTGTGATGCAGTTCGCTTTGCGGTATGAGTTCTGACCGGTAGCTCTCGCCAGGCTCGCAGGTGACCGACGATTTGTTTGTCACCTGCGCTGCCGCATTCCTTCCGCACGCGATCCGATTTACCGAACCCACTGCCCACGGCCGTTCTGGGGCACTCCTCTGACTTTCGTAGTAAATTAGCTTGGAATGGCCGCGGAAAAAATACTGGTAGTAGACGACGAGCGCCTCGTGCGCTGGTCGCTGCGCCAGAAGTGCGAAGAGTGGGGCTTCCACGTGGTCGAGGCCGAAGCTGGCCAGCCTGCGCTCAAGGTAGCACAGCACGAGTCTCCCGACCTTGCGCTGCTTGATGTCCGCCTACCCGACATGAGCGGCCTCGAAGTACTCGAACAATTCAAGAAAAACGGCGACGTTCGCGCCGTCATCATGATCACCGCCGACCCGCAGCTGGATGATGTGAAGACCGCGCTCAAGCTGGGCGCCTACGATTTCGTGGGCAAACCCGTGGACTTTGACGAGCTTCATGTCGCCATTAAGAATGCGCTCGAAACCTCCCGTCTACGTAATGAGGTTCAGGCACTTCGTGGAGAGGTTCGCCGGCGCACGGGCTATCACGAAGTCATCGGTACCTCGCCGAAGATGACGGAGCTGATGAGCTTTGTCCGCAAGGTTGCGTCCAGTGAAGCGACGACCATCCTCATCCAAGGCGAGAGCGGAACCGGCAAGGACCTGATCGCGAAAGCGATTCACTACGAAAGCTCTCGCCAGGAAAAGCCGTTCGTCGCCATCAACTGCTCCGCGATTCCTGAAACCCTCATGGAAGCCGAGTTGTTCGGCCACGAAAAGGGCGCTTTCACTGATGCCAAGCAGATGAAGAAAGGCCTGTTCGAAATGGCGGACGGCGGGACGCTGTTTCTCGACGAGATCGGAGAGCTATCTCCCCTGCTGCAGGCCAAGCTGCTGAGAGTGCTCGAAGACCAAGTCATCAGGCGAGTCGGTGGAGTTCGCGACATGCAGGTGGACGTTCGCGTCATTGCTGCATCCAATCGCGACCTGGAAAAAGCCGTCCGTGAGTCGCAATTTCGCCAGGATCTCTATTACCGACTCGCGATCATCGCAATTTTTATTCCCCCTCTGCGCGATCGCAGGGAAGATATCCTGCCGCTCGTCGAGTTCTTTATCGAGCGCTACAGCCGTAAGTTCAGGAAATCAGTTCGCGGCATCAACGACGAAACCCGGCGATTGCTGCTGGCTCATAATTGGCCGGGAAATGTTCGTGAGCTGAAGAATTCCATAGAACGCGCCATGATTCTGGAGGACGAGTCGTTGCTGCGTCCCGCATACTTGCCATTCTCGGTCGCAGAGTCTGGTGGCCGGACGGTGTTCGAGCGGACCTCCAGCGATGGCGGCCAGCAACTCGCTAACGGTCGCACTCTGCCACGCCTGTATATTCCCGAAGGTGGCACGTCACTCGAGGAGATGGAGCGATCGATGGTGGAGCTGGCCATGCGGCAGGCGAATGGAAACCAAACCCACGCCGCGAAATTGCTCGATATCAGCCGCGACGCGCTCCGGTACAAGCTCAAGAAGTTTGGACTTGTTCACGCTGAGGACGAAGAGGTGCCTTCGTCAGAGGCTGGAGGCGGCTAAAACAGTTTCTGCTTTTCTGCTCATCGTTCGTTGAAGGCTGGCCTACAACGGCAATTTGTTACCTAGGATCGGGGACTCGATCACTCCTACTCCAAGCAATGCTGAGAACAAACCTCACCTCCAGGCTTGTCATTCCTTAAGAGGGCAACGACGAGGAATCTGCAATTCATGAATGCAGATTGCAGATCCCTCGGCCTCGCCGTAGGTGAGCGCTTCACCTGCGGCGTCTATGAACTGGTGCCGGCAAGCGCCGTTTCCGGCGTTTCCAGATGGAATAGGCGCTGTACGGCTGCGGTCATCTGCTCCTGTTCCACCCTTTCTGGAAGTTCTTTGAGTTCGCGGGCCAGCGATCCAGCTATTCGCTTTGTGATCCGGGAGGTCACCGCTTCGAACATCTGCTCCTGGTCCTTAGAGAAAGGCCCGAACTCTTCACAGAAGTACTCCAGTTCTTGCCGGCAAATATCATCGAGGCGCCCGCGCAGGGCGACAATCGTCGGGACCACGCGTTCCGCCATCAGTTTGCGGCGGAAGCCATTTGCCTCCACAACGATAATCTTTTCAGCTTCAGCCGCCGCGGCTTCGCGCCCCACCGCGTTGTGCCGGACCGCCTGCTCCAGGTCATCGATGTCGAACAGGAACATGCCTTCGACCTGTCGCACCGCCGGATCAATATCTCGCGGCACAGCGATGTCCACCAGGCACATGGGGCGATTCTTCCGCTCCTTGGCAATGCGTTCCGCTTCCTCGCGACTAAGCACGGTGTGCGGGCAAGAGGTGGAGCTGATCAGGATGTCTGCCTGCAGCATGTGCGGCCAGCGGTCATCAAAGGGAACTGCAGTTCCGCCCAGCTTTTCGGCCAGTTCAACCGCGTGCTCCAACGTTCGATTTACCACGTGGACGGAAGCGGCGCCCTGATTGATGAGGTATCGTGCCGAAAGCTCGCTCATCTTCCCGGCCCCGAAGAGCAGCACTTTACGTCCTTCGATTGACCCGAAGAGACTTTTCGCAGTCTCGACCGCAGCATACGGCACCGAGACCGCAGCATTCCCGATCGCGGTCTCGTTTCGGACCTTCTTCGAGACCGTCAGCGCCTTCTGCAAGACTGCGTCGAGAAATCTTCCGGTGGTTCCGACTTTCTGGGCTTGCTGCCAGGCATTCTTTACTTGCGAAATGATTTGGGGTTCGCCGATCACCATCGAATCGAGGCTGGAAGTAACCCGAAAGATATGGAGGAGGGCTGCCTCATCGAGCAAGCGGTAGAAATGGCTCCATTCGCAGAGCTTCAGTCCATATTCGGTGCTGAGGAAGCGCAGCACGGAATTGGCAGCCAGGCTCGGGTCGTCGGCCCATAACAGGAACTCTGTCCGGTTGCAGGTCGCGAGCACAACGACTTCCTGGATCCCCTCGGAGCGTCCTAAGTGGACGAGAGCTTCGCAGCGGCGGCTTTCGCTGATCCAGAACCTCTCGCGGATCGCTACCGGTGCGGTTCGGAAGTTCACGCCGATGACCATCAATGTGGGTTCCAAGACGCATCTCCCCCTATTACGACTAGGTAGAGGGCATCCGTCGTGCCAAAGAACATTCCCGTGCGCGGCGATTGCAAGTCACTCTGTTTGAGGAAGTTGGAGTCCGGAGGGACATCTCACAGCCGAGATCGCCGGCTTTGATTGTGGAATAAGACTCCGCGTGCGCGTCTTTTGACCCCATCGAGGGTTAATACAATGTTGATTGGCAGATCGGAATGGCGTTAAATGTCACCGACTTACAAGTTTCCGAGCTGTGGCGTTGCGATTGCATTAAACGTATGTGAACGGGTGTGCTCGCCCGCCTTCCGGCGGAAATTAATACAAGGAGAGGAATCAATGAAGAGGGTTATCCAGGCATGCATGATTCTGCTGGCGTTTGCGTTTCTTTCAAGTGCGACGTTCGCTGCTGACTCAGGCGCCGACGTGTTCAAGGCAAAGTGCGCGTCTTGTCACGGCGCTTCGGGAGCCGGTGATACGGCAATGGGCAAGAGCATGAAGCTGAAAGATCTTGGCTCGGCTGAGGTGCAGGGCCAGTCGGACGCCGACCTCACCAATGTAGTCGCCAACGGCAAGAAGCCCATGCCCGGCTATAAAGGCAAGCTCACCGATGACCAGATTTCGGAGCTGGTGAAATACATTCGCACGCTGAAGAAATAACAGCCCCGCGTAAATGGAGATAAAGAGGCCGCGTTCAGCTTGGACGCGGCCTCTTCTTTCCTGTTGCCCATCAATCTTTATGACGTTCCGTCCCGCTTCTCATTCCGTGAAAAGTTAGTCGGCTTCCCCCACTTGGAGCTATTCGAGTTGTATACTTTTGCTCCGGCAAAATTAACAATCAACACTAACCGTAATTCAAAGAAACAGTCCAAATGTTCAAATTTCGTTTCTATCATTTTCCTTTGTATTAGCCCGGCTGCCTGGCCGGTGGTGTTTCCGCAACTCGGAGGGTAAGGATGCCTAACGACGATGCCAAGAAACCAGACGAGCTTTCCGGTGTTTCCCGGCGTGAGTTCCTGAAAATTTCCAGCATTTCTGTAGCCGTGCCTCTGGTGGCCGGGCCGCAGATGGTAATGGCTGCCGGAGAAGAGGTCCCGGTCTACGGTCCAGGGAAAGTACCGATCGAACTAACCATTAACGGTAAGAAGGCAAAGCTGGAGGTGGAACCGCGGGTCACGCTGCTTGACGCGTTGCGTGACAGTCTCGACATCACCGGTGCTAAACGCGTCTGCGACCGCGGTGAATGCGGAGCCTGCACGGTGATGATCGACAACAAGACGGTTTACGCGTGCTCGATGTTGGCAATCGAGGCGCAAGGCAAGCAGATCACTACGGTTGAATCTTTGATGCAGGGTGGCAAGCTGCACCCGATTCAGCAGGCTTTCGTTGACCATGACGCCTCCCAGTGCGGATTCTGCACGCCCGGATTTGTGGTTTCCTGCAAAGCATTCCTCGATAAGCACCCACATCCATCACCTGATGACATCCGGCGCGGATTAAGTGGAAATCTCTGCCGCTGCGGAACGTATGCCGGAATCCGCGAAGTGATCGCGCAGGCAGCGCGGAGGGGAGCGTAACCATGCCGGAATATCAATGGCCAGCAGCAGAGCAGCGAACCCTGATCGGCAAGCGAATTTCCCGCGTGGACTCGCCAGAGAAAGTTTCGGGCCAGGCCAAGTACACGTATGACGTGAAACGTCCCGGAATGCTATTCGGCATGATGGTGCGGTCGCCATATGCGAATTGTAAGGTGGTCAGCGTCGATACCAGCGCTGCTGAGAAGATGCCTGGCGTGAAGGCCATCCACGTGGTGCAAGCGCCGGGCACACAAGTTCACTGGCAGGGAGACGAGGTGGTAGCCGTCGCTGCAGTGGATGAACGCACCGCAGAAGACGCTGTCCGCGCCATCAAGGTTCAATACCAGCAGATGCCTCATCTGGTAAGTGATGCCGAGCCTCCCGCGGGATCAGCAGAAGAGCAAGGTCCGCTGAGCGAGGACGACATCGGCGACATGCTCGACAATCAGGTTCCCGCGCGGCAGATGGTGGAGCAGATTGAGAAGTACGGCCTTACGTTCAAGCCAACCGAGGATATGCTGAACGACGCCAAAGGGAACGGCGCCACCGACGACATTCTCCAGGCCCTTCGCTCAGCCACCGTTCACGAAGGAACACCCGCGAAGCCAAAGTCTTTTTATCAGAAGGCGGCGGCTGTGACGCAAGGCGATCCGGACCAGGCATTTTCGCAGGCTGCGACAGTATCCGAAGGCCTGTATGGGATTCCGGTGATCACGCATTGTTGTCTCGAAAGTCATGGATCTACTTCCGAGTGGCCGGCGGATGACAAGCTGTTCGTACATATATCCACACAGAACGTTTCCGGCATTCCCGCGCAGATGGCCGAGCCATTGAAAATCCCGGCCAGCAATATTCGCGTGCATCAGGACCACGTGGGCGGCGGATTTGGAAGCAAGTTTTCTCCCGATCGCTGGGGCATTGTTACCGCGGAGCTTTCGAAAAAAGCCGGGGGCAAGCCGGTTCGATTGATGCTGGAGCGCGACACGGAACTGAAAGTGGCGGGTGCGCGGCCTTCCGCCTATGCGCGCGTGAAAGTTGGCGCCGCGAAGGACGGAACGGTGGTGGCGTGGCAGTCTCAATCGTGGGGCACTGGTGGTCCCGGCGGCGGAGGCATGCCGCCGATTCCCTACGTGTTCAATATTCCCAATCAACGTAAGGAACACACCGCGATTCGCAACAACATCGGACCGGCTCGCGCCTGGCGAGCGCCGAACCATCCGCAGGCTGCTGTTCTCACCATGTGCGCGATGGAAGATCTGGCGGCAAAAATGAACATGGACCCGCTGGAGTTCTTCCAGAAGAACCTCGGCATCACTGGACCTCGCGCCAAGACTTACGGCGAGGAACTCACAATCGCCGCCGATCTGATGGGCTGGAAACAGAAGTGGCATCCGCGTCCGCAAAATGCGACTGGCGTGGTGCGAGGAGTCGGACTTTCGCTCCATACCTGGGGCGGACGCGGCCACAACAGTGACTGTGACCTGACCATCCAACCCGACGGTTCGGTCCAGATCAAGATGGGTTCGCAGGACCTTGGTACTGGGACGCGAACTTGCATCATGATCGTTGCTGCCGACACGCTCGGCATTCCGCTTGAGTCAGTCAATCTTCTGATCGGCGACACGATGTACCCGCCATCAGGCGGTTCGGGAGGTTCCACGACAATCGGCGGCGTTAGTTCTTCGACCCGGCGCGCCGCTGTGGATGCTCGTGACGCACTGTTCGCGAAGGTCGCCCCCGCGCTCAACGCGCAGCCGACCGATCTTGAATGCGTCAACGGAACCGTACGAGTGAAAGGCGACACGAGCAAGTCCCTCACCTGGAAGCAGGCCTGTGCGAAGCTCGGAGCCATGCCGCTCACCGTACGGGGCAAGAATCCGGACCGCACCAAACCACCCGACCTCACCAATAGCGGCGTCGGCGGCGTGCAGATGGCGGAAGCGGAAGTCGATACCGAAACCGGTATGGTCAGAGTGACAAAGATGGTCGCGGTCCAGGACTGCGGGTTGATCATCGATTTGAAAACTGCCGAAAGCCAATGCCTGGGTGCTCTGATCATGGGCATCAGCTACGCGCTTTTCGAAGAGAAGGTCATGGACCCGACCACCGGCCGCATGCTCAATTCCGACATGGAGTTCTATCGGCTCGCCGGACTGAGCGACATCCCCGAACTGGTTGTACGCATGATGACCGGCAAAGGATACGACGAGCGAGGTGTTATTGGGTTGGGTGAGCCACCGGTTATCTCGCCGGGCGCGGCCATCTCGAACGCGGTGGCGAACGCGATCGGCGTCCGCGTACCCTTCCTGCCACTTACTCCCGACCGCGTGCTCAAAGCTCTCGAGCAGAAAGCAGGTGCATGATGCGAGCTTTTGACTATGTCACGCCCAAAACGCAGCCTCAGGCGGTAAGCCTGCTAGGAAAAGCCTGGGGTGAAACGGAAATCATCGCCGGTGGAACTGATTTACTCGCTCTCATGAAGGACGACGTAGTCACTCCCAAGCGCCTGGTCAACATCAAGCAGCTACCCGGGATGCATGCGGTTAGCAACACCAGGGATGGAATGAGCCTGGGGGCGCTCGCGACGCTCGATCAACTCGCGGAAGCTGCCGATCTGCAAAGGAACTATCCCGCATTGGCTGAGGCCATCAACGAGGCAGCGAGTCCGCAGATTCGTAACATGGCAACGCTCGGCGGGAATCTTTGTCAACGACCCCGCTGTTGGTATTTCCGCCGCGGGCTGGGGTTGATTCCCAAGGATGAATCCGGGAAGAACCTGGTGGAGATTGGCGAAAACCGCTATCACGCGATTCTCGGGAACGACGGTCCTGCTAAATTCGTCAGTCCTTCAACGCTGGTGCCCGTCTTGATCGCCTATGGCGCGAAGATTCAATTAGCAGGCCCGAACGGAAAACGCGAGTTGCCACTGGAGAAGTTCTACGTGATTCCGAAAAGCTCTGAGGAGCGCGAACACGATCTTCAGCCAAACGAGATCGTGACCGGAGTTACTGTGCCCTCTCCGCGTGGCCTCAAAGTCGCACATTATGAACTCCGGCAGAAAGCCGCCTTCGATTGGCCGTTGGCACTCGCAGCCGTCGCGCTGAACATGAATGGCAGCAACGTGGGCAACGCGCGCGTGGTGATGGGCTATGTGGCGCCGGTTCCCTGGGTTTCTGCGGAAGCTGCGCAGGTGCTGACCGGCAAATCTGTGTCAGAAGAACAAGCCAAAGCCGCCGCGGACGCCGCGCTGAAGAATGCGCGCCCGCTCAGCCAAAACGCTTACAAAGTTCAACTCGCGCGCGTGGCTGTAAAACGCGCCATCATGAAAGCCGCCGGAGGTGCCGCATGAAAAGCGAACTCGATCGCTTCAACACCAATCATCCGGATCTCTGTCCGGCCCTGCGCTGGAAGGGACAGTTCATTCTCGCGGAACCTGACCCGACGGTTCCGGCGTCGAACGAGGGGTTGTTCTGGTGTCTGCACACGCAGACCTGCATTGGTCCCGACGGCAAGATTGCCGAACCAGGAAATTGCTCTTCAGGCCGTCGCAGGTGTCATGGCACTGGGCAGTGCGGTTGACTGACTGAGTTACCCCTGAACGTGACACTCTGGATAGCTGCTTTAATAGAACCTGGTTTAATACAAAGATGAAAGCGCTGTTGCCGTCCGTGGTTGTGTGTGCAGGATTTATTGTTCTGGCAGGGAGTGCGTTCCAGTCGATGGCGCAGTCTTCTGCCACGAGTACCACCCCTGCCGCTGTTGCTCCTGCTTCCGCAGGCCCTCCTGATGTTGATTTGGAGATTTCCTCCGCCCAGCCGTGGACTGATACCGGACTTGAGCTGCATCCGGGAGATGTGGTGGAGATCACCTCTGCCGCCTCCGCGTTCGGAGAAAGCGGATCGCCATGTGTATCGGGGAATGCGGCAGCTTCACCGGCGACCAATCTCCAGCTCAGTTCCGCCCCTCTCGGTGTCCTCGTGGGAAAACTGCACAGCCAGGGTGCTGAACCTTTTCTGGTCGGAAACAAAAAAGAGATAAAGGTTGAGGAACAAGGACACCTGTTCCTTGCCGTGAACGCAGGCAATCCACCGGCGTGTCAGGAAATACTCGCGGCAAAGGTACACCTGGCGTCCGCCGCAATGGGACAAACCACAGCGCCACCGAAGGATGTCAAAAGTAAGCTCGCAGCCGCGGCTCAGACCTGGATTGCCGGGCAGTTCGGCGCAGGCGCAGCCCCTTCAGAAAGCCCGGCCGTTGCCGGAGCTGCCGCAACTTCCGCCAATTCTGCAGCCGGCATAAGTGGTTCCCCAGCCAGCGCTGCAAAGCCTCTGAACATCTCTACGGCACCGCTGGATCCAAAGCTTCGCGACGCAATCGATCATCTACCTCGACGCGTGTATGACCAACTCAAGAATCTCGGCGACATGGTCAATTTCGTGATGATCGGGTCGCAAAAAGATGTGCAAGCCGCACTGCAAGCGGCCAACTGGTTCGTCGCCGATACTTCCAACTCTGGCGCCGTCACCAAAGCGATCCTGATGACCTATGAGAACAAAGACTATCTGCAAATGCCGATGAGCCAGCTTTATCTATTTGGGCGTGTGCAGGATTTTGGCTACGAGCAGGCAGAGCCCTACTCAGTGGTGGCAAGTCGCCATCATTTCCGCCTCTGGAAAGCTCCGTTTCAAGTGGATGGTCAGGATGTCTGGGTCGGCGCTGGCACTCATGATGTCGGCTTCGAAAAAGACCAGCGCAACGGCAGCGTCACGCACAAAATTGATCCCGCAGTCGATGGGGAACGCGATCACATCGCGACTAGTTTAGAGAAAACCGGCCTTCTAAAGACGCTCAGCTATTATCTCCCGCCCGATCCGGTGCAACAGGCGAAGAATGCTACGGGAGGCGGATACCACTCCGACGGACGCGTCCTGGTAATATGGATGAAGTCCGCATCGAATCCCACATCCGCAGTGACGGCGAATCCTAAGTAGCCTGAGCTTTGGTTGTCAGCTACTCACCTTGACTTTGTCGTATTCCGCCTTGACTTGTTTCAGAACCGGGAGGTCGGGATCGGCATCCTTCCACAACGCCAGAAGATCCTGATAGGCCACCCGGCTGTGCACGTCATCTTTTTGCAGAGCATAAGCGCGTGCCAATCCAAGTTGAGCGAAGGCAAGAATGGCATCTGGTCCATGGAAGGCTTTTAAATCGAGAAGCTTTTGGAACTCCTGAGCTGCCTCATTACCTTGCTTCGCTTCCAGATAGGTCATTCCGCGGGCATAGAGGACGCCCATGTTCGTTCGCCCGTAGACTGCGGCGCCATCCAGCAGATCGATGGCCTTGGCGGTGTTTTTGTGCTGGAGTTCCACGAGCGCCCGAACCAGTGGCACTTCAACGAATTGAACCAAGGTATCGTTGGGACGCCTATGAGCGATGTCGTCTGCCAGGGACAGGGCCTTCTTCTCATCGCCCGAAATGGCGAAAGCATAAGCTGCATTCGCTTCCACATCCGGTGAGGCGCTGAGCTTCAACGCTTCTTCGGCTGCGCTTAGCGCTTCAGCGCGCTTTCCGAAAAGCGCATACAGATCCGCCTCTTGCGATACGGTGAGCGGGCCGGCCTCTTTCAGGTTCAGAGCTTCGGCAGCCTGGATACTTTTGCGACTCATGTCGTGCGCCCGCTTGACTTGTCCATGCATTCCAGCGAATGCGGCACCTACTCCGAATTCGTCGTAGTCCTTATCCCGACCGGATTTAGCCTGTTCCAAGTGCTTTTGCATGGTGACTTCATCGTTCTGTGCCCAGGCAATGCCAGCATATTGGAGGTGAAGGCCAGCGGTATTGAGTCCGTGTTGAAAAGCGCTTTCCAGCGTGGCCTTGGCTTCTTCCAGCCGTTTCAATCCGCAATAGGCAGACGCTAAATTCGAGTAGCCGCTGAGGCTCCCAGGGTCGGCGTTTACCGCTTGTTGCGCGTTAGTCAGCGCATTGTCGAATTGACCAAGTCGGCTATAGATAATGGACAGGTTGTTGTAAGGAACGGCATCGCGCGGATACGTCTGCTTGTACATCTCGAGCGCTGTTATGCCTTTATCGAGTTGTCCGGAGTCGGCATAGTAGTGCGACATGATGTAGAGCTTTTCGCGTTCGCTGGCTCGGTCGCGCAGTTCGAAGGCCTTCTGACGGTATTGTTCCGAGAGCTTCGTTTGCTGCAGGTTTAGATACACGGTTCCTAACCGCGCATATGCCATCGCAAAATTCGGATCCAACTCCACCGCTCGCAGATAGTTAGGCGCCGCTTCCAATTCTTGACTCGATTGGTGCTTCAAGTCTCCCAAAGTGAATGCTTTCAGCGCTTCGAGGGAAGACGTGGTCGCCTCGGATAGGGGTTTGTCGTATTTCTGCACTGACGCCAGCGACTCACCCAATTTGGTGCGTATCCGTGAACTGGCCTTGTGAAGGGCATTCACCACGTTCTCTTTGCTGTCGGACTGCACCTGCTCGCGCGCCAGCGCATCTCCGGTCCCCGCATTCACGGCTTCAAGGTTCAGCAGATATGCACTTCCCACACTGGCGATGGAACCAGTAAGCATCGCCTTGATCCCGTTGCGCTGGCAGATCTCCCGGCCAACATCGCTGGTGATGCGCTGATCCGGCGGGCGCCCCATGTATTGCAGCGTGGCTTCAACCTTCTGGTCAGGATAAACATTCAGGTAAGGTGACTGTCCGAGGTCAACGGCGAGCGCCTTTTTCAGAGTTCCATCAAATACCGGATCGGCCGTGGTGTTGACGAAGTCAGTAAGTAGGATGGTGTCCCGCTCTGTGAGAGCCCTGCCTTGGCGCATAAAGAAAAACGCTGCGGCAAGCGCAACCACCGCGAGCGTGCCGGCAATTCCCGCGTAAGCACGGATTTTGTAGGTTTTCTTCTTCGAGGGCTGGCGTTTCCTGATCGGCGTCGGGGTCCTTAACGGCAATGCAGGCGAAGACTCGCTGTCACGCTTCAGGCGCTTGAGGTCAGCACGCACCTCGGCCGCGCTCTGATAGCGGAGATCTGGATCCTTTTCTAACAACTTGTTGATGATCTCCTCGAGCTTGAGCGGCACATCTGGATTCAGCCGGACCGGAGCAATCGGCGTGCGATTGAGGATCGCTTCAAACACGATGGCTGACGTGTCTCCCCGGAAAGGAAGTTCACCCGTAGCCATCTCGTAGAGCACCGCGCCAAACGAGAACAGATCGGTGCGCGAATCAAGCTCTTTGCCGCGCGCCTGCTCCGGCGACATGTAAGCGACCGTGCCCACTGTGCTTCCCGGGTTCGTCAGAGTCACATCTGGAACTCTCGAGACGCCCAGGGTAGGGGCTTCGCCAAACGCGAGAACCGCGCGCTCGGAAACTTTGGCCAAACCGAAATCGAGAATCTTGGCCTGCATGCGCGAAGTCACGAAAATGTTGGCAGGCTTAATATCCCGGTGAACAATGTTTTTGCTATGTGCCCCTTCAAGCGCATCGGCGATCTGGATCGCTAAATCAAGCACTTGCTCAATCTCAAGAGCTGACCGGCCAATCCGCGCTTTTAAGGTTTCGCCCTCCAGCAACTCCATCGCAATGAAGTGACGCCCATTTTCCTGGCCGATCTCATAAATTGTGCAGATGTTCGTGTGATTCAGGGCAGAAGCAGAGCGCGCCTCCCGCTGGAAGCGTTCCAGAGCCTGCTGGTCCTTTTCCATGACTTCGGGCAGGAACTTGAGCGCGACGTGGCGTCCGAGGTTGAGGTCCTCGGCTTCATACACAACGCCCATTCCACCGCCGCCCAACTGCTGCAAGACGCGGTAATGCGAGACGGTGTCGCCGATCATGGTAGGTCCACCAAGGAATGTTCCGGGAAGCTTTCTCGATGGTAGGCGGTGTACCTTATACAAGTCAACGCGACCAGAGATGCTCCTGGATTGCCGCTCCTATTCGCTGATTTCGCGAACCATCCTCTTGTATGGGTACGGCAAAGGACGGTGCATGGTTCCCAATATTCCAGAATCACTGCTCAATGCTGTTCATCCAAACAAGGGTTGTTGTGTGGGACCGGTTTCTTTAGAATAAGTGTACGTCCCGGGGTGAGGAGCGCCTATGTATCGCCGAATGCCTTTGCTGCTTGTTATTTTCTTGTTCGGAGTTTCCCTTTCAGTGGCTGCCCAGCAGATTCGGGGCGACTATGTTGAAACTCGCAGTGCCGATGTCTATACGGGGCAGTGCTTCGCCAATGGCGAGGTGAATCTGGTCGGCAACCAAGCGATTCTTGCCTGGCGCGTTCAGAGTGGAAGCTGGAATGGCGTGCCTCTCGACGGTTTATCTGTCGCCGCAGCCGTCCGGGCGAACGCAACTCTGGGAGACCCTTACGCGGATCCGTATCCTGCGCAGTCGGTTCTGTTGGTCGACGATCAGGCTAGCCCTCAGCAGCGCGCCGCATTGGAAGCATTTGCCAGGCACATGGGCGGCGAGCTCTTGAAGAATGTCGAGCAGGTCATTGCCGCTCCGGTGGAGTTGGAGGTTAACGAGCAGCGCCACGGGGCTGCGCTATTGCGCGCCGGGAAGTTCGCTACCGTGCAAACCCGGTCTCTGGGGGATAAAGATCACCTGTGTGGAAACGAGGTCACCTTCTATCCACCGCTTACGCAGTTAGCACATTCCATGCCCGCTGTTGCCGTCACTGACCAGTATTCCGGTCCGGGGCTGGGCGTCGACTGGGATCTGCACGGTAAGCGAAGCGCATTCGTAGGCACGTTCGCCGAATAGCAACTGCTCCATCACTTTTTGGTATCCTCGTGTCCTCCTGCTTAGCAGGAGGACTTTTCTTTTGCGGGATACTTTATGCGCACGCGTCTTTCCTTGCTGCTACTGGTATTGGCTTTGTCGGTTGGCGCTTTTGCCGCTGATCCAAAATTAGAGAAGGTCACCCGGCCGGCTCAGTCGCCTGTCCCCGATACGATCTGGCAAGTTGTCGATCCGGAGGGCTTTCGCGTCGATCTCGATGACGGACCTCTGTGTGAAATCTGGTTGCGAAAATCAGTTCCGGTCTCCAGCGCCAAAGGTAATGAAGAAGCACTATTCGCTCAGTTCGCGCCCTCGACGATGCTGGGCGTTATCAACTTCCTGAAGGGCTCAACGGACTACAAAGGAGACCCGATCAAACCTGGTTTCTATACGCTACGCTATGAACTGCTGCCGGCCGATGGGAACCACATGGGGGTAGCGCCGAATCCGGATTTCGCGTTGATTATGCCTCCTGGTTCCGACTCTGACCCGAATGCTCAGTTGAAGTTTCAAGACATGGTGAGTCTGAGCCGCAAGGCTACAGGCACGCAACATCCGGGTCCACTCAGTCTGGTGCAGCCCGACAAGACTGTCCCGGGTATTAGCAAGGACGATCAGGACCATTGGATCTTCAGTGCAAACGTGACGCTTAGTTCCGGGAGTAAGCTGCCCATTGGCCTAGTCATCAAAGGAACCGCTCCGCAGTAAAGTCCGCGATGTTAATTCCTGCTGGGGCAGGGCGCAGCCATCTGTATTGATAACGGCTCGGCGGAGGCTCGGGTGGCGGCGGCCAGCGTTGCAAATCCTCACTATCGCTGTTGCTAATCTCCTCATATCTCGTGAAGCTCGTATGTCGCTCGATTCAATGTTGTTAGGTTTCAAGGCCGCGTAAGTATCTGAAAATCACAAAATCATGTGTTGCGATCCTCATCATTGAGACGTTGTGATTTCTGACACGCCAAGAGCAGTTTCCTCAGCACTCATCCCGCATGAATCCTGAAATCATGAACATAGAAGCACTCACACTTATGTGCTGCGTCCCGAAGAGTCGCGGCATTGCGATTGCCTTATAGAACTTGTCCGAGGCCCGAAGTTAAGAGGCCCTCCGGCGAGGTGACTTATGACAGTCATTCTGGTTCTCTTAACTTTCATCACATTTCTACTGATCGATCATTTCTACAGCCGGAAAAAGGTGGTGGCCCAACCAGTACTTCAGGTGGCGCCCGCAAAGCGGGAAGCTTTGCCACGCTTGCAACCAAGCCTGGTAGGCGGGTTCCAGGTTCCCGAAAATCTACGCTACCACCCCGGCCATACCTGGGCGCTGAGCGAGAGTCCGAGTCTTGTCAGAGTTGGTATGGATGATTTCGCCTCGAAGCTCACCGGAAAGATCGACCGGATTACCTTGCCGCAACGAGGGCAGTGGCTCCGGCAAGGACAGAAAATCTGCACCATATGTCGCGACGGAAACGCTGTGGATATGGTTTCGCCCATCGAAGGTAGCGTGGCTGACATCAATGAGACGGTCGCGCGGGATCCCAAGCTCGCGCTGCGCGATCCTTACGGTGAAGGCTGGCTGGTAACGGTGCAGTCGCCCGACGCAAAGACGAACTTCCGCAATCTTTTGGGTGGAGCGCTGGCCAGGTGGTGGACCGAGGAATCGGCCAGCCGTCTGCAAAGGAAGATGCCGATGGCGCTGGGCGCGCTCGCGCAGGATGGCGGCGTCGCGATGGACGATGCCACAGCCCACATTCCCGGACAGGATTGGATGCCGATCGCGAAGGAGTTTTTCTTGTCGTAGCTTGGAGGGCCTGTTGAGCAGACGACTCGCCGAGGACCTCCTGAAGGGCCGGTGAGGATTGCCCGAACCTGGGCCTCCTCACCGGGCGGGCACAATCCTGGCGCTGTCCATGCTCCCAAACGCCCGATCCGGAGCGAACCATTAAGAAAACAAATGCGCTGCTGCGAAGATATCGATGTCTAGCAGGGCCGTCTGATTGGTGGAACTCTCTAACACTCGCTTTTGCAGCGACTTCCGCTTGTGACAGCCATCACAAGCCGTGGTGCCATCAATCACGGCCTTTTCTGTCCTGCCAGCCGACACTGAACTTTAACGGGGCTACAAGGAGGCGGTCATGATGCTTGCCTACCGGCTTGTCCGGCTCATCGAAACTCATTCCGACGCGTTGGCTGCCAGCCTCCTGGAACGGGTGCGCTCCTCTCCTCTTCTGACCGATTATCGGAAGGTTCCACCCGAAGAGTTGAAGCTCCGAGTTTCTGAAATTTATCGCCACCTGGGTGACTGGCTGATCAGCAAAAGCGAACGCGATATCGAGGAGCGCTACTCGGAGATAGGCGCGCGACGTGCCACCCAGGCTGTTCCTCTGAGCCAACTCAGTTGGACCATTGTCCTCACCAAAGAAAATCTGTGGGAGTACCTGAAGAAGGAAACGGTGATGGAGCGTCCGACGGAAGTTTTTGGAGAGCTTGAAATGTTGCAGCTGCTGGACCAGTTCTTTGATCGTGCAATTTTTTATGCCGCGGTCGGCTATGAGAAGTATGTGGCCAGCCACCGGCCGGAACTCAGTTCGGTTCGCTAGGAGAATACGCGATGTCGTGGGAGATCGAGTACAAGAAGAAATTGCGTACCCCGGAAGAAGCTCTGCGGTGCGTGCAATCGGGCATGCGAGTGTATATACATCCTGGTTGCGCAGAGCCGGAAACCCTGGTGGACGCGCTGATCCGCCGTGCGCCCTTCGTGCAGGATGTGGAAATCGTGCACATGATGACCATGGGGCGCGCTGATTATGTTGCTCCCGAGATGGCCAGCCACTTCCGCCACAATGCCGTGTTTATCGGCGGCAATGTGCGTGAGGCGATCAACGAGGGTCGTGCCGACTACACTCCGGTCTACCTCAGCGAGATCGAAGAGCTTTTTGAAAGTGGCGCAATGCCGCTCGACGTCGCACTGATTGAAGTTTCTCCTCCTGACGCGCATGGGTTTTGCAGTTTTGGAGTTGGTGTGGACACGACTCTGACCGCCGCCAAGTGCGCGCGCTACGTCGTGGCCCAGGTGAACGATCAGATGCCGCGCACGTACGGCGACAGTTTCATCCATGTGAATCAGATCGATGCTGTCGTGGAATCGTCTCGACCCCTGTGCGCCATGGTGAAGCACGAGATCACCGAAATGCACACAGCCATTGCCCACAACGTCGCGGGCCTCATTGAAGATGGTTCCGTGTTACAGACTGGCATTGGTGGGATTCCGGACGCGGTGTTGCCATTCCTCATGGACCGCAAGGATCTGGGCATCCACAGCGAACTGGTCTCGGACGGCGTCATTCCGCTGATCGAGTCGGGGATAATTACCGGGGCGCGCAAGAACTTCAAGCCCCGCAAAATCATTCTTGGATTTGCCATCGGCAGCAAGAAACTATTCGATTTCGTCGATAACAATCCTATCTTTGAATTTCATCCAACTGCTTACACCAACGATCCGGCCTTCATTGCGCGCAACGACAAGATGGTAGCCATCAATTCAGCGCTACAGATCGATCTCACTGGACAGGTCTGCTCCGATTCGATCGGAACCCGTTTTTACAGCGGTATCGGCGGGCAAGTGGATTTCCTGCGCGGCGCGTCACGGTCGAAGGGTGGCAAGCCGATCATCGCGCTCTCATCGACGGCGAAGAACGGCAGCATCTCCCGCATCGTGCCAACGCTCACCACTGGAGCTGGCGTCGTGACCTCGCGCGGACTGATTCGCTACGTAGTCACGGAATACGGTGTGGCGTATCTGCACGGAAAGTCGATTCGAGAGCGGGCGAAGGCTTTGATCGAGATCTCGCATCCGAAATTCCGGGAAGAGCTTTATGACTATTGCGAACGCACCAGGTGGTTGAAGCGTCCGCAGACTCTCGCATCGGCAGTTTCGAGGTGAACATGGCACAAGCACGCGGCAAAGTCCGAATTTCCGTGGAAGAGTGCAAAGGCTGCGGCCTTTGCGTGGAGTCTTGTCCACCCAAGTGTCTGGAACTCGCGTCTGAACTGAGCCCATACGGAGTGCATCCAGCTCACTATCTCGGGCACGACTGCACGGGCTGCGGGATCTGCTTCTACTGCTGCCCGGAGCCGGGCGCAATTGAAGTGCTTCGCATCGCTGCTCCGCGCAAAACAGCCTCGACGGGAGGTGCTCATGCGGCAGCTCTGTAAGGGGAACGTTGCGGTAGTCAAGGGAGCGATTCTCGCGGGATGCCAGGCATATTATGGCTATCCCATAACACCCGCCAGCGAGATCGCCGAAGCGGCAGCGCTTTATTTACCGCAAGTCGGAGGAACCTTTCTCCAGGCCGAAAGTGAAGTCGCCGCCATCAACATGGTGTACGGCGCGGCTGCGGCCGGGATTCGTGTCATGACCGCCTCATCGGGACCCGGCCTCAGCCTTATGCAGGAAGGCATGTCGTACCTGGCGGGGGCTGAGCTGCCCTGTGTGGTGGTGGACGTGGTTCGAGCTGGCCCGGGGCTGGGGAACAT
>Ga0207657_10001039_pt1 | contig 29386 bp, 26 predicted proteins | sample KBSC33metaG_FD_184316 | JGI IMG/M metagenome (GOLD analysis project Ga0207657, IMG submission 184316) | Corn rhizosphere microbial communities from Kellogg Biological Station, Michigan, USA - KBS C3-3 metaG (SPAdes) (version 2) | ecosystem: Host-associated > Plants > Roots > Rhizosphere > Soil ...
CGCCTCCGATGACGGCGTACTGCTCTCCGCTCTGTTCGATCGCGCCCAGGACCTCTCTCAGGGCGTCTTCATTTGCGGCGTCCGCCAGAATGCGCGCCGGGCCGCCGACCTCAAAGCGGGTATAGCGCGCCAGCGGAACGTTTTCGAGTATCGACAAGCCCGCCGGCCGGGACTTTCGTTCCTGCCGTGGGGTTTGCGAAGTTTGGCCGTGCGGTAACTCATCTTGCGGCAAGAAAATATCCGCCAGAGGGGAGCGCATGCCGCCTACTTAGAGGTTTTGGAGAACAAGCCCAGCAAACCGGAAAGCGAAGAACCTTTTTTATTGCCTGGCTCGGTCTTTCCACCCAGACGCTCTACCATTTGGGAGATTCCTTTGCCGAAAGGAGTGCTGGCAGGAATCGCTTTGCCATCCAGGAGCGCTCTTTGAACCGCCTCGTAATCGCTCGGCAGAGTGTCGAATACTTCGGTGTGGAGAGCCGTGCCTATCACCTCTCGGCTTAATCCAACGTCCCGCAAGTAACGGTTTACCACCAGGCGGATCTTCCAGCGTCCGATGCGGTTGGTATCCAGGTAGGAAAGCGCGCGCTGTGCCGCCTGTAGCGCCGGCAGCTCGTTGGTGGTGACCAACAGCAGCTCATTCGCCGCCCGCGCGCAGTTCAAATTCCATTCCGTATACACGCTGCTGGTGTCGAGAATTACGACATCGTAGGCGTGGCGCGCATATTCGAGGATGGGTGACGGGTCCCTCAAGTCCGGATTTTGTTCCAGCATCAAGTCGGGTGCCAGCAGCACGTCAACCCCGTGCACCGGACGGACCATGGCGCCCCACAGATCGGCGTCCAATTCGCTCGAACGTTGCAACACGTCAAGAAAACTGTAGACCGACTTTACCTTGAGCAGGAACGAAAGATTCCCGGTGAGCGGGTCCATATCCACCAGCAGAACCTTTTTGCCGCTGATGCGCCTCCATTGAAACGCCAGATTACAGGCGACGGTGGTGGCACCGCAGGCGCCCTTCGCGGGCATGACGGCGATGGTTTTGGCCGTTTCTCTGCCGGAAGTCTCCTGCACGGGCTGAGCGCGCGCAAGTTTTCCGAACGCCGCCTCGACCTGTTCCGCGGTCAAAGGAAGAATCAGGAAATCCGAGGCCCCGGCGCGCAGGCATCGCAAAATGAAGTCTGGTTCGTTGCTCTCCAGCAACGCAATCACCTGAACGTGGGTTCCTGTGCGTCCGATTTCCTCTAACAATTGGACCGCTTGGTCGCGGTCGCTGGCGGTGTCGAGAAACACCAGATGAGGGCTTCCTAAAGGTAATAGGTTGGAAAGATCTCTTGGAGATGGATAGGTTTGCAGGCGATGGAGGGCAGCGCCTCCCAGATGGGTCGCGAGCAGTCGTTCCAACTGATCTAGCAGCGGAGCGTTCGGACTGATGGCTAATGGGCGCCTGGAAATTGGGGTCTCAGAATTCGCCATGGAGACCGAACTCGATTGATTTACGTTTCAATGCAATAAATCGACTACCCGATCATAGCATGAGAGATCAAGTCGTTTTCATGTACTAACAAAGTGGTACCACTGGCCGATGAGGCTTCGAAGGCGGTTTTACTCCATTACGGACTACACCGGAGGCATCGGCACGCTGCTGAAGGAAAGAATGAAGTCAAATTCGCTTGGGTAAGCCCAAGGAGGGCAATTAGAACTATGAATGTTACCGATACTAGTACCGCATTTCCGCCCGTTCTAGCGGATGGTTGGCCGCCACAGCAGCGGATACAGGCTGAAATAAAAACCGTGAGCGTCTGCGACACGCAACCGGTGACTGCCGAGGGCATCCGAACCTTGCTCAACGACATGTCAGGCCTGCGGTTCGATCAAGGAACCGATTCGCTGGCCCGCGCCAGGGATATTTTGCGGGACTCGACGCCCTCGGTGCTCATGCTGGACAAAGCCTTCGGGATACAGATCGTTCTCGAATGGCTCGCTTCAATACGTTCCGGCACCGTGGATCTGACTGCCAACACCGCCATCGTGATCTGGGGTGCTTCGATCACCGAGGCCGAGGCGCTGCGTTTCCTCCAAGCGGGCGCACGCGGCATTCTGCGCAAGACCGCCGAGATGTCCGTCATTCTGGCGTGTCTACGCACGGTGGCGAGCGGAAGAAGCTGGATGGAAGAGTCGGTATTCGGTGAAGTCGGACGCGGCGAGCGCTATCCGCGCAGCGAGTTGACTGCTCGCGAGCAACAGGTGCTGGAACTGGTTGAACAAGGTTTCAAGAACAAAGAAATCGCGCTCGATTTGGGTATACGTCCCGGCACGGTCAAAATTCACCTGAAGCACATCTTTGAGAAGACAGGCGTGCGCGGCCGTTATGGCCTGGCCCTCAACGGTCTAAAACAGCGGGGAATGGTCGGGGCGACGGCCTAAGTTCGATCCCGCGTCCGCTATCGCTTCCATCCGCTCCACGTAGGGTAGTGTCTCAGACACTACCCTCTGAAAATGTCCTGCTCGCGGATCTTGATATGCTTAGAGCGTGCGAATCCTAGTAGTGCTGGCCCTGGCGGCTACTTGTGTCTCGGCGCAGTCGCCTCTGGTCAAAATTCTAACCGGCGAGTTAGATCGTAACTTTACCGTTCTCAAAGACAAAGGCAATCCCGCGCCTTATTTTATGGGCTACTCGGTTACGGATAGCGAATCGAATACTCTGAGTGCCAGCGACGGCGCCATGTCGGGCGAGAATCACGGCCGGGCCCGGCTCCTGGATATTACCGTCCGCGTGGGTTCGCCGAAGTTCGATAACTACCGCCGCATCAACGGTCAGATTCCCAACTTTAGTTCGACCTCCCGTATCGCGCTCGACGACGATCCGCTGGCGATCCGGCAGGCCGTGTGGCTCAACACGGACCGGGTTTATCGCAGCGCCTCACAGCGGCTCATCCAGATCCAAGCCGATGAAAAGCTGCGCGCGGCGGCCACCGACGGCTCCGACGATTTTTCCGTCGAGAAGCCGCAGGTGTTCTTCGAGCAGCCTCCCCCGCTCAAGTTCAACACCGCGGAATGGACTGCCCGATTGCGCCGCCTCTCGGCCGAATTTACCAAGTATCCTGGCGCCCTGAATTCCAGCATTACGCTGCAAGCCGAGCGGACCATGGAAACACTGGTCACCACCGAAGGCACCCGCCTGGAACACGGCCGCCTGTTTAGCCGCATCGTGATTACTACCGGCGGCAAGGCCGCCGACGGGATGGATTTGCAAACTCTGGAAACCTTCGAGACCGACGATCCAGCTCGCTTACCCAAGGATGCCGAGATCCTGGCCGCGGTCGAGAAAGCCGGCAAGAACCTGCAGGACCTTTTGGTCGCTCCTCCATCCGATCCGTTCGTCGGTCCGGCCATATTGTCGGGCCGGGCCGCCGGAGTATTTTTTCACGAGATTTTCGGCCATCGCATAGAAGGACACCGCCAGAAGGACGAAGCAGAGGGGCAGACCTTCACCAAGAGCGTGAACAAGCAGATTCTCCCGTCCTTTCTCTCGGTGGTTTTCGATCCTACGCTGCGCGAATTTCAAGGCACCATGCTCAACGGTTCGTATTTATACGATGACGAAGGCGTGAAGGCCCGCCGCGTTCCTGTCGTCCAAGATGGAGTGCTCAAGACGTTCCTGATGTCGCGCTCGCCGATTGACGGGTTTCCCACTTCGAACGGACACGGGCGCAGGCAGCCCGGCGCCGAAGTGGTTTCGCGCCAGTCGAATCTGTTCGTGAATTCGTCGAAGCAAGTCAGCGACAAAGAACTGCGGCAGATGCTGATTGAAGAAGTGAAGAAGCAGGGCAAGCCCTATGGATTGTTTTTCGACCAGGTCACCGGCGGCTACACCACCACGGCGCGCCGCGGCTTGCAGGCCTTCACGGTGATTCCGCTGGTGGTGTATCGCATTTACCCGGACGGGCGCCCCGATGAGCTGATCCGTGGGGTAAGCATCGTCGGCACGCCGCTCGCCAGTTTCGGCAATATCGTGGCGACCTCGGACAAGAGTGAAATCTTCAACGGAATTTGCGGCGCCGAATCCGGCAGCGTGCCGGTGGCCGCGATCTCGCCTGCTCTGCTGGTATCCAGCATCGAGATTCAGCGCAAGGAGCGTTCGCAGGACCAGCCGCCCTACCTGCCGCGTCCGGAGGCCAATCCTTAATGGCTCCGTTTTCGCGACGTCATTTTTTGATCGCGGCCGGTTTGTCCGCGCCGGCGCTGCGTCTGCTGGCCGAAGATCCCTACGCGCAGGACGTCATTCTGCGCGCCATGAAGGATGAACTGGAGCGCTCCCGCCAGTTGCGGGTGGTGGGCGGCGGCGGTGACGACACGCCTTATTTCATCAGCTATACACTCGACGACGGCGACGCCTTCGAAGTGTACGCGAGCCTGGGCGCCGTCACTGCGGTTGCGCGCAATCGTTTTCGGCTTCCCAATATCGAAGTGCGCGTGGGCAGCTATGACTTTGACAATACCGGACACATTTATAGCGGAATTTACACCGGCTCGCGCTACGACACGGAGCCCTTTCCGCTGGATGATAACTACCGCGCCTTGCGCGAAAGCCTTTGGCTGGCGACCGATCATGCTTATAAAGCCGCAGTGGAATCGATAGCCCGCAAGCGCGCCGCCCTCACCAATGCGGCCGCGTCGGCCGAGAAGCTGGCGGATTTTTCTCCGGCGCAACCCGTCCAGAGTTTCTCCAAAGTAACGCCCACCAAATTCGACGAGAATGCATGGAAGGCCCGCATCATCAGGCATTCGGCGATTTTCGATGCTTATCCCGAAGTGCTGGCATCCGGCGTCGAATTCCATTTCAATCAGGACGCATCTTACTATTTGAATACCGAGGGGACAGCGCTGCGTTATCGGGACGATGCGGCTTGGATCTTTGCGCGCGCCGAAGGACAGGCCCCCGACGGAATGGTGCTGCGGGACGCTCTGACGACACCTGCACTTACGCTGGCGCAAGTGCCCCCTGAAGCGGAATTGCATGATTCCCTGAAAGCCATGGCCCGCAACATTCAAACCCTTCTGCAGGCTCCGATGGGCGAATCCTTCGTGGGTCCGGCGCTATTCGAGCCGGCGGCAGCCGCGCAGTTGCTGGCGCAACTCTTAGGCGACAACCTGCGAACTCCGCGCAAGCCAATTTCGGATCCCAATCGTCCGCTAAATCTGGTTGGCAGCGAATTCGAAGGACGCACCGGTTCGCGCGTGCTGCCGGAATGGCTTGACGTCGTAGACGATCCTACCCAGAGCTCTTATCAAGGCAAGCCACTCGCGGGCTATTATGAGTTCGACTTTGAAGGCGTGAAGGCCCAAGCAGTTCCCGTGATTCAAAAAGGAGTGCTCAAATCTTTCTTGGCGACGCGGCAGCCGATCAAGAACGCGGCTGGCTCGAATGGGCATGCGCGTTTTCCCGCCGGTTTCGGTACCCGCGCGGCCGCGATTGGGAACCTGCTTGTGAAGCCGGCTGAGAGTACGCCGCTGGCGGGTCTCAAGTCGCGGCTCATCCAAATTTGCAAGGAGCGCGACAAGCCCTACGGCCTCCTCATTCGCAAACTCGATTTTCCGTTTTTGGGAAGCAACGCTGAAATTCAGACGCTGCAAACCGCCTCGGCCAATTCCGGCGGATCGGTTCGGCCGGTGAGTCCTCCCATTCTGATGTACCGCGTCTACCCCGACGGACGCGAAGAACTGGTTCGCGGCATGCGCTTCCGGGGACTCTCCACCCGCTCCCTGCGCGACATTCTGGCCGCTTCCGTGGAAACGGCGGTATTCGACTTTATTAATAATGGTGCGCCTCTGGCGCGCTCTGGCGTCGGCGGCTACGTTGCCCTAACGTCCGTAATCTCGCCGGGATTGCTGTTCGACGAGGTCGAAGTAGATCAATTGCAGAACCCGTTGCAAAAGCCGGCGCTGGTGCCGCCGCCGGATCGGACCATGACCCGCTAGTAACCGTCATGCGTTTGCTCAGCCGCACGATTCTCCGCGAACTGGTTACGACGGCGCTGCTGTGGGCGGTGCTTTTCACCTTCCTGATATTTCTGATGCGGGCGCGTCCGCTGTTCGAATTCCTGGTGCGCAGCACGGGCCCCCGTTTGACCGTGGTGTACCTGTTCTTTCTGGTACTGCCGCAGTCGCTCCCGTTTACGGTTCCGATGGGCGTGCTGGTAGCGACATTAATCACGCTCACCCGCATGTCTACCGATGGCGAAATCACCGCTATGCGTGCGGCCGGCATACCTGGACAGCGCGTCGCGCCGCCTGTCCTGTTATTCGGCGCAGGGGCCTTGCTGATTGCCGCGGCTGCCTCCTTGTGGTTGACGCCCTGGACTATCCGCGAGCGCTATCGGATCGAGAATCTTTTAATCGGCAATGGGCTCACCTCCGATGTCCAGCCGCGAGTATTTGAGGAACGGTTTCCAAATTCCATTCTTTACGTGACCGACGTCACCACCGGCGTAACCGGGCTCTGGAAGAGGGTGTTTCTTGCCGATATCACCCCGCCGGACGAGCGCCCGCCAGGGTCGCAGGAGCGTGGCGACGAGCCCCGCATCACGCTGGCCACCGAGGCGGTCGTGCTGGCCGATCCGGCCTTGAACCGCCTTCAGCTTTCCTTGCGCAACGGCAGCACGTACGAGGCTGGCAAAGACATCGGCGACTACCGCATCACTGCGTTTCCAACCGGCGATCAGGCGTTGGAGGCCAGCAAGCCCGCCGAAGTCCGCGCTACCCGCCCATCGGTCGAAATGGATACGCGGCCGCTTTACCGCCTGGCCTATCGCAACCCGGCGCTCGACCGAACGGCGAAACTGGATGCGCGCACTGAATTCAATCAACGGCTGGCCTTGCCGTTCGCCTGCCTGCTCATGGCTCTGGTAGGCATTCCTGTGGGGATCACGCGGCGGAGGGCAGGGAAATCGGCCGCAGTGGTAATGACCGCCGGTCTTGCGTTCATTTATTACATCGGCTTGATCGGCTTCATTGGGATGGCCCGCCAGGGCTCGCTGACTCCCGAAGCGGCGGTATGGCTGCCCAACCTGGTTTTCGCCATCGGCGGCCTGACCATGCTCGCGCGCCTGGAGAAACCCGGTGACCTGGATCTGATGGGAGCGGTAAGCGCGCGCTTACGCCGGGTCCGTGGACTCCCCCTCCTTCGAAGGCCGCTCGAACGTTTGGAGCCGAGAACCTGGCTGGCCCGTTTTTCATTGTTGCCCAGCATCACCGATACCTACGTTCTTTCCAGCTTCCTGTTTTATTTTGTAGTGCTGCTGGCCAGCTTTGTGCTAATGTTCCAGGTCTTCACGTTCTTCGAACTGCTGAGCGACATCATCCGCAACCGGATCGGCATGGACCGCGTGCTGGAATATCACTTCTTTCTCACGCCGCGGCTGCTCTATGAACTGGCGCCCTTCGCCGTGCTGACCGCCGTACTGGTTTCATTCGGAGTACTGACCAAACATAACGAGGTGACCGCCCTCAAAGCCTGCGGCGTCAGCCTCTACCGTCTCGCCGCGCCCATTCTAGTCGCGGGCGTGGTTCTGAGCGGCGCTCTCTTTGCTTTCGATCACTATTGGGTCCCTGAGTCCGACCGTCGGCAGGATGCGCTGCGAGCCGAGATCAAAGGACGCCCCGCGCAGACTTTTCTGCGCCCCGATCGCCGCTGGATTTCCGGTCTTCACGACCGCATGTACTACTACAAATATTTCGATCAAGCGCAGCGCGTGATGCTGGGCGTGAACGTTTTCGAGATCGATCCGGTGCGCTTTCGCCTGAAGCGCCACATCACCGCGGAACGGGCGCGTTGGGAGCCCAGCCTAAACGCCTGGGTTTTTGAAAACGGCTGGAGTCGCGACATGAACGGCAACACGGTCACGCGCTTCGACGAGTTCTCGGGTGGCACGCGCACTTTTTCGGAGCTGGAAGAGCCGCCCGACTACTTCGTGAAGGAAGTGAAGCAATCGCGTCAGATGAACTTTCACGAGTTGGGCGCCTACATCCGGGAGTTGCAGCAGAGCGGCTTCGATACGGTCGCCCTACAAGTGCAATTGCAGAAAAAATTTGCGGTTCCGCTATTTGCTCTCATTATGGCGATGGTCTCGATACCATTCGCCTTCCTGGCGGGAAACCGCGGGGCCATGGCGGGAGTGGGCGTCAGCCTGGGAATCGCGATCGTGTACTGGTCGGTGGGGCAGGTGTTCGAGCAGTTCGGAAATCTAAGCCAATTGCCGGTACAGATCGCCGCGTGGTCGCCGGACGCAATCTTCTCCCTCGCTGGTTTGTATTTCCTCGCGCGCATGCGAACTTGACGGCGGTAGGCCGAAGGCCAGGTTTACCCGTCCGAATCCAGCCGACCCTTGACGCTTACGCATCATTCGGAGTAAAGTGGCCTGAAGAGCTCGATACGCTCGGGTTGCGGAGGAACGCCTCCCCTGGAGAGTGATTATGAAGAACAAATTGATGGTTTTTTTGTCGGGTATCTTACTGGCGGCAGCGGCTGTGCCGGCCTTGGCGCATCACTCCTTCGCTGCTGAATATGACTCGAACAAGCCCATCACTCTCAAAGGTTCGGTCACAAAAATGGAATGGCAAAATCCGCACGCCCGTTTCTACGTGGACGTGACCGACGAAGCCGGTAAAGTAACCAACTGGGAGCTCGAACTGGGTAGTCCCAACGGACTCATGCGGCGCGGCTGGACGAGAAACTCCCTGAAGCCCGGCGATACCGTGACCGTTGAAGGATACCTTGCCAAGGACGGCAGCAAGCTGGCCAACGCCCGCAACGTCACCCTAGGCGACGGACGCAAAATCTTTGCCGGTTCCTCAGACGACGGCGGCCCCAGCAAATAGCGCAATCCCAAAGCTGTCCGGGATCCTTCCTTGGCAGCAGCACGTGTCCACCGTCCTGTCGGCGCGTAAGTAAAGGGTGGCGCTCCGTTTTACCGAAGCGTCACCCACTGTTGAGAACTCCCAAAGGGGTTGGGACTCCTCAACCGCTAGTTACTGCACTGATGGGGCGCGCCGACTGACCGGCGCTTCAGTGTACCCAAGCAGACTAAGACGACTGCGGACCTTGCGCCATCCCTAGAACGAATGAGATGCCGAAGTTTTGCATACTATGGGCACCGCACCCTGGACTCCGCATAAGCGGCGCACAAGCGTCGATTGCTCAAGCTTTCCCAGCTCGCATTTGCCGTCGCCAAGCTTTTCCAAGTAACAGCATTGGCTGGCATTAACAACCCAATTTTTTACCGCCCGGCGAACTTCGGACCCACCGGAAATTCGACTCTGTCCTTGCTTCGCAAACGTAGTGCGCCCTTTTGCCAAATCTCACCCATTTTAGGGATGGCGTATACGGGTGGGCTGGCATAATCTCGTTCAGGAGTCTTAAGAATTGTTTAGAAAGCGGCTGTGAAAGTCCGGCACAGCCCGTGAGATCGATTGCTATGTCCTAAGCGGGATCGCGGGTGACGATCGCGAATGGACAGTTCCTCAAAAGCAGATTGTGTCTAGGCTGGGCCGGCAGAGCTGCAGTTAGGCAAGAAGTCGTCAAACGCTAAGAAATGATGTTGGGCGAATGCCTAACAGGGGAGATGGTCAATATGAAATGCTTGCTGGGGCCAGGTGTGCTTTTTGCGGCTTTTTTGGTCGTTTTAGGATCATTGACAGTTTGGGTTGAGCCAGCCCAGGCGCAATTACTTCAAGGCAGTATTACAGGAAACGTGACCGACGCGAGTCAAGCGGCGGTGGTGGGCGCGAAGGTGGTGGCCACGGAACAAACCACCAACTTCACTCGTGATACTACTACTAATGCGACGGGCGGATACAACCTTCCGACCCTGCCGCCGGGCACGTACACCATCACGGTGACTGCGCCTTCCTTTCAAACCAGCACGACCACGGGGATCCGCGTAGCACCCGAACAAGTAATTCGAACCAATGTGGTTTTGGCCATCGGTCAATTGACTCAAAATGTCGAGGTCACGGCCGACGCGATCGCTTTGCAGACGGACCGGGCGGACATACGCGACGACGTAACGATACGCACGTTGCAGAACGTGCCGGTGCCGGTCGGGCGCAACTATCAGATGCTGTTTATTACGGTTCCGGGTGTTTCTCCGCCGACGAATGCTAACTCGTTCACAGCCAATTCCAACCGCGGACTGATCATGACCGTCAATGGCGGAAACTCGGGTACCAACACGGTCCGTGTTGACGGAACCGGCACCTTCGATATGACTGCCTTTAATGAGCCGCAGTTCATTCCGGCCCTGGAAGAAATCGAAAACGTGAGTATTTCGGGTAACTCCTTCGACGCCGAGCAGCAGTCCGGCGGCGGCGCCGTGAACATCACGGTGAAGAGCGGGACCAACTCCGTACATGGAGTTTTGTTTGAAGACCACACCGACCAGCACATGGAGGCTTATCCCTGGGCCGCGGATCGCAAGCTGCCAGCCCCGGTATACATCGCCAATCAATACGGCGGGACCATCGGCGGACCGATCAAGAAAGACAAGCTGTTTTACTTCGCGAGTTTTGAGGGTACCGGCTTGATCCAGGGCGCGCCGCGTTTTGGGGAAGTCCCCACAGCAGCCATGAGGACGGGCAATTTAAGCGGTTCGCCAAACCCAATCTACGATCCGCTCACGGGGAATGTTTTTGGCCAAGGGAGAACGCCGTTCTCAGGAAATATGATTCCGACCAACCGAATCGACCCTGGCGTGCAGGCCTTGCTGAATTACAGTGCAGCTAATGGAAACCTGTGGTCGCTTCCAAACCAAGCCGGAATTGGATCGGTGCATCTTACCAACAACTTGCTAACTAATGGTAAGACCTATCTGCGACGCGATCAATCTGCCGCCAAGGTCAACTGGAACCCGAACGCGAAGCTCAGCTTGTTTGTTCGTTTGGGTTGGGGCAATAATGCCTGGACCACTCCGGGTCAGTTTGGTGTTTTAGGTGGGCCTGGTCTCTCTCCCACCAACACCGCCCAAGGGTCTGGGGCCACCAATGTCTTCAACGGTACGGTTTCCGGGACCTATATTATCAGCCCTAGCATGATCTTCGACGCGCATTATGGCTATGACGTCAACATCGCCGTCAGTAATCAACCCGGTCAGGATCAAAACTTCGGCTGGTCACTGATGCAAATTCCTGGCCTGGACACTTCGAGTCTGCCCAAGTACAAAGCCCTGCAGCAGGGTGGTTTGCCGTCCATCACGATCGACGGCGGCATCACTGGGCTCGGTTCGGCGAGCAGGTTCCAACCGCAGGACTATTGGGACCCGGAAAGAAACTACGATGCCAACCTCACTTGGGTAAAGGGAAGGCATAATTTTCGGTTCGGTTTCGATTCCGATATTCAGAATTCAAGGGAGAGTCAGTACCAGCCAGCCAGCGGCAGCTTTATCAGCGGCGCCGGCGGGTTCCATTTTGCCGAGCAGACAACGGAACTCTGTACTTCCATCACCAACGGAAGCTGCAAGACATCCGCCGGGACGGAATACAACTCGTTTGCATCGTTCCTGCTAGGCCTTTCCCAGGATTCCGGAAAGATCTTCCAGTGGCCGGATTATTACTATACGAATACCAAGTATTTCGCCGGCTACGCTCGCGATCAGTGGCAGGTCACGTCAAAGTTGACGGTGAATGCGGGAATCCGTATGGACTATTTCCCGAGTCCTATGCGGAACGGTACCGGTGCTGAGTATTACGATATACCCACCAACAATATGGTGATCTGCGGAGTTGCCAGCACTCCGGCTGATTGCGGAATTTTTGATCAATTCAAAGTGCATTTTGTTCCGCGGTTGGGAGTGGCATACCGCCTCGGCGATCGGACCGTAATCCGAGCCGGGTTTGGCCTGTCGAGCGATCCGACCAATATTTTCGGGCTGTCCAACCGGCGGATCAACTTTCCCTACATTGAAGGTGTAATCCAGCTTCCTCCCAACAACATGTCGTATGCCATAAACCTTCGTCAGGGGATCAAGGTGCCGACGAATCCGTTCCCACTGACTACCGGGAAAGTGCCGGTGCCGGGCACAGCGGGCCTGTTCGATTTCAAACGAGGGACCTATAAGCGGGCTTACGTTGAGACTTACAACTTCACCATTGAGGAACGCATCCGCGCGGGTTGGACCGCCTCGGTTGCCTATGCGGGTTCCGTGCAGATCGATCCAATGACGTCTCTCGAGGAGAACTGGTCTCCCCTCGGCACTGGGACGGCCGGGCTTCTGCTGAATACTCCGGGGCGTAACGGTCAGGCAATCGGGGATGGAAGGATTGCCAGCACGCCCTTGCTGGGCGTCATGGGGACAACAAGTTATAACTCCTTCCAGGCGCGTACGCAGGGCCGCTTTGCGGATCTAACCCTCAGCATGGGCTACACCTTTAGCAAGAATCTGGGATTCATTACTCCGGGTGGAGTCACCGGCGGAGCGGCCATGCCCTGGTTATATCGAACTTACGACTATGGTCCACTGACCACCGACATCTCGCATAACCTTGAGGCGACGGCGATTTACGAATTGCCTTTCGGAAAGGGGAAGCATTGGCTTACGAGTGGCATGTCGGCCAATATCCTGGGCGGCTGGCAGATCAGCGGCTTAATGAGCGACTTCACTGGGCGGCCGTTTAGCGTGGTGGCCAACCAAAACCTGAACGCGAATGGATCTTCCCAGCGTGCCAACTGTCTGGGTGAACCTATCCAGTCCAAAACTCTGTTGCACTGGTATGATCCGTCGACTTTCGCCGCGCCCTCGGCCAACGCCTTTGGGAATTGCGGCGAGACCGCCTTTAGAGGCCCCGGGCTTATCAACGTGGACATCAGCATCCAAAAGAAATTCGTCTTTCGGGAAAGATGGAATTTTGCGTTCCAGACGGAAATGTTCAACGTCGGGAATACGCCCCACCATGCGAGCCCCGGCTACAACAGTTCCACCGGTACTACCAGTGCCAACAACGTCCAAAATAGCGCGTTCATGAATGTCACGGAAATAGCGAACACCGGGCGCGACGGCATCGATCAGCGAACGCTAAGGCTCGGCCTGAAACTGACCTTCTAAGACGTTGGTGCGCCGTATAGGCGACCGCGGAAAATACGGGGCTGGGCTTTCGTGAACGTGCGAAAGCCCGGCCTGTTTGGGTGCCGTAGCTCGCGATCCGCCATTCCTCGTTTGGCCGCGTTCAGGATTCGCACTCCCAAAGCGTCCGCCCTTATTCCCAACGATTCCGGCCCGAGCGGGTTCCGGCAGTCGATGCGTCGGGCCGGCGCCAATCACGAAATGATCTTGTTGCGTACTGCGTAGAGGGCGATTTCGCCGCGGTTGTGCAGGTTCAGCTTCTGCATGAAGTGCATCCGGTGGGTCTCGACAGTGTAAGGGCTGACGTTGAGAATGGCGGCCGCTTCTTTGTTGGATCGTCCTTCGGCCAGTAGTTGCAGGATCTCTTTTTCGCGTTCCGTCAGCAGATCGTAGGAGTCCTGCACTTCCTCTCGCTGTAGTTGGCGAGTGTAGTTTTGCGCTAGTAACTGTGAGATTTCCGGGCTAAAGAAGCATTTACCTGACGCTACGATTCGCACGGCCGTGATCAGATCGTCCTCTATCGAACCCTTGACCAGATAGCCTTTGACTCCGGACTTCAGCGCCCGGACCAGATAAATTTCGTCGGTATAGACGCTCAGAATAATCACCGCGGCTTCTGGGTCTCGCTTCACAATCTGGGCGGTAGCCTCCAGGCCGTTAAGTTGAGGCATGCCGATGTCCATCACGATAATCCTGGGACGCAACTCCTCCGCTAGACGGACGGCTTCGCGGCCATCGGTCGCCTCGCCCACCACTTCCAGTTCAGGATCGTTTTCCAGAACAAAACGCAAGCCATGACGGACGATGCTGTGATCGTCGGCTATCAGGATTCGAAGCTTGCTCATGCGTGCACCTCATTCCCGGACGGTATCTCGACCTCTAGCAGCGTTCCTTTGCCGACCTCGGAAACGATCGTCGCGCTTCCGCCCAATTCCCGCGCGCGCTCTTCGATTCCAACTAGCCCTAGCCCTCTTCTCGTCGATTGCTTCGCGTCGAATCCCTTTCCGTCGTCCCAAACAGTCAGGGATATGAGGTTCGCGCCGCCGTGAACCGTAAGTTCCACATGCTTGGCTTCCGAATGACGCCCACAGTTGGTTAACGCCTCCTGTACGATCCGGTAGAGGCAGGTGCGATGACCGTCTGGCAATTCACTGAGATTGCCACCTAGATTGAGGTTCACCAGGATCCCGCTTCGGCTATTAAATTCTCGAACCTGCCATTCCAGAGCCGCGACAAGGCCCAGATCATCCAGTACGGATGGACGCAATCCCATAGCCATGTCTCTCGCTGCAGTGACGGTTCGATACACCAGTGCTTTTCCATCCTGCACATAGTGGCTCCGCTCGAAAGGGTCCGTTGAGGCCTCGATCTTGCTGAGCTTCATCTGTATGGCCGTCAATAGCTGGCCGATTTGATCGTGTAATTCCCGCGAAATAAAGCGCCGCTCATCCTCCAGAGCCTTAGCTGTTTGAAGCGACAGATTTCTGAGCTTTTCGCGATCCTGCTCGGTCTGCAACTGCAGGCTTTGCGCCTGCTGCTCCAGGGACCGAAGACGGAGGCTGGTCACGAAAGCCACTGTCAAGACAAAAGCGATGAGACCCAGCAAAGCGATCAGTCCGAACTTGCGAAATGCCTGCCGCGCCCGAATCAATTGTTCACGTTCCCGGTGAAGATCGATGGTTCGCAGAGATTCTATCTCACGGGTCGCATTCAGCGCGGCGGTTCGCTCCGGCACCACGTTATCGCGCAGAAATGCCGCGCCATGTGCTTGCCTCTCTTTGGGTGTCCACTTAAAAATCGGCGCAATGGAAAGCGAATAACGCTTCAATCCCCGGCGGAGACGCTGCACGGGCCGGTTCATTTGGGAACCCAATTTGGCTTCGAGCAGCGTAGCATCTGCATTCATGCGCTGTTCGATCTGGAAAAACCGCCGCCGGGCGGCTTCCGACTCAGCCGGCGACGCCTCGAAATAATCCCTCAACTCGATCGCCACGGCATAAGTATCGGCGCGGAGTTCGTCCAGAATCTGATCGCTTTCTTCCTGCTCCTGCTGAATGTTTTGAATTTCGACACCGATTTGTTCGGCGTAGCTAAGGGCCTTGAGGCCCACAAGGGTGATAAAAAGCAGGATAACGGCGAATGCCGAAGCAACCGCCGGCCAGCTCCGCCGTCTGTAACTTGAAATCTCGGCCACCCTTTTCACCCGTCCGCGCGAGACCAGGCTCGCGATTCATGGGGTTTATTATCGCGCAGAACAGCCGCCGATGCAGCGGTGCGTCCTTAGTGGCCGCCAAAGGCCGCAAGATTCGTAAAGGCTGCCTGTGCTAAGCGATGCTAGCTCCATGGATGCAATATCATCGTGACGATAGCACCGATGATGGCAATCAAGGCTGCTCCGGCAATCCTCATGCAAACTCCGGCGAGGTCCCTCGGCGCCGCTGGCGTCTTGAAAAACGCAAATTGGCAACTCTCACAGGATGCTGCCGTGAAATCTACAGTCTTTCTGCATTGGGGACATTGTCTCTTCATACGTCGCTTCCTCCGAAAGGGCGGCGTCGCGCCTGATCTATTCAGATGATTGCGCTCAACCTATCTTTGGCTATAGGCGCGCAGTACCGGTCACTACTTATCCGCGCACTAGTCTTGCAGGCAACTCTTGTAATGGTCCATCGGGCATCGAAATCCAAGCGCAGTAGCGCTTTGCTGCGGAATTCCGGGTCTTAAATAGGTATAATCGGCACGCAATATGGTCAACGTACCGCTCATCGGCTCGCTCCGGATCCTGTTTCTGTACGATGTGTGCGAGGAGATTCGCACCGAGCAGCTTCGGACTGTTCTCGCCTCCGAGCGCCAGGGGGTCCTAACCGAGCGCCGGCGTGATCCGGCTTTTCATCATCCTTCGCCTGATTACGTCCGATTTGAACGTCCGCCGGTGGTGCAGCAACTCGGTTCCATCACTCTGAAAAACGGGGCCCGCTTCGATTGTGAGCTCAACTACTACGAATACGGCGCAGTAAGTGTAAAGCTCGGCCAGCCCTTTGTACTCGATTGGCCTGAATTAGTGACACTCTCAAGCCAATGGATCGCCGATCCGCACATTGAACAAGGGGCTCTCCAGATCGCGCGTAAGTGCCTGGCGGCGGCCCGGTCCGCGCTGGTGCGGCCGAACGAAGAATGGCTGGTCGAGGACTATTACATTATTCATCTGCATAATCAGGTGCAGTCGGATGGCTCCCAGTTGTTTAAAGGAGCGGAACTGATTGCGGAGCACGGCAAAGATATCGCCCGAATCGTCCGCGGGGAACTGGCGGAGCTATCGGAAGAAGAGAGGCGCGAAATCCTCGGATCTCGAATGTCGTATTATCCCGACGATCTTCTGGTCGTCGGCTGGAATGCTGCGTTCCTGTGCGATACCGCCGAAGGCGCGACGCCCACGGTTCAATTGCTGGAATACGCAAACACTCAATTGCTGGAATTCCGGTATTACGATACGGTTCTGAGTCGTGTGCTGGAGCGCGTCTACAGTTCCCTGGATAAGCGTGGCGGAATCTTCCAGCGCTGGCGGCTCGCCCGGGAGGCGCAGAATCTCAATAAAATCCGCCTGGATGTCCGCGAGCTGACCGAACGGATCGATACCTCAATTAAATTTCTGAGCGACATGTTCTCCGCGCGGCAGTACCGGATGGCGGCCAGCAAAATCGGAGTCGAGGACTACCGCCGGCTGGTCGAAAGCAAGCTCCACACCGCGGGCGATCTCTACACCTTCATGATGGATCAGTTCCATGCCAGCCGGGGCTTCGTGCTGGAGGTGATGGTTGTGATCATCCTGGTGATCGAGCTGGTGTTTGTGTTCCACGGCAAATGACGCCGTTCGTGGCGCCTGGAACGCCAGGCGGTATCGCTGGCGTGTATACTACGCTGCGGGGGAGTGATGACGATGAAATTCTTTCTTGCGGTCACGATAGCCGCAGCGCTCGCGGGAACCGGTCAAGCACAATTGCTGCCGCCCAATGCCGCGGGCGTGACCATGGGACACATGCACTTGAACGTAAAGGATGTTGCGGTCCAGAGGAAATTCTGGACGGAGTTGTTCAGTGCGACGGCATTGAAAAAAGAAGGTCTCGAAGGCGTGAAGGTTCCGGGGATGATTATTTTATTTACTGTGAAAGAGCCGACCGGTCCTTCCGAAGGCGCCACCATCGATCACTTCGGATTCAAAGTTCACAACACCGAGGAGAAGCTGAAACAAGCCCGCGATATGGGATACACAACTCGTCCCGTATTCAAAGGCGCTGAGGGAAACCCCAACGCCTATATCGACGGGCCTGACGGGTTGAAAGTCGAAGTTCAGCAAGACGACACTCTTACCGGGCCGCCCACGCCAAATCACGTTCATTATATGGTGAAGGACAATTCAGCCCTTCGGGATTGGTATGTGAAGACGTTCGGGGCGGTCGCTAGAAACCGCGGCAACCTCCCTGTCACCGCCGATATTTCCACCATGAATCTGACCTTTTCGAGTTTCAAGGAAGACACGCCGCGGGCTGCCACCAAAGGGCGCGCGATCGACCACGTCGGATTCGAGGTTAAGGACCTGGAAGCATTCTGCAAGCAGCTCGAGGCAAGCGGCGCAAAATTCGATGTTCCGTACCGAAAAATTCCAAAACTCGGAATCGCCATCGCTTTTCTTACCGATCCCGTCGGCGGCTACATCGAGTTGACAGAAGGCCTCAACGCGTTTTGAGAGATCCTAAGTTAGCTCGCGAATGGCGCTCTTGAGGTCGGCCTCCGGGCATTCGTACGGCTCGCCAAGGTAGTGGAACTGCTGCATGTCGCCGTCCGGGGTCAGCTTTTCGAGAACCCCGCCATAAGGAATGGTGTGTCTCAGGTCGTTCAAGGGGCGCAGCGTGCGCGGATTCAGCTTCACAGCTTCGATGGACTTGGTGAGCTCGAATTTGGCCATGGATCTATTCTAGGCGCATGTTGACCGGTCGCGGATGGCGCGAAACGCCTTTGCCCTGGAAGCATCTTGATACTGGACGCCCATGGAACCCATCGTTGAAAGCCAGCACCACAATCACGGAAACGAGGGGTCGGAAGGCCCCAGGCTGGTTCATCGTGACCTTCGCCCCTACTGGAAGCGGGCGCATCACGATTGGCGGTTCTGGCTCGGACTGGTTCTGATGCTCGCGGCAATCTCTATTTACGTACTGAGCGAGAATCTGTCGTTCCTGCCGCACCCCTGATCGCGCAGTAGAGTCCTATCTCAAACAATCGAGCAGCGCGCCGCTAAGCAATTCGACATTGTCGGGCGTAGCGAGCGGGCCCATCAGGCCGATACGGAAAATCTTGCCCGCGAGTTGGCCGAATCCTACCGCGATATCGATGTCGTATTTTTCCAGCAGGCGCTTGCGTACCTCGACCTCGTTCACACCCGCAGGCACGCGGATGGTGTTGATGGTGGTGATGCGCCGCGCTTCATCGGAGATAAACATTTCAAGGCCGGCAGCCTCGATCCGCCGCATGAAATCGTCATGCACCGCGCGGTGACGGGCGAAACGCGCCTCCACGCCTTCTTCGAGGACCAGCGCGAGGCCTTCGTGCAGCGCGTAAAAAGTGCTGATAGGCGCGGTGTGGTGATAACGGTGCGCGCCCTCGTAGTAATCCAGCAGGAGTTTCAGATCCATGTACCAGATAGGGCAGGGAGCTTTGCGAGCGCGAAGGCGCTCCACCGCGGCTGGCGACACGGTGATGGGCGAAAGACCCGGTGGGCAGCTTAGGCCCTTCTGGATGCAACTAAAAGCCACGTCGATACCGTTGGCATCAACATTGATGGGCATGGCGCCGAGCGAAGTCACGCAATCGACAATAGTGATCGCGCCCACGGCGTGCGCGGGCCGGGTGATCGCGGCCAAGTCCTGCAGCGCCCCGGTGGAAGTTTCCGCATGCACGAAGGCCACCGCGTGAGGCTTTTCGCGACCTAAGAAAGCAGAGGCTTCGGCCTCGTCGAAGGTTTCACCCCAGGGCTTGCTCGAACACACCACGTTCGCGCCGTGGCGGCGGCCCATTTCAACAAAACGCTCTGCGAAGTATCCGGCGGTGAAAACAGCGAGCTTCTGACCGGGCTCGACGAAATTGGCCAGCGACGTTTCCATACCGGCGCTGCCAGTGCCGGAGATGACCTGGACAAAAGGATTCGCGGTGCCGAATACCGGGCGGAGGTCGCGGCGAATATCTTCCGAAACTTCGAAGAAAAATGGATCCAGATGGCCGACAATGGGCTTTCCCATGGCCTCATAGACACGGGGATGAACTTGCGTTGGACCGGCGGTAAACAGCAGCCGGCGCGGCGGATTCAATGGGGACATGAAATTCAAGTTTACCGCGCGGGAGCGTTCGCGCGCGACTTCGGCCGTGTGGTCAGTAGGTTTCGACCGTCGGCGCCGGAGCTTCGCGGGCTCGCAGGCGGAAGTGATATACCAGCGCACCGGTCGCGAGCGTCACCGCCGCCGCGAGCGAAATCATGGGCTTGAACTGCACGCCCCGGATGATCATCCACACGCCTACCAACAAGAACACTACGGGGATTAGCGGATAAGCGAAGCTCACAACGCGCAGCTTTTGCCAGCCTGCACGCCGCCGGAAGATCATGAGGGCCGCCACGCTCATCACGGCGAACACGTTCAGGGTGAAGCCGATGTAAATCGCGAGTTGTGGAAACGGCGTCAGGGTCATCAGCATCGCGCACACCCCCTGCGCCACGATGGCTGCGACCGGCGTATGCCACCTGGGATCGACCTTCGCAGCGGATGCCAGAAAGGCCCGGTTCTTCGCCATCGCATAATATACGCGCGGCCCAATCGTCACCATCGCGTTCACGGTCGACATCAACGACAGTGCCATCAGCCCGGCGAAAATACCTGCCACCTGCGGGCCGAATAACCGCGACGCCGCGAGCGCTCCCACTGCCGTTTCGCCTTTCAGCGTCTCCATCGGCACAGCGTAAATGAAAACCAGATTCAATCCCACATACAGTGTCGCCACCAGAATGGTGCCCACTGTCAGAGCCAAAGGCAATGTTCGCGAGGGTTGCTTCAACTCTTCGGCGACGTAAGTCGCGGCGTTCCAGCCGCTGTAAGCCAAATAAATGAAAAATAGGCTGAGGACGAACTGCGTCGGGATGGAGTCGGTTGACGTCCGCACCGCTGGCACCGAGAAATGATGCCAGTCGCCGCTGCCGATGCTAAACGCTAGGACGATGAAAGAAACGAGAGTAAGGATTTTGGCCCCGGTCAGCACGTTTTGCAGACGCGCCACGCGCTGCACGCCGAAAATATTGATGGTCGTAAATAACAGTATCAGCAAGCAGGCCGCCACCTGCGCCCAGCCGAAGGTAAATTTCCAATCGCCCGAGCCGAACAGCACGCGCGAGTCTTCCAAATGGAAAGCCGGATAGAATTGCGCCAGATAGTCCGAGAACGCCAAGGCTGCCAAAGCGATGGGCGCCGAGAATCCCGCGAAGAACGATACCCATCCGGTCATGAATCCCCAGGTAGGGCCGAAGGCCTGGGTGAGATAAACATATTCGCCGCCGGAGCTGGGCATGTTGATGCCAAGCTCGGAATAGCACAGCGCGCCGGTTAACGCGCAGACTGCACCCACCACCCAGATCCACAGCACCAGGCTCGCGGAACCCAGATCGCCGGCCAGATAGCCGGTGAAGGTGAAAATTCCGGTGCCGATCATGTTCGAAACCACCAGCGCGGTCGCGCTGAACACGCCGAGCTGCCGGAGAAGGGAGGGCTTGGAAGTGGCCACGGCTTAATGTTTATTTTACGCGCGTTGGGTGCGTGTTATTGCACAACCCCATGGCACTTCTTGTATTTCTTGCCGCTGCCGCAAGGACAGGGATCGTTGCGTCCGGTCTTTTGCGCCGGCATTTGCGAATAAAGCGCCGCGGCCGGCGGCTCCGGTCCGGGACTCGGCGGCGCGGCATCATGCTCATGATCGTGTTCATCGGCTTGTTCAGCCTCGAATACGGGAGCCAGCCCATGCAGCCGCAGCCGTTCGTCGAGCGCAAACATCACGAGCTCCGTCTCGGCTTGCGAGAGCTTCGCAATGGAATCGATCTTGCGCAGCATACCCTTGACGCGCCCCCGCGTGGTCTCACCCGGCATCGCCAGCGCGTAAGCAAACAACGCATCGTCGCGCAAATCGTCATAAGGTTCGGCGCGATTGAAGAAGCTGGCGATCTTGTCTACCTGTGGCGTCAGACGGAAATAACCGGCGCCGCGCAAAGCATGACGCAGCAATTCGACGTTCTTGTTCTCCGGCTTGCTGTCATCCAGGTGCTCCGGAAAATATTTGGCGTAAGGCTCCCATAGCGAACGCCACATAGCCTCCAGCGCTTTGATGCGCGCCTTCCCGCCGGCCTTGTACAAAGCCTCCAGGCCTTCGCGAACATCGTCGCGATCCGCTACCGCATAGAGGCCAATGGCTGCGCCGCCCCGCTCTTCGATCGATTTCGATTCATCGTTCAGCGTGGCAATCATCGCATCGCGGATGCTCGCTGTTTCCTTGGTGTCGCCCGCGGTCGCATCGCCCAGCGATGCCCAGGCTTCGCCGCGAACTTTCGACTCCGGATCGCCCGTAGCCAGTGCAAATAACGCTTCGCGCGCCGGCTTCTCCAGCTCCTGATTGAAAAATGTGTGTGCCGCACCGGCCCGTACGTCTGGATCGGCCGATCCCATCATCTCGATGCGCTCAGCCTCATCCAGAACCTCAAACGCAGGCAATTCGTGCTCAGGGTATTCGGCGAAAAGATCAAAAGGCTCGGGCTGATACTTGGGTTCAGGAGCCTTCAGTTGCTCCAGCGCGTAGTCGATCTCGCGCCGTAGATCGGCTTCGGATTCCGGCACCTCCGCTAGCATTTTTTCGAGTGCGGGCTGCGCCGCGGAGTCGCCATATAGGCCCAGGCAGAACGCGCCGTCGGCGGCATCGTATTCCAGGCGGTCGAGCAGCAGTTTCAGGACGCGCGGGTCGCGCACGCGCAGCGCCGCAAGCAGGAACGCCACATCCGATCCCTGTTCTTCGCCCAATTCTTCGTAGAGCGCCAGCAGGGGTCCGGCAGCTTTCTCGGCAAATGGCAGCAGCGCCTGAATCAGGCTGTCATCCACGTCCTCCGGAGCGCGCCGGATCGCGTCGACGTAAAATTCCAGCGCTTCCTCGGTTCCGAAATGCCGGAACAGGTCGGTGAGCAGCGGATCGACATTAATCGGGAACTGATCTTGCGGGGAGCGGGAGAAACGCAGAATTTCAGCGGCGGTTTGTTTCGGCGCGCCAGTATCGACGATGGAATGAAGAAAGCGGCGGTCGACGCCGATACGTCCGCGTGCCGCCGCTTCCAGAAGTTCGTACGGACTGGCCCCTGGCCCCATGTCCGCGCGCACCGTGCTCACTATTCTTCCTTGATTACGTGCACCGGCAGCTCCACCGAAACTTCGCGGTGCAACCTCACGGTCACCTTGTAGTCGCCGAGCGCCTTAATCGGCTCCGCCAGATTCACCTTCTTGCGATCGATGGTGTAGCCGGCCCGTTCCAGCGCCGCCGTGATATCCTGCGCCGTCACCGAACCGAACAACTGATCGTTCTCGCCGGCCTTTTGGGCGATGGTCACTTCCACCGAGCCCATGATCTTCGCCAGGTCGGTCGCATCGCCGATTTCCTTAGATTCGCGCCGCAGATAAGCTTGCTTTTCCTGCTCCACGATCTTCTTGTTGGATTCGTTGGCCGCCACCGCCAGCCGCTTCGGCAGCAGATAATTGCGCGCATAGCCGGGCGCGACTTTCACCACATCGCCGCGCCGGCCAAGGTTATCGATTTCTTCTCTTAAAATGACTTCCATATCGGGGTCCTTTACATCGACGTCGCAAACGGGATCAGCACGATGTTGCGTGCTTGCTTGATGGCTTCCGCCAGCCGCCGCTGATGCGGCGCGCAAACTCCCGAAATGCGCCGGGGCGTGATCTTGCCGCGTTCGGAAATGAAGGAGTGCAGTAGGCGCACGTCCTTGTAATTGATGTCGTCGATTTTATCGACGCAGAACCGGCACATCTTCTTGCGCCGGAAATATTGCTTCTTGCCCATCACCGCCTTGTCGCCGCCGGTGGGACGCGAGGAACCGCTGATGGGTCTGCCGCCTCTGGTTTCCGCCATAACTACTCCTTGCCCTCAGTGGATTCGGCCGCTACGACGGGCGGCGCGCCTGGTATCGCATGAGCGGGTTCTGCCGGCATGGCCGGGGCCGCGGGTGCTGCCGGGACGGCGGGTGACGCCATTGGCTGCGGCGCTGGCCTGCGCGCGGCGCGCTTGTCGCGGGCCTTCTTGCGCTTGGCAATTTTCTTCTGCTTTTCGTCGATCCGCACCGTGATGAACTTGATCACCGAGTCGGCCACCCGCAGTCGGCGTTCCACTTCCTTCACCAAGTCCGGCGTGGAGCTGAACTGAATCAGCACGTACAAACCTTCGTTGTACTTTTGCACGCGATAGGCAAGTTTACGCACGCCCCACTTATCGGTCTTGTCGATGGTCCCCTTGCCATCGGTGATCACGTGCTGGATCTGTTCGACGAATCCGTCAACGTCTTCTTCGACGGTGTCGGGTTTCAAAATAAACAACTCTTCGTAGACTCTCATTCTTCCTCTGTATTTAAGCCTCCGGCGCGACGGTTAAAAACCGCCATGGACTTTTCGACGCCATCAGCGATTATGGATTCGACAGCCGCGGCTCCTCGCCCGACCACCTCTTCCACTTCCTGCTTCTGTGCCCGCCGGAACGGCGCGAGCACAAACTTTGCTCCATCCCCGATCGGAAGGGCGGCGCGGGTTTCATCCACCGGCCGAATCCCCAGCCGGACCCGCGCAAACTCCTGCGTGCCCAGACTGCCGATCACGCTCTTCATCCCGTTATGCCCCGCGTCCGAACCCTTCGGCCGGATACGTAGCTCCTGCCACGGAATGGCGAGCTCGTCATATACCAACAACAAACGATCCGGGCTTAAACCGTACCGTTCGAGCAGTCCCTTCACCGCCGGACCACTCAGATTCATGAACGTCTGCGGCTGTGCCAGCGCCACTCGTTTTCCGCGAATCGTTCCCAGGCCCACTCGCGAAAAGTTCTCTTTGCGCGTGACGCGAATGGCGTTCTCTGCCGCGAGCCGGTCGATCACCCGGAAGCCCAGGTTATGCGGCGTATTCTCGTACTCCGCCCCGGGATTGCCCAGACCAACCACCAGAAACTCGATCTCGTCCGGCATCCCGCTGGCCCCTGGCGTCTAGCCTCTGGCCTCTTCTTATTTCTTCTTCTTGTCTTCAGCGGCCGGCTTCTTCTTCTCGTCGGAAGCCGCGCCTTCCTCTTCCTTCTTGCCCTTCTTGATCACTTCAGGCTCCGCCACTGCTGCTGGCGCTGCGCCCTCCGCCGCCACCGGCTCGGCTTCGACCTTGATTGTGATCACGTGCGAGATTACCGAGTCAGCGGGACTCAAGAGCTTGGTCGATCCCACCAGCGGGATATCGCCCGCGCGGATGCTCTGGCCGATCATCAGCTCGCTGACGTCCACCGTGAATTCTTCGGGAATCTCGTCCGGCAGACACTCGATTTCAATTTCGCGCGTGATCAGCTCGTGTAATCCGCCCTGCAGCTTTACGCCCTTCGGATCGCCCGCGGTGTGCACCGGAACCTTGACGCGAATGCGCGCGCTCAAGTCGATGCGCTTAAGGTCGACATGCAGCAGGTATTCCTTGATCGGATCGTTCTGCCAATCGACGATCATTACCGGCGTGGTCTCGCCGCCCGCGACGGCAACATCAAAAATCGTATTGTGCCCGGTCTTGCTGTGCAAAATCCGATTGATCTCCTTGGGCTTTATCGCCACTGCCACCGCGTCTCCGCCGCCGCCGTACAGCACCGCCGGCGCCGAACCACTGGCCCGCAGCCGCCGCGCTTCGTTCTTCCCGCGCAGCGTGCGCTGCTCGGCCACAATCGTAATGTCTTTTCTCATCGCCTTTTCCTTCCGCGAAATGGGGACAGACGACATTTCCCAACTCCGCACCACGGGCCGCCAACCAACCACGGGGAAATGTCGTCTGTCCCCATTTCGGCCCTAAACAAATAACGTGCTCACCGAACCGTCTTCGTGCACCGACTGAATTGCCTTCGCCAGCAGCGGAGCCACCGAAAGCGGTTTGATCCGCTTGCAATTGTCCGCCTGATCCGGCAAAGGAATAGAGTTGGTTACGATCACTTCTTCCAGCTCGGAATTCTCAATCCGCTCCACCGCCGGGCCCGACAGCACCGCGTGCGTCGCACAGGCCCGCACCGAACGCGCTCCCTGCTTCAGCAGCGCCTCGGTCGCCTTCACCAGCGTCCCTGCCGTGTCGATCAAATCGTCCACGATCAGGCAATGCTGTCCTTCCACATCGCCGATGATATGCATTACCTCGGCGACATTCACTTCGGTACGCCGCTTATCGATAATCGCCAGCGGCGAGCCTAAGCGCTTGGCGAACGCCCGCGCCCGCTCCACGCCGCCCGCATCCGGCGAAACCACCGTCAAACTCTCGCCCCGCATCGCCTCGAAGTACTCAATCATCACCGGAGCCGCAAACAGATGGTCCACCGGGACATCGAAAAAACCCTGAATCTGCGCCGCGTGTAAATCCAGCGCCAGGATGCGGTTGGCTCCAGCACGTTCTATCAGACTCGCGACTAAACGCGCCGAAATCGGCATGCGCGGCCGATCTTTACGATCCTGCCGGGCATACCCATAATAGGGTAACACTGCCGTGATGCGCTCTGCCGAAGCCCGTTTCAGCGCATCCATCATCAGCAGCAGCTCCATCAAGTGCCGGTCGACCGGGCGGCAGGTCGGCTGCACCACAAAAACATCCGCCCCGCGCACATTTTCCTGGATCTGCAGGTGCACTTCGCCGTCTGAAAACTGCTTGACGTTCACCGCCGCCAACTGGCATCCCAGCTCATAGCAAATCTCCGCCGCCAGGGCGGGATTGGCGTTGCCCGAGAACACTTTGAAGTGATTAAACCTCATGCGTGCCGGCTGTGGGGCGGCCATAGATTCTCATTGGGAGTCCGGGGTCGTTCGATGTATTCCGCCAATTGCCGGTGCCACAGCCGCCGGTAGCTACTACTGCTCACCAGGCTGGCCGGAATTACGCGGCAGTCCTTAAACACCCCGTCCCCCTCCAAAGTCTTTGCCGCGAGATCGCGCTCGGCCTTCGAAACGAAAACGGCGAACAATGCCGATCCGCTGCCCGTCATCCGGGCACCCGCCGCGTGTTTCCGCAATCGGCCCCACATCTTTTTGAGCAGGGGTTGCTGACTGAAAACGGCAGACTCGAAGTCGTTCGCGCTGAGCGTACTCGCCGCCCTCGCCGAACGCAAGTCGCCAAGCGTCCGCACAAAGAGCCGGAAATCATTAATTTTACGTGACAAATCGGGTGAAGTCAAACTCCGGCCCAGAGCCTGGTACGCCGCTCCCGTGGCTATGTGAATGCCGGACGCCACCACTAGCATGGGCTCCTCGGCGACATCCGGCAACCCGTAAAACTCCGTCCCTCGTCCGATTGCTACCGCCGTGCCGCCGGTCAAAAAGAAGGGCACATCGCTGCCCAGCTCCCCGCTGAGGCCCAGCAGCCGGTCGAACGGAACCCGCCGCCCGGCCAGCACCGGCAATGCCAAAAGTACTGCCGCTGCGTTGCTCGATCCGCCGCCCAATCCGCCGCCCATTGGGACCCGTTTCTGCAGCCGGAAGCGGACTCGCGCATGCATCTTCATGGCATCCAAGGTGGCCCGCGCCGCCCGCAGTACCAGATTGTCAGGGATCGCCAGAGGGTCATCGAGCTCCAGCACCGTCCGCCGGGCCGGTTCATATTCGATGACAAGCGTGTCTGCCAAGGAGATGGTTTGGAAGACGGTGCGCAGTTCGTGGAACCCGTCGGCGCGTTTATGGAGCACCCGCAGATCCAGGTTGACCTTCGCCAGTGATCGCAGCCGCACCCGCCGCGTCATCGCTAGTCCCGGAGCCTCATGCCTAGTAATGCACCAGCGCCTGCACGTCCAGCTCCGGCAATTTTTCGCGGCCCTTCAGGAAGTCCAGTTCGATTACAAACTGCAATCCCACCACGTCGCCCTTGAGCTGCCGCACCAGCTTAACCACGGCCGCCGCCGTGCCCCCGGTCGCCAGCACATCATCGACAATCAGCACCCGGCTGCCGATCTCGACTGCGTCGCGATGCACCTCCAGGATGTCGGTGCCTTACTCCAACTGATACTCGACCCGCTCGGCCGCCGCCGGAAGTTTCCCGGGCTTGCGAACCGGGACGAATCCGGCTCCCAACGCGTAAGCGACCGCCGGTGCAAAAATAAAGCCGCGCGCTTCGATCCCGACCACGGTATCGATCCCTTGGCCGTGATAATTGGCGCTCAGCCCGTCGATCACGGACTTCAACCCCTTCGCATCCTTCAACAGCGTGGTGATGTCATAGAACAGGATGCCGGGCTTGGGGAAATCCGGCACCTCGCGGATCAAACCTTTAAGATGATTCATGGACGGAGTTTCAATTCTACAATAGGCGCGTATAGTTAACCTATGTTTACTGCCACGCCTCCGCTTCTGGAGCACGTTGCCGATCTGATTGTGCGCGTTTCCGCTCCCACGGTGGTCAGCTGTTCGAGGCGCGTGATCGGCATTAACGGAGGCGAGGTGATGGGCGCCCGGCTCCACGGAAAAATTTTGCCAGGCGGCGCGGAATTCCAGGTCATTCGTGCCGATCATACAACCGAGCTCGACGCGCGTTATGTGATCGAAACTCATTCCGGCGCGCTGATTTATGTGGTAAACACCGGTTTCCGCCACAAACCGCACGCAAAGACGGAGTCCCAGGGAGCCGGGCGAATCGATCGATCCCGGCCCGATCTATTTGCGCTGAACGCTGCGTTTGAGACGGACGCAACGGATTACCTATGGCTCGCCCGGAACGTGTTTGTGGGTACGGCTGAGCGCCATCCCGATCGCGTCGAACTGGCGATTTATCAGTTGTTGTAAACAAAAAATCCAATCGATGTATCATGAACGGGAAGGGAATTCCAACCGCCATGTTTGTTCGCGCCGCGCTTGCTCTGCTCGCCATTTCCACTCTGAACGCTCAGGTCACTTTCGACCGCATTCTCCACGCCGATAAGGAGCCGCAGAACTGGCTCACTTATTCCGGCACCACGCTCGGCCAGCGCTACAGCCCTCTGAAGCAGATCACTCCCGACAACGTCAAGAATCTGTCCATGCAGTGGGCCTTCCAGGCACGCAGCACCGAAAAGTTTGAATCCACGCCATTGGTCGTCGACGGCATGATGTACGTTACGCAGGCGCCCAACGACGTGGTTGCGCTCGACGCCGCCACCGGCGAAATCAAGTGGCTCTATTCCTACGCCGTCTCCCGCGACGCGCGCCCCTGCTGCGGACGCATCAACCGCGGCCTCGCCATTCTTGGCAACACGCTTTACATGGGCACCATCGACGCACATCTCATTGCGCTCGACGCCCACGACGGCAAACTCCTGTGGGACACCGAAGTCGCCAAAGCCACTTCCGGTTACGCGCTCACGCACGCGCCGCTGATCGTCAAAGACAAAGTCATCATGGGCGTCGCAGGCGGCGAGTTTGGCATCCGCGGTTTCATCGCCGCCTTCAACGCCTCCACCGGCAAGGAAGCCTGGCGCTTCTACACCATCCCCGGCAAGGGCGAGCCCGGCAACGAAACCTGGGCCGGTGATTCCTGGAAGACCGGCGGTTCCTCCGTGTGGGTCACCGGCTCCTACGATCCCGATCTCAACCTCACCTACTGGGGCATTGGCAACCCTGGGCCCGATTGGAATGGCGACCACCGCGGCGGCGACAATCTCTACAGTGATTGCGTGGTTGCTCTCGACGCCGATACGGGCAAGCTCAAATGGTATTTCCAGTTCACTCCGCATGACGATTTCGATTACGACGCCGTGCAAGTGCCGGTGCTCGCCGACATCCAGTGGCCCGGCGCCGCAGCCCCTGCCGGATCGCGCAAAGTCATGCTGTGGGCCAACCGCAACGGCTACTTCTACGCGCTCGACCGCACCACCGGCAAGTTCCTTCTGGGCAAGCCGTTCGTGAAAGTGACGTGGTCCACCGGACTCGACGAAAGCGGCCGCCCGATGCGCATCAACTC
>Ga0207657_10001042_pt1 | contig 29332 bp, 30 predicted proteins | sample KBSC33metaG_FD_184316 | JGI IMG/M metagenome (GOLD analysis project Ga0207657, IMG submission 184316) | Corn rhizosphere microbial communities from Kellogg Biological Station, Michigan, USA - KBS C3-3 metaG (SPAdes) (version 2) | ecosystem: Host-associated > Plants > Roots > Rhizosphere > Soil ...
ACACAAACTAACAAAAGCAAAATTTCCCTTTATCGATGTACACAATCACCAGGAGGAAATGCCATCGATGGATCTTTCAACATTGACAACCGAAATTGACAAGATGAACATGAAAGTGATGGTGAACCTCAGCGGAAGCAATGGAACCAACTTGCAACGCATGGCGGAAAATGTGAGCACTCATTATCCAAATCGCTTTATCATTTTTGCAAACATTAATTTCAACGGTATTGGAAATAATGATTGGACAGCCTCCGCAGTGAAACAACTTGAAGAAGATGTGAAGCATGGCGCCAATGGATTGAAAATATTCAAAAGTCTTGGATTTTCCGTTAAGGATAATTCAGGCAAGCTTGTGAGAATTGATGATTCGCGACTTGATCCCATTTGGGATAAATGCGCTGAACTAAAAATACCTGTGCTGATACATTCTGCAGATCCAAAACCGTTCTGGTTTCCCGAAGACAAGTATAACGAAAGATGGCTTGAAATTGCTACACATCCTGAACGCAAGCGAAGCGATACCGATCCTGCACCGTGGGATACATTGATTCAGGAGCAACACAACGTTTTTAGAAAACATCCGAATACTATTTTTATTGCGGCGCATTTTGGCTGGTATGCAAATGATCTTGCAACACTTGGAAAATTGCTTGATTCATTACCGAATGTTTATACAGAATTTGGTGCGGTGATCGCAGAACTTGGAAGACAACCACGGGCTGCGAGAGCATTCTTCGAAAAATATCAGGACAGAATTTTATTTGGTAAAGATAGTTGGGCACCCGAAGAATACACTACCTATTTTCGTGTGCTTGAAACTGAAGATGAATATTTCCCCTACCATAAAAAGTATCATGCATTCTGGCGGATGTACGGAATGGGTTTGCCTGATGATATTTTGAAAAAGGTCTATTATAAGAATGCTTTGAAAATTATTCCCAACATTGATAAGACAATGTTTCCTGATTAGAAAAACTTATGCATTGATCACATTTTGTATCGCTGCATTTTTATTGCGCAAATCAATTCCTCCTTCCAGAATAGATTTCAGGTTCGCCATATAAAATGTCCAGCCTTTACCGCACTCGATATAAAAATATCGTTGCTCACTTTCATTATTCATCGGCATTTGCTGAACAAGCTCGCAAATATTTTCGCGTTGTTCTTGTTTCACAGTAACTGTAACGATGCAACTTCCGCTAAAACTAAAACGCAGCATATCTTCGCCATTCGTTTCAAGAATTTCTTTTTCTTCAACAACGCTATCATTGTAACCCCACCAAAGCCATTTATATTTGTCACCTTTTTGCACCTGTTCGTTTCTGTCTCTCAATCTTCCGTCTGGTTTTCTAAATTCTGCAAGACGCAAAAACCAATTCTCCAAACCCGCTTGAGTTGCCCATGCACGATAGATTATCTCTTTTGCACGATGAATGGTGATTCTTTTAGTAAAAATTTTCCAGTTGTATTCAGAACTCATGATGCAATTTTTTTTCACCTCAAAAAAATCTTACTTCAGAGCCTTCTTATTTTGCAGGCGGAATAGAATGCAATGCAATCCTGTTTCCTTCCGTATCAATAAACACAGCCATATGACCATATTCAGGAGATATTTCTGTTTTAGGTACAACAATTTTTCCTCCTGCACTTTCAATTTTGTCTAAAACATCTTGCACATCTGGATTTGCATTCAAATAAATAAGCGGACCATCGGTTGAAGACGGTTTATAAAAATCGGGGGAATAACAAAGAGCGCCGCCTACATTTTTTGAATTGTCAACAGGGAACATCCGCATTTTCAACTGCGGCATATCCAACGGGATCATTTGCATATCAAAGATTTCTTCGTAAAATTTTTGGGCACGTTCCAAATCTGTTGTTGGTATCTCAAACCAACTGATAGCATTTGTGAAGGTCATAAGCAATTGTTTTTATGATGAAGAAAATTTTTATGAACCAAACTGAGAATATAAATGAAGCTTCCCTTGCGTCGCACCCTTGTACTGAATATCTTTACTCAGCAAATCCTAAATTAATTTTCAAACTTTATAATTGCAAGAAAATTGTGATGAACGTTGTTTGAAATTATTTTTTTCGTAACAATTTTATCAATGAAAACTTTTGCCGATCATATTCTCGATTTTCTTTTTCATCTCAAACTTCCTTTTAAATTACCGAAAAGTGTTGATGTGATGGATGTTCATCAAGAACCACAGATTCAAAATGCATGCATAGCTTTTTACAAAAAATTTTATGATAATAATAATCCGCGACACATAATGCTTGGTATCAATCCCGGTCGTTTTGGTGGTGGTGTTACAGGAATTCCTTTCACTGATCCTATTCGTCTTGAAAAAGAATGCGGAATAAAAAATGATTTTATAAAAAAGCAGGAGCTTTCTTCTGTATTTATTTATGAAATGATCAATGCTTATGGAGGCGCAGAAAAATTTTATCATAATTATTATATCTCTGCAATAAGTCCGCTTGGTTTTGTAAAAGATGGAAAGAACTTAAATTATTATGATGACAAAATTTTAAAGCAACGCATCGAGCCTTTTGTGATCGATTGCATCAACAAACAACTATCGTGGGGAATAATTCGTGATGTTTGTTTCTGCATAGGAGAAGGAGAAAATTTGAAATACCTGCAACAGCTTAACAATAAATATCAATGGTTTAAAGAAATAAAACCTGTATCACATCCGCGTTTTATTATGCAGTATAAACTCAAACAAAAGCAAACTTACATTCAACAATATCTTGATGCTTTTGCTTCAGTATAAATTTCTCAAAACAAAAATGAATTAAATTTTTGGGACACTCTTGCATTTACAAAATACATTTTGTATTTTTTACAAAACTTGTACATATGAAAAAGCTCACACCAATGCTCAGCTTAATGCTGCTTATAATTTCTAATAACATATTTGGGCAATCACAGGAAGACATGCAAAAATGGACAGCATATATGACTCCCGGTGATATGCATCAAATGCTTGCAAAAACTGACGGCACATGGAATGAAGACATGACCATGTGGAGCGATCCCAATGCTGCTCCAATGAAAATGACAGCAACATGTGAAAACAAAATGATTTTTGGGGGAAGATACCAGGAATCAAGGCACACCGGTAATTTCAATAACATGCCTTTTGAAGGTTATAACCTTATCGGTTACGACAACATTAAAAAGGTTTTTCAAAGTACATGGATCGATAATATGGGCACGGGAACAATTCACATGGAAGGTCCTTACGATCCAGCAACAAAAACCGTAACACTAACAGGTAAAGAAATAGAACCAATGAGCGGACAAGAAATAGAAGTAAAACAAACAGTACAATTTGTCGACGATAACAACGAACTTGTTCAAATGTTTTCAACTCGTGATGGAAAAGAAGTCAAAACAATGGAAATAAAACTTACACGAAAAAGCTGATACATATATATATAGCCCCAACAAAAAATCCTGGAGTTGAAATACTCCAGGATTTTTTATTTTAAGTTATAAAGAACCCGGAGCCGGTCGACTTCAATAACTCCCATACTTTCTATAGGGCTTTAGCCCAAAGTTGTGTAATAGGTGTGTTTAAAAATAAAAATGGTCAGATTTAAAATCATCTGACCATATAGAAAATAAATTTTAAAATTATCGCAACAGATCACATGGTTTAAGACCTGTATGTTTTTTAAATGCGGCGGAGAAATGCGAGATAGAAGAATATCCAAGCAATGCAGAAACATCCGTTACGGTCAAACCTTTTTCATACAATAAATATTTTGCATGCTCCATGCGCTGCTGCTGATAAAAATCAAATATTGTTGTTCCAAAAATTTCTTTGAAACCTTTTTTGAGATAGCATTCATTCATTGCAACTTTTCTGCTCAACTCTTTTATTGTAATTGGATCGCCGATATGTTGTAGCAAGATTTCCCTTGCCATGTAAATGCGTTCACGACCAAATTCATCTGCAAGAAATTTGCAGACAAATCCTTCTTCTTTTTCATCAACCAAACATTCAAGGCTGTACAATAAAAGTTCATGCACCTTCGCGTTCACAAAAATATTTTCCATCGCACCGTTGTAACTGTGATCCAGCAAAGCATCCAACGCCACGCGTTTACGGCTGCAAACAGAATAAATTTTTGTAAAAGAGTTCGGATGTTTAAATGCAAGCACTTCATCTTTACGGTTGCTCAGTTTTACATTGTGCACAAACTGGTGAAGAAAAGTTGAAGAAAAATGAAATGAAAAAACGTCAACGGTTTCATGCTTGCCGCTGCAATTTTGCGTAGGTTGTTCGCTGCAATCAGCGCAACTTTTTTCAAAGCAATATTTATTGCCGCTGATGCAAAAGCGCAGCTCAAGAAAATTTTCTTTCGGTTCCTTTTCGTTGTAATGATACACCATCATCCCCGTGTCGTCGCTTGTCCAGCGTTGCTGCGGGTAATACCTGCGAATCACATATTGTATTGAACCGGGAATATGCTGCTCTTTCATGTGCAGCAGGTTCATGTTTGGTTCAATGGTATTGCGGTGAGCAACTTTCAAAACATCTAATGCCTGTAACATATAAGGCAAAACTAATGTATCTACATGGAATTGAGTGTTAAGGTTGTCATAGCAATGTAAAAAGGGGTTTTTATGGGACGAGCGGAAGTGCGGATAGCATCGCCGTTGTGTCACTCACTTTTACGTTCTGAACTTTATTCAGCAAGCTTCGAGTCGTGAGCTACGAGTGAGCTTCCTTCAGTAGAATCATTTCACCTCATTCGCCTTAAACACTCTTATAAAATTTCCACCCAGAATTTTATAAATATCTTTTTTACTGTAACCACGTTTTACCAGCTCTTGCGTGATAAGAGGGTAATCAGTTATTTCATTCAGTTGCTGAGGCGCTGAATTTATGCCATCAAAATCAGAACCAAGACCCACATGATCAACACCAATTAATTTTACTATATAATCAAGATGATCGAGCAGCATAGAAAGCGGCGGACGAAATTGCTCCGATTCATTTTTATATTTTGTGTACAAATACAATTCCCCATAAAACTCGGGCTTTCCTGATTTTCGCAATGAATCAAATTCTGCTTTGTGTTCAGCCATGAAGGCAGTGTTGTGTTTTTCAAAGTTGCTGTCAATAAAACCAGAATAAAAATTTATGCAGATCACTCCGCCATTTTTACCTACGGCTTTTATCTGATCATCTTTCAAATTGCGGAACACGGGGCACAAACTATAAGCGCAACTGTGCGAAACGATAACAGGTTTTGAAGTAGTGTTGATCGCATCCCAAAATGTTTTTTCACCAACATGCGAAAGATCAACCATCATTCCCAATTCGTTCATGCGCATCACAATCTGCTTTCCAAAATCACTTAATCCTTTTGGCTGATGCAATAAAGAATCATGCGTTTCTTCCATTGCAGACGTTGCCCATGGATTAGAGTTGTTCCAGGTCAATGTCATGTATCTCACACCGCGCTTAAATAAACTGTCAAGTTTTAAGAGATCGTTTTCAATCATGTGTCCGCCTTCAACGCCCATCATACAACCAAGCTTATGTTGCTTTACCGCCTGCATCAATTGTTCCGGAGTTTTTACGATCATCATTTTATCAGAATTGCGGTTGCACCAAGCATACAAAGTATCGATCTCCCTGTTGGCAAACGCAAAAGGATTTTTTTGTTCGCCATCACACCAGATAGAAAATATTTGCACATCAACTCCGGCTTCTTTCATTCGTTGCAGATCACTGTATGTTTTACCTTTCAAGTTTGCATCAAAGCTGTAACCGCCATCAATGCAGGTGGAAATAATATCATTGTGTGTATCAATAAGAATTGCTTTGAAGTGGATTTTTTTATAATCCTGTGCATGTAAATTATTAGACACGAAAAGCAGTAAGCATAAAATACTTTGGAATATTTTCATGAGATTTTTTTTGAGCCCGACTAAAATAGTACTATTTATCTTTTGTTGCACCTTGTCTGCCGGCAGGCAGGTCGCACTCGTGTACCACAGTAACTCCATTCAGCAGTTTACATATTCATGTTTTACATTTGCATGATGCCCGATATTGAAAATATAAAAACGATTTGTGTTTGCGGCGCCGGAACGATGGGAAGCGGCATAGCACAAGTAGCTGCACAAGCAGGTTTCCATACAACCCATTTCGATGTAAATCCGATCATGCTTGAAAAAAGTAATGCGTCAATTACTGTTTCGTTACAAAAGCTTGCAGAAAAAAATAAAATATCTGAAAAAGAAAAAAGCCAAACATTACAGCGATTATCCTTCACTAATAAAGTTGAAGAGTGCAAAGCCGATGTTATTATCGAAGCGATCATTGAAAACAAAAAAGAAAAGATTGACCTGATCAATAAACTTGCTTCTATCAATTCTAGTGAAACAATTTTTGCTACAAACACTTCTTCAATTTCTGTAAATGAAATTGCAAACGCAACAAATATTTCGTCAAGAATTATCGGCATGCATTTTTTCAATCCCGCTCCTTTAATGAAACTTGTGGAAGTTGTAAGAACGCAACAAAATGATGAAGCGGTGGTGGACACAATTGTTGCGCTTGCAAAAAAGTTTGGAAAAACTCCCGTTGTTTGCAAAGATTCACCGGGCTTTATTGTTAATCGTGTTGCACGTCCTTATTATCTTGAAGCATTGAAGCTTGTCGAAAAAAACTTAGCAGACATAGAAACTATTGATGCAATAATGGAAACAACAGGTTTTAAAATGGGCCCTTTCAAATTGATGGATCTTATTGGCATTGATATAAATTATTCTGTAAGCAATATTGTGTGGGAGTCTTTAGATAAACCTGAACGCTTAAAACCTTCGTCGCTTCAAAAAGAAAAGGTTCAGCAAGGTGATCTTGGGAAAAAAAGCGGTAAAGGATTTTATAAATATTAATTGAGTCTTGCATGCAGGAAAACATCATCCATATTGACTCTTCTTCTCAGGAAAAAATTTTGGTGACCGGCGCAACAGGATTGGTGGGTTCTCATTTAATCAAAACGCTGACTGCATGCAAAAAAAATGTAAGAGCATTATACCGCACTTCAATTCCTCAATTTGAAAATGCTGATAAAGTTGAATGGATGCGGGGAGATATTCTTGACATCTATTCACTTCAAGATGCAATGCAGGATGTAAACAAAGTTTATCATTGCGCTGCCATCGTTTCATATGATCCAAAACAAAAAAAATTATTACACACAACAAATATTGAAGGAACGGCGAATGTTGTAAATGCATGCATAGAAACTAATGTAGAAAAATTATTGTATGTAAGTTCAGTGTCTGCAATTGGAAGAATGCGCCAAAAAGAAATGATCTCTGAACAAATGCAATGGAGCGAAGAAACAAACAACAGTGAATATGGCAGAACAAAATATTATGCGGAAATGGAAGTGTGGCGCGGTATCGGAGAAGGTTTAAATGCGGTTATAGTAAATCCAACGATCATTCTTGGCGCTTTAGATTGGAATAAAACTTCTTCTGCTATCTTTAAAAATGTTTACAATGAATTTCCGTGGTACACTGACGGTGTTACAGGCTTTGTCGATGTGGAAGATGTTGTGAAAGCAATGATATTATTGATGGAAAGCGATATCAGCAGAGAGCGTTTTATTATAAGTGCAGCCAATCTTAGTTATGGTGAGGTTCTAACCGCAATTGCAAAAACATTCAATAAAAAAATTCCCCGCAAAAAAGTTACACCTCTTGTTGCAGAATTGGTTTGGCGGGCAGAAGCAGTAAAGAGTTCATTGAATGGACATGCTCCTTTGATCACAAAAGAAACTGCAAGAACTGCACAGGCAAAAGTTTTTTTTGATAACACTAAGTTGCTAAAATTTCTTCCTCAATTTCATTACACATCTGTTGATGAAACAATCCAACGAATTTGCGGCGAGTATAAGAAGATGTATAATCTGCAGTAAGAATTTTATGTAGCCGGCTTTTGAAATTCTTTTCAACTGCTGTTGCGTCGAAGACTTGTACCGTGAGAAAGCTATGAGCTTTTAGCTGCGAGCTTCGAGCTGGATTTCTCGTAGCTTGTTGAGTAATGTTCAGAACGCACAAGTGAGTGACACAACAGAAGCATCATAGTAGCACTACAGTTAAGTACAAAAAAATTTTATTTATCGTTCATCACTTTCTTCCACAACTCAGGAATTCTTTTCACCCAAACAAATTCTTTCTTTTTTGTTTGCGCATCTTCTGCAGGAGAACCAAAATAAATTTTATTTCCCTCAAGAGAATACGGAACACCACTTTGTGCATATACAATCGCATTAGCGCCGATGGTTAAAGTTTTGCTTACTCCAACTTGTCCCCAAAGTGTAACACCATCTTCAATAACAGTTGCGCCGGCAATTCCAACCTGTCCGGCAAACAAACAATTCTTTCCAACGTTTGTATCATGACCAATGTGAACGAGATTATCAATCTTTGTTCCCGCGCCAATTCTTGTGCTTGCAGTTACGCCGCGATCAATCGTGCAGCCTGCACCGATTTCAACATCATCTTCGATTATAACATTGCCGCAACTTTGCATTCGCTTGTACCAAACATCACGGTTTTTTTTTGTGTTGTAATAAAATGCATCGCTTCCAATCACACTGCCGGCTTGGATTACAACGTCATCGCCAATTTCTGTGTAATCCATAATCACAACATTCGGATGAATGATGCAGTTGTTGCCAATTACAACATCTTTACCAATAAAAACATTCGGCATCACAACAGTTCCTTTACCAATTTTTGCGCTATCACTTATTGGTTTTGTCGTGGGGTTGAATGGACGGAAATGATTTACGATTGTTAAGTAAGCTTCGAAAGGTTCATCAACCACAATTAAATTTTTTCCTTGAGGGACTGTTACATTTTTTGTATTGATGATGATATGCGTTGCATTGCTGCTTAAACTTTTGTCATAATATTTTGGATGATCAACAAAACACAGATCGCCTTCCTCTACTTTATGAATTTCATTGATGCCAAGCACTTGCGCTGAACTATTCCCCACAATTTCTCCATGAATAAGTTCTGCGATCCATTTGACTGTTACAGGTTTTGGAAATCTCATGACAATAATTTTTGCAAATGTATATTCTCTGTAAAGGATTTTTATTTTTCTCTCAATGCTTTCAATTTAAAAAGCTGTTGTTGCATGTTCATCATCACATATTTTTTTGATAGGCTATCGTTTCAATTTTTTAATTTCTATTTAATCTTAGCGAGTATGTTTATTATTCTGATCATTGCAAAGACTAAATATAGCAATATGGTTTTTTGATCTAAGAAATCAATGTGCATTGAAATGCAATGTCCATGCATGTTTCAGCAATTGTTGTTTTTATAACACGTTCCTTATTTTTATGTTTTTCATTTTGGGAAATCATGTGATAAGAGAATATATTGATGTTGCAATTCACATCTTAAAAAAAAATGTGCATAAAATAGTTTCAAAAATTTTTTGAGTTAGAAAAAACTATTTATAATATTGTGTTGGGAATTTGAATTCCCTGTACTTACTAACCCATCCATATAGAAAATCCCGCTTCGTGCGGGATTTTTGTTTTTGATATGAAGCGCTATTTTATCATCTATAAACCTTATCTCGTTTTATCGCAATTCACTTCTCAATTGAATAAGCAAACACTTGCCAATTACTTTTTGTTTCCAAAAAATGTTTATCCTGTTGGTAGATTGGATGAGGACAGCGAAGGTTTGTTAATTCTTACAAGCGATGAAAATTTGAACAACCGCTTGTTGAATCCTTTATTTATGCATGAACGTGAATATTGGGTTCAGGTGGAAGGAATAATATCACAAGAAGCTGTAATGCAGTTGGAGCAAGGTGTTGAGATAAATGTGAACGGCAAGCTTTATAAAACAAAACGTTGCCGCATTTCAATTTTTAATGAAGAACCTTTTTTGCCTGAGAGAAATCCGCCGATACGTTTCAGAAAAAATATCACTACTTCATGGATAAAAATGATATTGACAGAAGGCAAGAACAGGCAGGTGAGAAAAATGACAGCGAAAGTTGGTTTTCCTACCTTGCGCCTTGTGCGTTACAGAATTGAAGATATTGAACTGGGCAATATGCAACCCGGTGAAATAAAAGAGTTATCAAAAAGATCGATCTACAAAAAATTATTTCATGAGTGAACATTACGAAGTGAAAAAAGAAAATTATTTTATCAGCACTGATAATTCAAAATTGAATGTTGATATGATCCATAATTTTTTGTCAGAAGAATCTTATTGGGCAAAAGGAATTCCAAGAGCAGTTGTGGAAAAATCAATCATTAATTCATTATGCTTTGGAGTTTATTGCAATGATGAACAGGTTGGTTTTGCAAGACTGGTAACAGACAAAGCCACCTTCGCCTATCTTGGTGATGTTTTTATTTTACCAAAACACAGAGGTAAAGGTTTAAGTAAATTTTTGATGCAAACGATCCATGCGCATCCTGAATTACAAAACTTAAGAAGATGGTGGCTTGGAACAAAAGATGCACATAGATTATATGAACAATTCGGGTGGACAAGAATCACAGAAGATGTTGCAAAAAGATTTATGCAAAAACATAATCCGGATGTTTACAAAAAGACGTTTGAGTGGTTGACTGTTTGAAAGTTTAAATGTGGATTGAACATTGCTGATTAAAGAATAGAACGTACAAGAGTGCGACGCAAGCGAATCTCCATAGTAGTAATGTAGTTTGGCTAAAAAAAATTACAACTTACTAATCTCAATGATCACATCACTTTTACCGCCATTGCTTGTACATACATACACTTTTCCATCGGGTGAAATACAAAGATCACGCAACCTTCCCCACTCATTTTGAAAATATGTTTTTGCTTCAATAACACTCCTTCCGTCATTGCTTAATTTCAATTGTATAATGCTGCTATACTTAAGTGTCATCAACAGCAAAGAATTTTTCCATTGCGGAATTAAGTCATGATTATAATAATCAAGACCGCTTGTTGCAAACGTTTCATTACCTGTACTCCAAATCGGTTCTTTCACATTATGCGCTTTGCAAAATGAAATTTCATCTCCGTCACAAGGTCCTTTCACATCAGGCCAGCCATAGTTGCGGTCTTTTTCAATGATGTTCACTTCATCTTCAATATCGGGTCCATGTTCCGATTCATATAAAATATTGTTCACCATTACAAGACCTTGCGGATTGCGATGTCCATAACTCCACACAGCATTATTTGGAAAAGGATTATCAGCGGGGATACTTCCATCAAGATTAATACGTAGAATTTTTCCGTTGAGTGTATTGGTAGGTTGGGCAAGACTTTGATCAAACGCGTCGCCGGTTGTCATAAAAATCTTCGGATGAGGCTCATTCGTTATCCATAAACGCGAACCGTCATGATTGGTACTTCCAACAATTCCGTCGATCAAAACAAATGGCTCTGAAATTGTGTTGTTGCTAAAATGATATCGCACCAATTTCTCAAGATGCTTGCCGCTCTTCTTATAATTGTATGCAACATAAAGCAAACCATTCTTATCAAAATCAGGATGCAGCGCCATTCCAAGCAAGCCGCCCTCATTGCGTGACTCCACTTCGTCGATCCTGAAAGAAAAATTTTTCTTGCCGGTTGCAGGATCAAGCCTGCTGATCGTTCCGCCTCTTTCAGTCATCCATATTTGATTGTTGTGCCAGATTATTTCCCACGGATAATTCAATCCTTTCGCAATAATCCGTGTTGTTGCGTTTAATATATTTTCAACTGGTTCATGATCCGTTGATACTTTCAAATTTTTTTCATGACACGCAAAAGCAAGTGCAGTAATGACATAAACAAAAATTCTTTTCATAAATATTTCCTCGCAATTTTTATTCTCGCTTTTTAAAGTTAGATGGAAAAAAGAAAATTGCATATTCACTGTGACGAATTGTTGTGTATCGCTGACAAGAGGATTATTATGAACCCAACAGTATTGCTTGTCTGAAATTTTGTTGCGTCGCACTCTTGTACTTTGTCAAAGCTATGAGCTGTGAGCTTGATTCTCGTAGCTCATAGCTTGCAGCCTGAAGCTTATCACTACTGTTGTAAAAAACACTAAATTGCCTCACTTTTTATGATACTGATTATTGACGATGATATTGCTGTGCGTGCTTCATTATTGCTCTTGTTCGAAAATGAAGGATACAAAGTTGCAACTGCAGGTTCAGAAGATGAAGCATTGAAAATTTTGAATCAACATGAAATTTCCCTCATCATACTTGATCTGAATTTTTCTATCGAAACATCCGGTGAAGAAGGAATGGCTTTGCTGCAAAAGATTCGTAGTATCGACACCGATGTTCCTGTGATTTTAATTACCGGTTGGGGAACAATTCAACTTGCAGTGCAGGGAATGAAATTTGGAGCAAACGATTTTATCACCAAACCATGGAATAACGATTACCTGCTTCAATCAGCAAGAACATTATTAAATCTCCAGGAGAAAAAAACAGAACATCACACACGCAAACAACTCGATAACTTATACAACTTTCAACACATCATTGGTGAAGATAAGCGGATGCTTGATTTGCTGGAAACAGTAGGTCGTGTTGCAGAAACGGATGCGTCCGTTTTAATAATGGGTGAAAGCGGAACGGGAAAAGAATTGATTGCCGAAGCGATTCATCAGAACAGTTTGCGAAAGAACAGACCATTCATAAAAGTAAATCTTGGTGGGATTTCAACTTCTTTATTTGAAAGCGAAATGTTTGGTCATGTACGAGGTGCGTTTACTGATGCAAGAACAGATCGTATCGGTCGTTTTGAATTAGCAAATAAAGGAACAATTTTCTTAGATGAAATTGGTGATCTTGATTCAGGCAGTCAGGTAAAATTATTGCGTGTGTTGCAAGACAGAACTTATGAAGTGCTTGGCAGCAGCAGAACAAAAGTTGTTGATGTTCGCGTTATCAGCGCAACAAATCGAAATTTGGAAGAGATGGTTGATAAAGGAACGTTCAGGGAAGATTTGTTGTATCGCATCAATCTTATCACGATTCATTTACCTGCATTAAGAGAAAGACCAAAAGACATTCCATTGCTCGTGAATTTTTTCATCAATAATTTGAAAGAGATTTACAATCGTCCGAACCTGACTGTTACAAAAGATGCGATGAAATGGTTACAGCAATTACCTTTACCCGGAAACATAAGGCAATTAAAAAATCTTGTTGAAAGAACGGTTTTGGTGACCAGAAAAGATCAACTTGATACAGAAGAGTTTCGTGCACAACTCGAATTATCACCGGGCAAAAAAGGAAGCATGCAATTGCCGGAAGTCGGCGTGTTAACGCTTGATGAAATTGAAGTGCTGATGATAAAGAAAGCCCTTGACTTTCATAAAAATAAAATTTCGAAGGCTGCGATGTCATTGGGTTTAACGCGGAGTGCTTTGTACCGGCGATTAGAAAAATACAACATACCTTACGATGAAGCTTCGGACTAAATTCCTTCTGTTTGTAATTATACTGCACGCCGTTGCATTGGCACTATCATTTTATATTTTCAAACAGAATAAAATTTTTTTCATTGCTTCCGAAGTATTGATTTTGATTTCTGTTTTCATTTCATGGAAATTATACAATGAGCTTATTCAACCGTTGAATATGTTGATGCAGGGAACCGATGCAATAAAAGACAGAGACTTCAACGTAAAGTTTGTGAAGACAGGAAAATATGAAATGGATGAACTAATAAATGTTTACAATCACATGATAGATGAATTGCGAAAAGAAAGAACAAAGCAGGAAGAGCAACATTTTTTTCTTGAAAAACTTATTCAAACTTCGCCTACAGGAATTATCATACTCGATTTTGAAGATCATGTGCAGCAAATAAATCCAAAGACTCTGGAATTACTTAACCTTGATGAAATGGATGTAAAAGGAAAATCTTTACACGAAATAAATCATCCGGTTGCACAACAGATCATTCAGCTAAAGTCGGGAGAATCAAAAACTATTACATTATCCGGTTCCGCAACATATAAAATTCAAAAATCACATTTCATTGATCGTGGTTTTCCGCGGCACTTTATAATGATTGAAGAACTCACAGCAGAGATTTTAGCTGCAGAAAAAAAAGCTTATGGAAAAGTCATCCGCATGATGGCGCATGAAGTAAACAACACGATCGGTCCGGTAAATTCAATTCTTGAGTCTGCGTTAAAAGCAAATGAACTTTGGAAAGAAAAGAAAAATTATTCTTTGCAAACAGCTTTGCAGGTAGCAGTTAACCGTAACCATAACCTGAACTTGTTCATGCGGAATTTCGCGGATGTGGTGCGGCTTCCCGAGCCCAATAAAAAAACAATTGATTTAACCCAGTTAATAAGATCAGTTGCAAAATTGATGGAATTAAAAGCAGGTGAAAAGCAAATTCAATTTGATTATAAACTTGCTGATGTTCCATTTTTTATTTCAGCAGATGCACAACAAATGGAACAAGTGCTGATCAATGTTGTGAAGAATGCAATTGAATCGATTGAAGAAAAAGGCACAATAACATTTGAAGCAAATCTTCAAAAAAGAAGTTTGACAATCACAGACACTGGCAAAGGAATTTCTGCACATATTGCAGAGAATTTATTCAGTCCATTCTTCAGCACAAAAAAAGACGGGCAAGGAATTGGCTTAACATTGGTAAGAGAAATTTTATTGAATCATGGATTTGAGTTTTCTTTAAAAACAGTTGCTGAAAAACAAACAGAATTCCTGATCCGATTTTAGTAGTTCTCTTTTTTTAACCCATTGAACTTTTTTATTTTCAGGACTTAAATTTTTCTTCTTTAATTGTTCAACTTTATTCGTAATAATGAAGTATTTTTCGCTTTCCAAATTATTGTCTGATTAACACTTTATAACTAATACCTATGTTGTTGCTCGGAATCGATGTTGGCACCTCTTCCATAAAAGTTTCCGTCGTTGATGGGCAAACACAAAAATGTGTTGCTTCGGCATATTATCCTGAAACGGAAGCGGAAATTATCTCACATAAAAGTGGCTGGGCAGAACAATCACCCGAAACCTGGTGGGAATATACTCAACAAGCTATTCTCAATGCCAATACAAGTGACGCTTATGATCCGAAAGATATTGCAGCTATTGGCATCGCTTATCAAATGCATGGATTGGTTGTTGTTGATAAAAATAAAAATGCTTTACGTGATTCAATTATATGGTGTGATAGTCGCGCTGTAGAATATGGTGAGAAAGCATTTAAAAATATTGGTGAAGAAAATTGTTTGTCGTGCTTATTGAATTCTCCCGGAAATTTTACGGCTGCAAAACTTGCCTGGGTAAAAGAAAATGAACCGGAAGTTTTTAAAAAAATTGATAAGATCATGTTGCCGGGTGATTTTATTGCGATGAAGTTAACCTGCAACATCACTACAAGCATCTCTGCTTTATCAGAAGGTATTTTCTGGAACTTTCAGAAAGATACTTTATCAGATGAAGTGATGAAATTTTTTGGTTACGATAAAAGCATTATTCCTGAAATAAGAAATGTCTTCGCTTCTCACGGCGAACTGAGTGAAGATGTCGCAAAAAAATTGTCTTTGAAAAAAGGAATACCTGTTACATACAAAGCAGGTGATCAGCCAAACAATGCATTATCGTTAAATGTTTTTGAACCTGGTGAAGTGGCAGCAACAGCAGGCACTTCCGGAGTTATTTATGGAGTAAGTGATCAACTGACTTATGATAAGCAATCAAGGGTAAACAGTTTTGCGCATGTAAATTATACGAAAGAGGAAAAAAGAATTGGCGTGTTGCTTTGTATCAACGGGACAGGTATTTTCAACAAGTGGATAAAGAATTTGATGGGCAGCATCATGAGTTATGATGCGTTGAATGAATCTGCATCCTATATTCAAGCCGGCTCTGATGATTTGTTTATTCTTCCTTTTGGTAATGGCGCAGAAAGAATGCTGAACAATAAAATTATCGGTTCGCATATTCATAACATTGATTTGAATAAACATACTGCTGCACATGTTTATCGTGCAGGGCAGGAAGGAATTGCATTTGCTTTTCGTTATGGGCTTGATATTATGCGTGAAAACAAAATGCATCCTTCAGTGATTCGCACAGGAAGATCAAACATGTTCTTAAGCAATGTATTTACAGGAGCTTTTGTGAATGCAACCAATGTTCCTGTTGAATTGTATGAAAGCGATGGAAGTATCGGTGCAGCACTTGGTGCAGGCATCGGAGCAAAAATTTTTAATGATGCAAAAGAAGCATTTACAAAAATGAAACCTTTGCAATTGGTTGAACCAACAAAAGCAAATGTGTATAATGAGTTGTATGGGAAGTGGAAAAAATATTTGGAGAAGGATATGGAGTAGAAGCCTTCACCACATTCCTATGTTTCTATGGGGTGAAAAAAAGTTCCATAGTATTTCCAAGCGCACAAGTGAGTGACACAACAGGCGATGATAGTAGCACTACAGTTAAGTACATACTTCGGCTTCGCTCAGTATAAAATAAACAAACTATAAACTAAAAACTAATCACATGTCAACACTAATCGGCGACAAAGAATTTTTTAAAGGCATTGGACAAATAAAATATGAAGGTCCCGAAAGCGATAACCCGCTTGCGTTTGCTGGTATGATGAAAACAGAATGATCGCCGGCAAAACTATGAAAGATCATTTGCGTTTCGCATGTGCATACTGGCATTCTTTTGTGAACACTGGTGGAGACCCTTTTGGTGAAGGCACACATATATTTCCCTGGAATGAAAAGAGTGATGCCGTTGCAAGAGCGAAAGATAAAATGGATGCGGCGTTTGAATTCATCACAAAAATGACATTGCCTTATTATTGTTTTCATGATGTGGATGTAGTAGATTATACAAATGATGTGGGCGATAATGATAAGCGTTTGCAAACAATGGTTGATTATGCAAAACAAAAACAACAGAGGCGGAATTAATTTTGATGCAAAGATTCGCCGCAACTCTACTGATCCCGCAGATCTTTTCTATGCGCGCATTGGCGGCATGGATACTTTCGCAAGAGCATTGATCGTTGGAGATAAAATTTTGCAGAATGGTGAATACGCCAAATTCAGAAAAGAACGCTATGCATCTTACGACAGCGGTAAAGGAAAAGAATTTGAAGAAGGAAAATTATCGCTTGAAGATCTGCGTCAATACGCAATTGATAATAGTGAGCCGAAGACGATCAGCGGACGACAAGAATATTTAGAGAACTTAATCAACAGATTCATATAGAAGCCCCATCAATGAGAGAGAAAAGCTCTTCGCGAAAGTGAGGAGCTTTTTATTTATGAAAATGTGCAACAACAATTTTTATTGTTTGCAGAATTTACTCTTTTATTTTCAAGTGAAATAAACTCTTTTGCAAACTTTCGTTATTACTGCTTCATCAACTTCAGAAACTCTTCAGAATCTGCGCCTGCATTGCATTTTAACGGAATTTTCAATTATACAAATGCTTAAAAGGAGAATAGTTTGCGTCTTATAAATGAACGTCACAATTAAAAAAGTTGGGTTATGAAAACGACATCTATACAACAGGAAATATTGCTGATGACCAACACAACATTTTCAAAACAGCAGTTGTGCGAAAAAGATCTTTCAACTAACAACAAACTTTCTGTTATTGAGCAATTGGAAGATGCATGCTGGAATGGTTTATTGTATGAAATGTTTCCGGGTATTGTTGAAAGATCATCAGCAGGTAAACAACTTTATCTGTGGCAAATTCGGCATGGCGAATCTTGTTTGCAAATAGAATTATGCGAACAGCCAAAGGCTATTGATCTTTGGTATTCCATCGATCCGTATTATTTTCTTCTTACAACTTCATACAATTAAATGCGTTGAAAATAGCATGAATTATCTGTAAAATTTTTCGCCGCATTACTTCCGGTTCGTTTTGCCTTTATTTCTAACTCATCTCTTCTTTCGCTTAACCGTTCATCCTATTAAATTCTGTTTTTAGAAGTTTATTTCGAATTTTATTCTAAATATTTTAATTTTACAGAAAATTTTTCGAAATGAATGGAGTTTTAGATGATACAGATATTCATATCCTTGAACTGATGCAGAAGAATGCACGCATTTCAAATGCTGATCTTGCACGGGAATTAAATATGGCGCCATCAGCAGTTTTAGAGCGGGTAAAAAAACTTGAGCGGAAAAAAGTCATCACGGGATACTTTACTCAAATCAATCCTGTTGCTGTTCAGCAAAAACTGCTTGCGTTTATCTTTATAAGATCTTCAGAAGGTTTTACATGCAGCAGCAAAACGGCGCAGGCATTGTCAAAAATTCCTGAAGTACAGGAAGTGCATCACATTGCAGGTGAAGATTGTTTTCTTGTAAAAGTGCGCACAGAAGATTCTGCGTCACTCATGAATCTTATGCGCAGCTCTTTACAAAAAATTCCAAACATTGCTTCCACCAAAACAACTATCGTTCTTGAAACGGTTAAAGAGCAACAGCAATTGGTTATCAGGAAAAAATAAACTTATGGCAAACACAACAAAACACCATGCTTCGCAAATAATGGTCATCATTGCATTCGCTATTGTGTATATCGTTTGGGGTTCTACATATTTTTTTATACAAAAAGTGGTACGTGAAATTCCTCCGTTCTTTATGGGTGCACTTCGTTTCGGAATAGCAGGAATTTTATTACTCACATGGTGCATAATAAAAGGCGAAAACGTTTGGCAACGACAACAAATAAAAAACGCTGCGATCAGCGGAGCGATGATGCTTTTTATTGGCAACGGTGCAGTGATATGGACAGAACAAACTTTAGCAAGTTCTCTTGTTGCAGTGCTCGTGTCTGCAGCGCCATTATGGTTTGTTCTGCTGGATAAACCAAAATGGAACGAAAATTTCAAAAGCCGTGAAACGATCATTGGCCTTATTGTTGGCTTTGCAGGTGTGGTGCTGCTTTTCAGTGAAAGCACTATCAATGCTTTCTCCGCCGGAAACGCTTTTCAATTTTTAGGATTGATAATTCTCATTATTGGTTCTATCAGTTGGTCCGGCGGTTCGCTTTATGCGAAATATAAATCAACGGGTTCAACTTCTGTAAACACTGCCTGGCAAATGATTGCGGCAGGCATTGCATTTTTGCCCTTCGCATTTATAAGCGGTGAGCAAAAAAACTTTCAATGGCAATCAGTAAATATTGCTACATGGCTTGATCTTTCTTATCTCATATTCTTTGGTTCGCTTGCGGCTTACAGCGCCTATGTGTGGTTGCTCAAAGTTCGTTCCGCAACCCAGGTAAGCACTTATGCGTATGTGAATCCTGTTGTCGCAGTATTACTTGGTGTTTTTATCGGCGGAGAAAAAATGTCTTTGATTCAACTTGCAGGACTTGTCATCGTTCTTATCAGTGTGTTTTTGATCAATCGTTCAAAATACAGACAAACATCCAATCCAAAATTGAAAGTTCAAAAAAGTGAAGGCAGGACTGTATCTGCATATAATAAGTAGAAAATATTTTTGAGCCACGCTTGATTGTTACAATTAAACTTCTGTTGCCCGTCCGTAACGGCACGGGCGGACGCGCATCTTTCCGATTTTATCGGAATCCCGCTTTGCGGGACTTGTACGCTTTGTTCTTTATTCAACAACTTCAACATGCTTCATACACCGGATCAACAACACCATGCTTAAAAGTGCAAGCACAAACATTGCAACAGCAACGGAATAATCACCTGTAAGTCCTTTTGATTTCATTAACACTGTCAACGCGCCAATTGTTAAGTCCATTAAAATTAAAAACACCAGCATTGCAGGAGTAAGCAATGAGCCTAATACATTTTTGCCCAACAAAAGAAACCCAGTTATAAAAAGTGCGGGCAAACAAACTGAAAGATCAATCACATAAACAGGATTTGTAAGCAATCCTGTTTCAATTAAACTTGCTGGAGTAACTTGATTTATAATCGCCGGAACAATTTCAGCAAGCCATAATAAATAAAATAAACAAGAAATAACAATAAAATAAATTCCTATAGTTCTTCTCACACTTTTACTTGTTACACTTTTTATAATTGGTTTTTGTATTTGCGAAAGCAGAAAATACATGAACGAATAAAAACATAATCCAAGAGTAGTGCAGTAAACAATAAACAATCTATTAAAATGAAGTGCAAAACAGTAGATAACAAACGTGTAAATAAGATAAAAAATCACTCCGCTCCAAAACAAACCGGCGATCTTATTTTTTTTGAAGGCAAGAATTGCTGTTATCATTAATGAAGGCATTACTAAAAAAAGATCAACTGCATCCTGGGTTACCGATTGTGTTTTCCAGTTAAATGTTTCTTTGGAATAAATATCAGGAGAAACCAATCCGGTGACACTTGTAATAATTATAAACACTGAAATTATAATAGATATAAACAAAATTATTTTACCGCTCATTTCTTTCATAAAAGTCAAAGCTCCGATAAAAATCAATTTTTAAAAATGATGATGGTCATTCAAATCGTTGAATGTAATTAGCGTCGTTGAATTCAGATACTGACAAAATTTTTCTACTTTCAGCAGTAAATTTTCTGCGTATGAAAAAAATCCAGGCACTCCTGTTGTTGATTTTTATTTTTCAGTCCACCGCAAATGCTCAAACAAAAAGATCAATTCTCCCTTCTGATATTTATCACATGCAGGATGTAAGTGATCCGCAAATTTCTCCTGATGGCAACTGGGTTGCATATGTTTTAAGCTCTGTTGATAGCGTGAAAGATAAACGCAATAAAGATATTTGGATGATAAGTTGGGATGGAAAACAAAACGTACAACTAACCAATAGTCCTGAAGACGAAGCATCACCTCGCTGGAGTCCCGATGGGAAATATCTTTCATTTCTTTCTTCACGAAGCGATGGTAACAAAAAAGATGATGATGATAATAATGCTCAGTTGTGGTTATTGAACAGGCTTGGAGGTGAAGGCAAAAAAATAACTTCTGTAAAAGGTGAAATCGAAGATTATGCATGGAGTCCTGATGGTTCTAAAATTTTGCTTTCAATGAAAGACCAAAATTTTTCTGATACGGCAAAATCAAAAGTGCGCAAGCCTTATGTTATGGATCGTTATCATTTCAAGCAAGACTACATTGGCTATCTCGATAGCGGCGCTATTCATTTATATGTTTTCAATTTATCAACACAAAAACTCGATACATTAACGAAGGGAATTTATGATGAAACAGAACCCGCATGGAGTCCTGACGGAAAACAAATTGCCTTCACAAGTAACCGCACAGAAAATCCTGACAAAAATGAGAACACAGATATTTATGTAATGGATGTTATTCCTGATGCATCAATAAAAAAATTAACAACATGGACTGGCGCAGATCATGAACCGCAATGGAGTCCTGACGGAAATTACATCGCTTATCTGCAAAGCAGCAGCAATGAAAATTTTACAATGTATGGCGAAGATCAGTTATCAATAGTTTCTAAAGACGGAGGAGATCCAAAGTTGTTATCAAAAACTATTGACAGACCTATTTCAAATCCCCGATGGAGTAAAGATGGCAAATCAATTATAGCCTTAATGCAAGACGATCGGCAAAACAATGTCGTGGCATTTGATGTTGCAACAGGCAACATGACCAAAGTTGCGACAGGTGAAAAAGTATTTGCATCACTTGAACTGAATAAATCAAATGGTAGTTGGATCGCAAGAATGAGTGAACCACATCTTCCTTTTGAATTAGTTGCATTGGAAAATGGAAACACACGCCGTTTAACTTTCGTGCAGGATTCTTTTCTCGCACCGCTTCAACTTGCAACTGTAGAGGGTTTCAAGAGCAAGAGCAAAGATGGAACAATTGTTTCCGGTCTTCTGTATAAGCCAGCAAATGCAGAACCCGGAAAAAAATTGCCGCTCGTTCTTTACATACACGGCGGACCCGTTGGCCAGGATGATTTTGGTTTCAGTCTTGGTTCACAAATTTTTGCAGACGCAGGTTATGCAGTTGCGCAGATTAATTATCGCGGCAGCAGTGGTCGCGGCGTTGATTTTACAAAAGCAATTTATGCGGATTGGGGCAACAAAGAAGTGATGGATATTCTCGGCGCTGTTGATTATTTGATTGCACAAGGCATCGCAGATCCAAATCGTATCGGCATCGGTGGATGGAGTTATGGCGGTATTCTCACCGATTATTGCATTGCAAGCGATCCACGCTTCAAAGCCGCATGCAGCGGGGCTGGCAGCGCATTGCAAACGAGCATGTATGGTGTTGATGAATACATCAATCAATACAATAACGAATTAGGACCGCCATGGAAAAATACAGAAAAATGGATCAAACTTTCGTATCCGTTCTTTCATGCGGATCGAATAAAAACACCAACGCTTTTTATGGCTGCTGAAAAAGATTTCAATGTTCCATCTGTTGGCGCGGAGCAAATGTACCAGGCATTAAAAACAAACGGCATCAAAACAGAGCTTGTGATTTATCCCGGGCAACATCATGGTTTAAGCATTCCGAGTTACCAGGCAGATCGTTTCACAAGATATTTGCAGTGGTTTTCAAAGTATCTGAAATAAATTGTTACTTGTTATAATTTTTTGAGTGATAATTTTATGATACCAGCTTTATTTTTCATAGCATCTTCGTTGCGTCGCAATCACTTCATCTGCAGGATAAATGGTATCTATGCGAACATAAAATACATTTGCATCTTTTTTAAAGTCTTCCTTTAGGGAGATTTAGAGGGTAACAACTTTATTGAACAATATGAAAGCAGTTATCATAACAAAATTTGGAGCACCCGGTGTGTTGCAGGTACAAGAAAGACCTGTTCCATCTCCACAAGAAAATGAAGTATTGATACATATAAAAGCCGCAGGTGTAAATCGACCTGATGTCTCACAACGAAAAGGAAATTATCCTCCGCCTCTGGGTGCTCCACAAGATATTCCCGGTCTTGAAATTGCCGGTATCATTGAATCTTGCGGCAATGCACTCACACAATGGAAACAAGGTGATAAAGTTTGCGCATTGATTCCCGGTGGTGGTTATGCGGAGTATGCAATAGTAAATGCTTCGCATTGTCTTCCTGTTCCTTCAAATTTAAATTTTGCAGAAGCTGCTTCTTTGCCTGAAACTGTTTTTACAGTTTGGCACAATGTATTTCAACGCGGACAATTAAAAAGCGGGGAAAATTTTTTAGTGCATGGAGGCAGCAGTGGCATCGGTATCACTGCAATTCAAATAGCAAAAGCGATTGATGCAAAAGTTTTTGTTACTGCAGGAAGTGATGAAAAATGTAACGCGTGTATCGAATTAGGTGCAGATAAATGTGTCAACTACAAAAAAGAAAATTTCGAAGATGTGTTGAAAGATGATGGTGCAGATGTTATTCTTGATATGATTGGTGGAGATTATGTTCCAAAAAATATCCGCCTGTTAAAAGTTGACGGAAGACTTGTATTTATTAATGCAATGAAAGGAGGCAAAGCAGAATTTGATGCTATAGATGTGATGCGCCGCAGGCTTACAATTACAGGAAGCACTTTGCGCAATCGTGATGCACAATTTAAAGCACAGCTTGCTGAACAAGTGCTGCAAAATGTTTGGCCGCTAATTGAACAAGGGAAATTTAAACCTGTTATTTACAAAACATTTCCTCTTGAAGAAGCATCCAAAGCACATGAATTGATGGAAAGCAGTGAGCACATTGGAAAAATTATTTTGCTGAATGATTAAACAGCAAAATTGCTGCAACCATTCAGCAAAAATTTAAGTAGTGCGAAGTGCAATCAGCAATTAATGCTGATGCACAGGTTGATCACGAAGCGCTTTTACCTGGTTATGAGACTTTAATAACATTTCATGCTGTTCAGTGAGAATCGGCCTGAGATATTCGGGCAGGTTATCATCTTTAAAAGCAGTGTGGTAAGCTTTTAATGCATTGTCTTCACCAAATTCACAATTCTCTAAAACCGCGTGCCTGTCGTGTCCTGTGAACACTGCCTTTACATCCATCCATGCACGGTAAATTTTTCCACCGCCTGTTGTGCCTGTTGCCATTTCTCCCCCGAATCCCTGCACTTCTTTTCCAAGTACCATTACATTTTGGCGACTTTGATCAATAAATACTGCGAATAAAGTTTTAAGATCATCATTGTCATCTTTCAGTTCTTCTATTGCACGTTCATAACCTTTGATGCGATCATTGTTGATCTGTATAAGATCATTCAAAATTTCAATTGCTTCTTTTGATGTTTTCATAATTATAATTTTATTCAGAAAAAGGATAAAATTTTCATGCCAGTTAATGAAAAATAATTTTAAAATTTATTTGTCATATAATAAATGCCACGGAGAACCACGGAGGTTTGAGAGCCACTGAGAATAATATTTCTATGGTTCTCATTCATAAAACTCTGCGGCCGTCTGTGGGGAATTTTTACAAATCTAAAAGTGAGAATTAACAAAAACGAGTTAGAAGTAGCTCATAGTTCAATTGAAAGAAGAACGACAAAGTGAGTGACACAACAGGCGATGCCACATGCAATGCAGCTCATTTCAAAAAAAATAAAAAACAAAAATTATTTTCTTGCTGATAAACTTCCGGCAAGCATACCAAGAATGAGACCAATTAAAAGTCCTGCTCGCATATTTTTTATTATGAGGCCAATAGCAACACCAAGCACTACCAAAAACCAGATAGCAACTTTTCTTCGTCCGCTTTGTTCTTTTTCAGCCATGTTATTTATTTTTTGGAAGCGCGATTAAATTCGCCATTAGTCGATATGCGCCGGGAACACCTGCAGGCAATTCACGGAAGAACACTAAACCTGTGTACACAAAATTTCCTTTGCCGTATTTTGCAATGATAAGACTACCGTTGCTTTCAGATTCATTTGCATCATGCATACCAAACAACGCTTCATAATTAGGATCATGTTGCTCAGCCTGGTAAATGCTGCGCTCTTGTATCCATCCTTCAAAATCTTTTGAAGTTATTTTGTTCGGTTCGTTTAAAGCAACGTGATTTGGCAACAGCATATGCACTTCGGCATTTTCATCTGTGACTCTTGTTCCGCTCACTATAAAAGGATAAGGTCCGATCTTTGCCGGAACGTTGCTAACAAAATTGCGTGTGTTGTACTGCACAATATAATTGCCGCCATTTTGTATGTAACGCATCAACACATCGTATTTACTGTTCATCCAATCATCCACATTGTAAGCACGCACACCTGCAATTACCGCATCAAATTGTTTAAGATTTTCATCAGTGATGTTAGATGGATGCAGGAATGTTAAGTTGTAGCCCATTTGCTGCAACGCTTGTGGTACTTTATCGCCGGCGCCTACGATGTAACCAATGTTCTTCCCTTTTACTACAACATTTATTTTTTCTGCTTTAGCTTTTAACGGAGTGTAATAGATGATCGGCGGAATGTGTTCGTAAGAAATTTTGTGTTCATCAAGAATGGGTTGTTCATAAGGAATATTTTGATCATCGACAATTTTATTGGTTGCAACACCGATTTCTGTGCTTCCGGAATTTGCATTTGTTGTGATGATTGCTTTTGCATCTTCGTCTGCGTCATTTTTTAATGAATCATCAAAAGTACCGCCTGTTAATTTCCATTCGTTGCCTGATGTAAGATGCACATTTACTTCGTTGAATCTTTTCTTTGTTTGCAAATCAAATTCTACTTGTTTTTCTTTTGCTCCATCTAATACATATAATGGCTGATCAAACGAACCGGTGATAGGAGGAACTACACGCAGAGGCTGGTACACTTCGCCTTTCACAGGATCTGTGAATTTGTGTTGAACAGGAAGATCGATTGCAAAATCAGTGTTGTTTATTGTGAAAGTGAATGTGGCTTTATAAGCAGGATCATTTTCTGCTTTGCCTATGAGTTGCTGATCACTTACATCAAAGCTTCCTGATTGCAAAGGTTTTTCAAGCCAGTAAGGCTGAGAGATCTTTGCATCAATGGGAACATTAAACGAATGGTAAGTTGTGAGGTTTTGATCATAGGGCAAATCTTTGTTGATGCCTGTATCGAAAGAAAGCATTTGAATGCCTTTCAAAACAACATCATCATTGTTTCTTTTATTCACAGAAAATTGCACATTAAATTTGTCTCCCTGGATTGCATATTCACTATTTGTTGTCGCTTCAGCAAACAGACCACTGCATTCAACAATTAAATTTTTTACTTCCTGTAATTTTTTCTCTCTCCAATATTGAGCAGGTAGTTTTTCAATCGTTTGATATAAATTAATAAGCGCAGCAACAGAATTTTCAGGATGTTCAAAATTATAATTGCGAAGAATATCTTCAACTTGTGTTGAGATATCAGCATTTTCCGTTCGAGCCCATGTTGTATCAACTCCATCCATCAAACTATTCTTTGGAGCATCGCCTGCTGTTGTTTCAAAATATTCAAATGCTTGTCCGCGCTGGCGCGCTATGCCAAAGCCCTGGCTCTTGTGCTGGCTGCGGCTTTCACTTGCAATCTCTCCGTAACTTTTTCCAAGTATGCTATTGTATACGCCAACATCCATTTTAAATTGGTTCTCGTTGATTGTATTGTTGTTGCCAAAGTTGAAAGTATTCCAAACAATTCTTTTTGCCTGCCAGGGATGAACACCATATTTAAATTGTTCGGGAAATTTTGTAGAATCTGATGCTGCAAAGAATGCTTCTTTCGCAAGTATTTCGGAAGCCTGGTGGTGACCATGACCAGCACGTTCATCGCCGGGAAAACGGGTGATGATAACATCCGGTTGAAATTTGCGGATCACCCAAACCACATCGCTTAATATTTTATCATGTCCCCATGTTTTTAGTGCTTCGTCTGCAGATTTACAAAAACCAAAATCATAAGCACGGGAAAAAAATTGTTCAGCGCCATCATTTCTTCTTGCAGAAAGCAGTTCCTGTGTTCTTATTAAACCGAGTTCTATTCCTTGCTCATCACCGATAAGATTTTGTCCGCCATCACCACGGGTTAAACTCATGTAGCCCGTTCTGAATAATTTTTCTTTTGAGAAGTAAGCGAGCAATCTTGTATTCTCATCATCAGGATGTGCTGCTATATACAACACACTTCCAAGAACATTTAATTTTTTTATTTGAAGATAAATATCGGCGCTTGAATAAGTCGGAGGTGCCTGTGCATAGGAGAGTAAAAAGTAAAAAGTAAAAAGTAAAAAATGTGAAGCAGCTAAAATTCCTGCTCTGAAATTGCTTTTCATATCAATCATGTTGGAAAGCGAAGATAAGGTGAGAAGCTGTAAATCGTAAGCGGTGAGTGCATTGCAGATAATATTTCGAACGTTAAAGTTCCGCCCGACTGATGCGAGTAAAGCGTGGAGTGATGCAACTGTGATGATACGAGCAGTGTAGCCGCATCTATTCACGTTTTCATTTTTTTCTTTCTTGTCGAAACAATTCCTGCTCTTATCTATTCTCAAAATTTTGAGACTGATATGCTGCTGAGCTTTGTGTTGTCAGTCATGAAAGAGGACTTTATAAAACAAATTTTCTAATCATTAAAATTTAAAACTATGCCTTTCGGATTCATCATTTTAATAAGAGTATTATTTGCAGCATGTATGGTATTCGTTATCGGATACGTGTTTGGAAATTTTTCAAGAAGTGCAACGCTTACAACCATCACAAGAGTTGCATCCATACTTGCAATCGTGTTATTTATCTCAGCCAATATTTTTCTTTTCCGTTTTGGGGTTTGGCGCCAGGGAAATTTTGATGGAAGGAATCATTGCGGCTGGTATCAGCGTGATACAACAATAAGCAAATAAAATATTTCGGGCACACTTGAACTGAACATTTAAAAATAGTAGCAAGCAGTTTATTCATGTTGTGCCCTTTTTAATTCAAAAGATTTTTTATGAAGGCTTCAACACAAAGAAAGATCTGGAGATGGGTACACATTATTTTAAGCATACCTATAGTTGGTTTTGTGTATGGACCTGTTTCAAAAATTCCGCAAGCTGCATTTGCGGTTCGATGGGTATTTTTCCCAATTGTTGTTATTTCAGGTTTGTGGATGTGGAAAGGACAAGCGATAAAAAAATGGTTGAAAAATAAAATAAGGAGCGATCTTTTTGCTGAATTACATTCGGAACACTGAAGTGAGTGACACAACCGGCGATGCCACATGTACTGCAGTTGACTACAAAAAAAATATTTATCTTCATAGCTCACACCTTATTAAATACCAAAGCTTGCTTTATGAAAAAGATTTCAAAACCTTTTTTGTTCTCTTCAGTTTTTATGCTAACTGTTTTTGCAACGGCAAACGCACAAAATGATGACGGTAAAATTCGTATAATTATGTTTGGGGCGCATCCTGATGATTGCGACCAGGGTGGCGGCGGCACTGCGATACTCTTTTCGCAAATGGGATATGCAGTGAAATTTGTTTCTGTCACAAACGGTGATGCGGGACACCAAACAATGAGTGGAAAGGAACTTGCGAAACGTCGTTTCGATGAGGCACAGGAAGCGGGCAAACGTTTCGGCGTTACTTATGATGTACTCGATAATCATGATGGTTTGCTGATGCCAACATTGGATGTGCGTCTTGAAATAATTAAAAAAATTCGTGAATGGAACGCTGATATTGTGATTGCTCCGCGACCAAATGATTATCATCCCGATCATCGCTACACCGGCGTGCTTGTACAGGATGCATCGTACATGGTTGCCGTGCCTGATATTGCGCCAGATGTTCCTGCGCTCAAAAAAAATCCTATGTTCTTATATTATCGTGATCATTTTAAAAGACCAAATGCTTTTCAACCAGACATTACTGTTGATATAACAAATGTGTTTGATAAAAAAATTTACGCGCTTGATGCACATACTTCTCAAATGTATGAATGGCTGCCATGGATAGGACATTATCTTAACGAAATCCCAAGCGGGAAAGAGGATCGCATCAAATGGCTTACAAAACATGAAACCGAATCCATCACTCCTGAGATGCGTGCATCACTTGAAAAGTGGTACGGAAAAGATAAAGCAGCACAGGTGCAATATGCAGAAACATTTGAAATCACCGAATATGGCGCACAACCGAGTGATGAAGAAATAAAAAAAATGTTTCCGATGTTGGGCAAATAGGGATTGAAAATTTTTTTGAAGTGAGCGGCATTGCTACTATTAAACTTTTGTTGTGTCACTCACTTCAACTGAAGTAATTCTCTTCGACAATGAGTGGAATTATCTCAGTTGATT
>Ga0207657_10001043_pt1 | contig 29329 bp, 33 predicted proteins | sample KBSC33metaG_FD_184316 | JGI IMG/M metagenome (GOLD analysis project Ga0207657, IMG submission 184316) | Corn rhizosphere microbial communities from Kellogg Biological Station, Michigan, USA - KBS C3-3 metaG (SPAdes) (version 2) | ecosystem: Host-associated > Plants > Roots > Rhizosphere > Soil ...
GAGGTTCCCGTGCAGGATCGCCAGCCCGCCCTGCGCCTTGACGGGGTCGTCGACGGGCCGGACGACGTCCTGGCCCGGCGCCTCGTCGGCGCGATCGGCCTCCTCGCCGATCGTCCTGCCGGTCACGGTGATCTCGTCGCGGTTCAGCAGCCCGGCGGCGGCGAGGCGACTGAGGATCAGCGGGACTCCGCCGGCGCGGTAGAGGTCGGTCGCCACGTAGCGGCCGCCCGGCTTCATGTCCGCGAACAGCGGCGTCTCCCGGGAGATCCGCTCGAAGTCGGCCATCTCGAGCGGGATGCCGGCCTCGCGAGCGACGGCGAGGAGGTGGAGGACCCCGTTCGTCGATCCCCCGGATGCGCAGACGCAGGCGATTGCGTTCTCGAGCGAGCCCCTGGTGATGATTTGGCTCGGTCGCAGATCGTCGGCGAGGACCTGCATTATCAGCTCGCCGACCTTCTCGGCGACGGTCCCCTTCGCTTCGTCCTCGGCCGGGACCATCGCCGAGCCGCCGGCGGAGATCCCGAGCGCCTCGAACGCACAGGCCATCGTGTTCGCGGTGAACTGGGCCCCGCAGGCGCCGGCGCCCGGGCTGGCGACGCCCTCGAGCTCCCGCAGCTCCTCGTCGCTGACGGTTCCCGCCGCGTGGCCGCCGATCGCCTCGAAGACGTCGAGGATCGTGACGTCGCGACCGTGGTAGCGACCGGGTGCGATCGAACCGCCATAGAGCATGAGCGACGGGATGTCGAGCCGCGCCAGAGCCATCACGCAGCCGGGGATCGTCTTGTCGCACGCCGACAGCGCGATCACTGCATCGAACTGGTAGCCGCGTGCGGTCAGCTCGATCGAGTCGGCGATGACCTCGCGGCTGACCAGCGAGCTCTTCATCCCCTTCGTGCCCATCGTGATCCCGTCCGAGATCGCGATCGTGTTGAACTCCATCGGCGTCCCGCCTGCGGCCCGCACGCCCTCCTTGATGTGCTCGGCGAGACCGCGGAGGTGGAAGTTGCAGGGCATCGCCTCGATCCAGGTGTTCGCGATCCCGATCGTCGGCCGCTTCAACGCCGCATCGTCGAACCCGATCCCCTTCATGTAGGCGCGCGCCGCAGCGCGGTCGGGACCGTCGAAGACGGCGGCAGAACGGGGTCGCGGGAAGTTGGACGATTCGCTCAAGGGATCTGGTCCTATCGGCTAGACGTTTCCGCCGCCGGCGCCGTCGAGGTTGCCCTCGGTGGCCGCGGTGGAGCGGGCCGTCCATTCGCTGAGCCTGGCGATGTCACGGCGGACGTGGTCGGGGTCGAGCTGCCGCCCGGGCAGGTGCATGTTGGCCTCGTTGATCAAACCGCGCTCGTCGGCCTGCAGCCCGAGCCACTTCGCAAGGGCGTCGTCGGCGTCGGGGAGGCGGGTGGCCCCGTCCGGCTCGCTGCGGTCTGGAAAGGAGACGCAGTGCTCGTTGAGGAGCTCGCCGGTGGCGGCGTCGAAGCTGACGATCGGCTTGTGCGGGTAGATCAGGTACCCGTAGGCGGTCCCGTCGCCACCGCCGCCGAAGCAGTGCAGGAACCCGAGCGCCCGGTAGGCCTCGAGCGCCTCGGCGCCGAGGACCTCGCCGAGCAGGCGCTCGGCCCGGCGCTCGGCCCGGAGCTGCTCGCCGGGATCGGGGACGCGCCGGCCGGCTCGGGGCCGCGGCTCCGCACGGGGGCGCAGCCGCCGCCTGTGAACGAGGTCGGGCACGAACGCGAATGCCGCGAGGACGACGCAGACCAGCGCCAGGGCTGCTGCCGCGGCGCCGATCATCCGCCCGCTGCCGGTGGGATGAAGATGACGCGATCGGCGTCGCGGGGCACCTCGCCGAACTCGCGGACGACGACCGCCTCGCGGTGGCCCGCCTCGCGGGTCGGCACCGCCGCCCACATGCCGAGGTCGAGTTGGCGCCGGAAGGCCTCGATCAGCCGGGCCTCGTCCTCAGCGAGCTCCGGATCGCCCTCCGCAAGGAGCTGGTCACCGTGTCCAGGCTTCATGCGGACGAGCTTCATGTGCCGATTATGGCAGCGGCGGAAGCGGCCGCCGCGAGGCGATCGCGAGCGCATCGACCGGTCCGGGGCCGCTGCCGACGTCGCGTAGGCCCATCGCAACGGCATCGGCGGCGCGCCGGCGCGCCTCGACGGCCGCATCGCGGAGCGGGAACCCGAGGGCGAGGAGCCCGGCGAGCGTCGAGCTGTGCGTGCAGCCGGAGCCGTGCGCCGCGCCGTCGGGGTGGATCGGTCCGGGGATCGGGAGCGGCTCGCCGCCGTCGTCGAGAAGGTCGGTCCCGTCGGCGTGGCCGCCGGTCACGATCACGGCGGCGGGACCGAGCGCGCGGATCCCGGCCGCCAGCTCCACCGCCGCGACGCCCTCGCCGGCGCCGAGCAGGGCCCGGGCCTCCGGGAGGTTCGGGGTGACGACGCTCGCGCGGGGCAGCAGCCGCTCGGCTAGCGCGCTCCGCGCCTCCTCGTCGAGGAGCCGGGCTCCGCTCTCGGAGACCATGACCGGGTCGATCACCACCGGCGCGTCGCCGACGGCGTCGAGCGCCGTCGCGACGGCCTCGATCGTCGCGATCGTCCCGAGCATCCCCACCTTGACCGCGTCGATGCCGATGTCCTCCGCGACCGCAGCGACCTGGGCGACGATGATCTCGGCCGGCACGGGATGAATCGCATCGACGCCGACCGTGCTCTGGGCGGTGATCGCGGTGATCGCCGTCGTCCCGTGGACGCCGACCGCCGCGAACGCCTTCAGGTCCGCCTGGATCCCGGCGCCGCCACCGGAGTCGGAGCCCGCGATCGCGAGCGCCACGGGTGTCCGTTCCGGGTCCACGGCAAGCGACTCTAGAGGCCTCAGACAGCCGGGTCGCGGGCCCTCCCCCGCTCCCCGTCCGGCGGCGTCAGGGCCGTTCGCGACCACCGCCCCGACCGCTCGCCGCGCACGTAGCCGTCGCGTTCGAGCCGCGCCAGCGCCACCAGCGTCGCCGTGAACCCGAGGCGGGCGGCGCCCGCGACCGCGTCGGCCGTCGCTGCGCCCGACTCGACCGCCGCCAGGGCCTGCACCCCCTCCTCCGTCAGCGGCGGCCCGCTTGGCGGCGCGATCGAGGCACCCGGGCCGAGGAGCTGGTCGAGGACGTCGCGGGCATCGCGGATCACCGCCGCCCCGTCGGCCAGCAGCCGGTTCGTTCCGCTCGACCGCCACGAGTTGACAGGGCCGGGGACAGCGCCCACTGTGCGGCCGGCTTCGACCGCCATCTCGGCGGTGATCAGCGATCCCGACCGCTCCGCCGCCTCGACGACGACGGTGACGCCGGCGAAGGCGGCCATCAGGCGGTTCCGGGCCGGGAACATCCAGCGGAAGGTCGGCGTCCCGGCGGGCAGCTCGGAGACCACCGCGCCGTTGCCGCGGATCCGCCCGTAGAGGCCGCGGGCCGACCGCGGGTAGGCCCGCTCCGCGCCCGGCCCGAGCACCGCGACGGTCGGGCCGCCGCCGGCCAGCGCTCCCTCGTGAGCGGCGCTGTCGATTCCCATCGCCATCCCGCTGACGACGACGATCCCGGCCGCGGCGAGGGTCCGCCCGAGCTCGAAGGCGACCTCGCGGCCGTAGGCGCCGGCGCGACGGGCGCCGACGATCGTCACGGCACGCTCCGGGTCGAGCGCCGTGATCAGCTCCCGGTCTCCGGTCCCCCAGAGCGCCCGCGGCCCGGCCGGACCGAGCGCCGCCTGCCCGGGCGGCAGACCGGCACGGTGCGTGCAGGTGGACCAGCCGCCGGGCCACGCCCCGCCCTCCTCCGCCCTCCGCGCCGCCGCCGCGGCTCGCTGCCGGTGATCGGTCGGGGCGACCGCGAGGGCGAGCGCCTCGTCGTCGAGTCCGAGCAGGTCGCGAGCACGCTCCCCCGCTCGCGCCCCGACCGACCTCTCGACGTGGGCGGCGAGATCGCCGAGCAGATACCCGCGGCGCAGGCAGTCGGCACAGGCCCCGCTCACGTGGAGTCCCGCCGGCGCAGCGAGAGCGCCTCGTCGACGTGGTCGATGCCGACCTTCGCGGACCCGGCGAGGTCGGCGCAGGTCCGGGCGACCTTGATCACCCTGGCCCAGCCGCGGCCGCTGAGACCGAGCTCGCGATGCCCGGCGATCAGGACGGAGCGGGCCGGACCGTCGAGCCCGGCGACGCCCTCGGCGATCTCGCGATCGCTCATCGTCGCGTTCGAGCGTCCCTCGCCGAGCCGGTCGCGCTGCACCTCGCGAGCGTCGAGGACCCGCGCGGCGACCGTCTCGGAGCTCTCTCCGGGGTCGCCGTCGAGCTCGTCTGCGGCCGGCTGCTCGACGGCGAGCGCGATGTCGACGCGGTCGGCGAGAGCACCGCTCAGCCGCGCCGAGTACGCGCGGGCGCGATCGGCCGTGCAGCTGCAGCGGGCGGAGTCCTCGCCATGGCCGCACGGGCACGGGTTCGCCGCCGCGAGGAGCTGAAAGCGGGCCGGGAACGTCAGCGCCGCCCGGGCCCGGGCGATGGTCACGACGCCGTCCTCGAGCGGCTGGCGGAGTGCCTCGAGGCTCGAGCGCCCGAACTCGCCGAGCTCGTCGAGAAAGAGCACGCCGCGATGGGCGAGGGTGATCTCCCCCGGCCGCGGCGGACTGCCGCCGCCGACCAGGCCGGCCGCCGAGATCGTGTGATGAGGTGCTCGAAACGGGCGCGGCGCCAGCGATCCGTCGGCGCACGGCCGTCCCGCAACGCTGGCGATCTTCGTCACCTCGATCGCCTCGCGCCGCGAGAGCGGCGGCAGGATCGACGGCAGCCTCCGCGCGGCGAGCGACTTGCCGGCCCCGGGCGGGCCGATCACGAGCGCGGCATGCCCGCCGGCCGCAGCCACCTCGAGCCCGCGCCTCAGCCCCGCCTGTCCCTTCAGGTCGGCGAGATCCGGCAGCCTCGGCGCCGGCGATCCAGCCGCAGGCGGATCGGCGACCGCAGGGATCTCTCCCGCCGCGATCGCCCGCAGGTCCGAGAGCGCTCCGACCGCGATGACGTCGAGGCCCTCGACGAGGCGCGCCTCGGCGGCGTTTCCTGCGGCGACCACGAACCGGTCGGCCTGCTCCCGCTCGGCCCGCTCGGCCATCGCCAGCACTCCCGGCAGGGGACGTATCGCCCCATCGAGCGCGAGCTCGCCGGCGAGCCAGCGGTCCGCGAGAGCAACGGCCGGGAGTTGCCCCGAGGCGGCCAGGATCGCTGCCGCGATCGCGAGGTCGAAGCCGGGCCCGGCCTTGCGGAGGTCGGCCGGCGCGAGATTCGCGGTGATCCGCTGCAGCGGGAACTCGAAGCCTGAGTTGACGAGCGCCGCGCGGACGCGCTCCCGCGACTCGCGGACGGCCGCATCGGGGAGGCCGACGATCGAGAACATCGGCAGGCCGCGGTTGATGTCGATCTCGACGTCGACCGGCACCGCCTCGACTCCTGCGATCGCAAATGTCCGGGTCCGGGCCAGCACCGCCGCGACGCTAGGCGGCCCGGCGATACGCGTGGTGTTGCGAATGCGCCGCTTCCGCGCGAGAGGGCGCCGACTTCGGTGCTTTCCCGCGGGCGTCACCGAATCGTCACGCTTGCGGCGCACTCCGGCACGCCGGATGTCCCATTGGGCACGCGCCTGCCGTCACCCTCGGGACATGCGACACCGAGGAGCGGGGCGATGACGAAAGCAAGGCTGCGAACCGGCCGGATCGGTGAGGACCTCGCCTGCCGGCGGCTCGAGCGCGACGGACTCGTGATCGTCGCCCGCAACTCGCGAACCCGCTTCGGGGAGATCGATGCGATCGCGATCGACGGCGAGACGCTCGTCTTCGTCGAGGTGAAGACGATGCGCGCCGGCGGCCTCCGCGGGCCCGAGCAGCCCGCCCATGCCGTCGGCCGACGCAAGCAGATGCAGGTCCGCCGCCTCGCGCGCGCCTGGTTGGCCGAGAACCTCCCGCCCCGCTACCGCTCGATCCGCTTCGACGTGGTCGGGGTCAGGCTCGACGCCGGCGGCGGCTCCGTCGTCGAGCACCTCCCGGGAGCGTTCTGAGTCAGTCCCCGAGGAGGCCGACCTGACGGAGGATCGAGACCGAGTCCGAGTAGACGTCCTTGCGGGCGATCAGACCGTCGGCGAACGGGATCACGTCCATCCCCACCCACTCGATCTGCTTGCCGGTCGGCGGCGCGACGATCTCGCCGCGACGCATCTCGTTGCTGTGGGTCGCGGTCGCCGTCCACTCCTGGACCACGAGGTCGTCGCGGACGTAGAGCCGTCGCCCGGCGAATCGCAGGTCCGGCCAGGCGTCGAAGATCCCGCCGATGTGGTCGCGAACCTCCTCCCCCTCGGCCCGCTCGCCGGCCGTGTGGTTCTCGAAGACCATGCCCGGCGCGTGCATCGCCATGATCGCGTCGAGGTCGTGGTCGTTCCAAGCGTCGTTGTAACGACCGATCGTCTCGGTCAGGTCAACGCTCATCGGCTGCCTCCTCGTTGCTCAGGCCGAGCCTAGCTCCAGCTGGTGGTAGGCGGTGGAGGCGAACGAGCGCCGGTGCAGGGAGCAGATCCCGTTCCGCACGATCGCGTCGCGGTGCTGGGGTGAGGAGTAGCCGACGTTCGTCTCGAAGTCCCAGCCCGGGTAGCGGCCGGCGGCCTGGCGCATGTAGCGGTCGCGGGTGACCTTGGCGACGACCGACGCGGCGGCGATCGCGGCGCTCCGCGAGTCGCCCTCGACGACCGCTTCGTGCTCGACGCGGCAACGCGAGCCGAGTCGGAAGCCGTCGCTGAGGCAGACGGCGTCCGGGACCGCAACCCGGCCGAGCATGTCGGCGAGGGCGTTCAGGTTCGTGACGTGGAGGCCGCGAGAATCGATGCCGCCGGGACAGCGGGCCGTGACCGCGACCCGGCTCGCCGCGGCAAGGACCGCCGGGTAGAGCCGCTCGCGCTCCTCCTCGGTCTTCCGCTTCGAGTCGTCGAGGCCCGCGAGCGTCCTGCGGACCTCGGTCGTCAGACAGCGATAGTCGAGGAGAACGGCCGCGGCGACGAGCGGTCCGGCGAGCGACCCGCGACCGGCCTCGTCGGCGCCGGCGACGAAGCGGCAGCCGAACTGCTGGTCGAAGCGGAACAGCCACGTGGTCCGGCGGCCGTCCGGGCGCCGCGATCGGCGCCGCTTCGGCTTCGCCTCCGCCGGCCCTGCGTCCGGCATCTGCTCAGAGGATTCCGATTCGGTCGAGGGGCCAGTAGGTGAAGAAGGCCTTGCCGATGATCCAGTCCTTGGGAACCGGTCCCCAGAATCTGCTGTCATCGCTGGCTCCACGGTTGTCGCCCATCATGAAGTAGTGATCGGGCGGGATCGTGATCTCCTTCGGAAGGTTGCACCCGCGGGTCCCCCCGCACGGCTTGATGAAGTCGTCCGGGATCGGCTCGCCGTTGACGATCGCGTGACCGTCCCTGATGGTCAGCGTGTCACCGGGGGTGGCGACCACGCGCTTGATGAAGTTCGTGTCGGCGGGTTCGTCGACCGGCTCCGGGCAGGGCTCCCCGGGGGGAAGCGGCTGCAGCCCGCAGGTCTCGGTGGTGTCGGCGCCCTTCGGCGGGTGGAAGACGACGATGTCGCCGATCTCGGGATCGCTGAAGTGGTAGCTGACCCGCTGGACGAGGACCCGCTGGCCGACCTGCAGCGTCGGGATCATCGAGCCGGTCGGGATCTGGTACGGCTTGACGACGAACGCCTGGATGACCAGCGCCAGGCCGATCGCGAAGGCGACGATGACGACGAGCTCGACGATCGCGCCGAACGTCGACTTCGGGCGCGGCATGCGCGTCATGGCGGTTCGCCGACCCGAACGCGCTAGGCGTCCTGCCGCGAAGCCTCATCGTCTGCGTCGGAGTCCTCGGACTCCGCGGCTTCTCCCTCCGGCTCCCCGTCCGGCTCGCTTGCTTCGCCCGCTTCCTGGTCGCCCCCGGCGTCGGCCTGAGCCTCGGGCTCGGCTTCGGCCTCGACGTCGGTCTGCGGCGCCTCGGCCTGGGCCTCCTCGTCCGCCTGGGCCTCCGTCTCGGGCGCTTCGGTCTGCTCGACCTCCTGAACCTCCTGGACGCCCTCCTCGCCGTCGCCTTCGACGGGAACCGCCTGCGGGGCTTCGACCTGTGTGGCTCCCTCGGCGTCGACGGCTTCGCCGTCGGCCGAGCCGAGGACCTCCTCGCCGATTCCCCAGCGGCGCTCGGCAACGCGGGCGGCCTTGCCGACGCGATCCCGGAGGTAGTAGAGCTTGGCGCGACGGACGTCGCCGCGGGCGGCGATCTCGAGCTGCTCGATCTTCGGCGAATGGAGCGGGAACGTCCGCTCGACACCGACGCCGAAGGACTGCTTGCGGACGGTGAACGTCTCGCGCACGCCGCTGCCCTGGCGCTTGATGACGACGCCCTCGAACACCTGGGTCCGGGTCCGGCTGCCCTCGATCACCTGGAAGTGCACGCGGACGCGATCGCCGGCGGCGAACCGCGGCCGTCGCTGCAGCTGCTCGTTCTCGAGGGTCTGGATGATCGTGCTCATAAGCTTCGGAGTCCGGCTCGTCGCGATGCCGCCGGGTCGATGCCCCCGGTCGGCGGCCCGGTTCGTCCGGCGGCGACCGGTCGGCGGTCGCGCGGCGGGGAATAGTAGCTAAGAGCCGGAGGAGCCCGCCCCGCCCCGCTCGCGACTGCGCTCCAATCGCCAGCGCCGCACGCGCTCGTGATCGCCGGAGAGGAGGACCTCCGGCACGTCCCACCCGCGGTAGCTCGCCGGACGGGTGTAGTGCGGATACTCGGGATGTCCCTCGAGGACGTCCGAGAACGACTCCTCCATCGCGCTGTCGGCGTGGCCCAGCGCCCCTGGCAGCTTCCTGAGGACGGCGTCGGCGACGACCATCGCCGCGAGCTCGCCGCCGGCGAGGACGTAGCGGCCGATCGAGACGGCGTCGGTGGCGAGGTGGGCGCGGACGCGGTCGTCGACGCCCTCGTAGCGGCCGCAGAGCAGGGTCAGCTCCGGCTCGGCGGCGAGCTCACTCGCAAGCTCCTCGTCGAACATCCGCCCCGACGGCGTCAGCAGCACGACCCGGCGACCCGCCCTGGAGTCGCCGTAGGCGGCGCGAAGGGCTGCGTCGACGACGTCGACCCGCATCACCATCCCGGCGCCGCCGCCATACGGCGAGTCGTCGACCTGCCCGGCGCCGAGCGGCGTCGTCTCGCGGTAGTCGATGAACCGCAGCTCCGATCCCTCGGCGACCACGTTGCGAACGTGGCGCTGGGTCACGAACCAGTCGAACCAGCCGGGGAACAGGGTGAAGATGTCGAGCCGCATCGCGCGCCGGAGCCTAGACGGCAGCGGCGGACGTCCCCTCCACTGCCAGCAGTGCCGCAACCTGTGCAACGACGACGTCCGCTGCACGCTCGATCCGCTCCCGCGTGAATCGCAGCACCTCCTCCCCGCGGACCTTCAGATCGGCGTCTCGCTCGAGGTCGCGCTGTCGCTGCGCCCACGAGCGATGGTAGGTGTAGGTGTCGATCTCGACCACGAGCCGCGCCTGCGGCCAGTAGAAGTCGACCTCGTAGCCGTGCAGCATCGAGTTGACGAGCGGCTCGGGAAGGCCGTGAGCCAGACAGAGGCGCAGGAAGGTGGTCTCCGGCGGCGACTTCGAGCGATTGGCAGCGCCGCGCTGCTCGAGCGCGATGCGACGAAGGACGCCGGCGCCCTTCTTGCCGGAGGAGGCGTCGCAGAGGGCGACCAGCCCCCTGACGTCGAGAAGCCCCATTCGATCGGCTGCCTCGACCGCATAGCGGAGCCGCCTGCGGGGAAGCACCGCTGCGCAGTCGAGCAGCGTCCGGTGCAGGCTGGTGACCGGGATACCGTCGACCTCGCCGCGGTGCTCGGGCGGCAGATGGCGGGTGCGATGGATGGCGAGTCCCGGACGGGAGCGGCTCCCGCCGTCGGCGGCGAGGACGTGGATCAGTTGGCCGGCGCGGTCGATGATGCCCCAGAGCAACGCCGCGCTGAGATGGCTGAGGACTGCGCCCTCGCCGGCGGCGAGCACGGCCGCCATCCAGCGCCCTCGCTCAGTCAGCGCCGAGTGGCCGAGGGCATAGACGCCGAGGTGGAGGGGATGAAGAAGCCCGGCGTCGACGAATCGGGCAACGAAGGAGGGGGTGACGCCGAGTGCGAGAACCTGCGCGCGAGAGACGACGCCGTGCTGGCGGGTAGCGATCCGCGCGAGCACCCGTCGAGGTGGTGCGGATCCGTACCGCATATAGGCATGGATGTCCGCCACCTTGATGATGGGGCCGAGGTTGGCGGCAGAGGGCGCGCCGTACTAGGCGACGGTGTGCCATTCGGTGCCGAATGCATGCCGAAATCGTCGCCGAGGGGCGCGAGGAGGCGCGGGGCCTCGAACGGCGCTCAGTCGAGGATGTCGACGATGACGCGGCGATCGTCGCGAGCGCCGGCGGCGCGAGCGACGGTGCGGATCGCGTTGGCGATCCGGCCGCCGCGGCCGATCACGCGGCCGAGGTCGTTCTCGGCGACGGAGACCTCGAGGACGAGGTCGCCGTCCTCTTCGAACTCCTCGACCTCGACCTTGTCCGGCTGCTCGACGAGAGCGCGAACGAGGAACTCGACGAGCTCGCGCACGGCGGGATCCCGCTCAGGTTCCGGCCGGGCCGTCGACGCCCTGCGTGCGCAGCAGCTTGGCGACGGTCGGCGACGGCTGGGCGCCGTGGTCGAGCCAGTGACGGGCCCGCTCGGTGTCGATGGTCACCTGCGAGGGCTCGGTCTGCGGGTTGTAGCTGCCGATCGTCTCGATCGTGCGGCCATCGCGCGGCGAGCGCTTGTCGGCGACGACGATCCGCCAGATCGGGTTCTTCGAGGAGCCCGCTCGTCTCAGTCTGATTCGTACTGCCATGTGACGGCGGCGCAGGTTACAGACCGCGAAGGGCGGCCGTCATCGCCGTCGCGCCCCGAGTTGACCGCGGAGCATCGACTCCGGACTCGGCATCTTCCCCGAGGCCATCATCTTCATCATCTTCCGCATCTGGTCGAACTGCTTGGTGAGCTGCTTGACGGCCTGCACGTTCGTCCCCGAACCGGCGGCGATCCGACGGCGGCGCGAGCCCCGGATCACGTCCGGGTTGGCGCGTTCCTCGGGGGTCATCGAGAGGATCATCGCTTCGAGCCGGTCGAGCTCGCGATCGTCGAGGTTCGCGTTGCGGACCTCCTTCATCGCCTTCCCCATCCCCGGCATCATCCCGAGCACGCTCGACAGCGGCCCCATCTTCCGGACCTGCTTGAGCTGCTTGAGGAAGTCGTCGAGCGTGAACTGGTCCTGGCGCATCTTCCGCTCGAGCTCCTCGGCCTCGGACTGGTCGAGGTCCTGCTCGGCCTTCTCGATCAGCGAGAGGACGTCGCCCATCCCGAGGATCCGCTGCGCCATCCGGTCGGGGTGGAAACGCTCGAGCTGCTCGAGCTTCTCCCCCGTGGACGCGTAGAGGATCGGCTTGCCGGTCACCGCCTTGACGCTGAGCGCGGCGCCGCCGCGGGCGTCGCCGTCGAGCTTGCTCATCAGGACGCCGTCGAACTCGGTCACCTCGGCGAACTGCTCGGCGACGTTGACGGCATCCTGGCCGGTCATCGCATCGACGACGAGGAGAACGTCGTGCGGCTTCGTCCGCTTCTTGATGTCGGCGAGCTGCTCCATCAGCTCGGCGTCGATGTGGAGGCGGCCGGCGGTATCGATGATCAGCACGTCGAGGCCCTCGGAGCGCGCCTGGCCGAGCGCCCACTCGGCGATGTCGACGGGGTCGCGGTCGGTCCCCTGCGAATAGACGGTCGCGCCCGCCTGCGCGCCGAGCCGCTGCAACTGCTCGACGGCGGCCGGCCGCTGGGTGTCGCAGGCGGCGACGCCGACGCGCCTCTCCTCGCCGATCAGGTGCTTGGCGAGCTTCGCCGTCGCGGTCGTCTTGCCCGAGCCCTGCAGCCCCGCCATCAGGATCACCGTCGGCGCCTTCGTCGCGAAGACGAGGTCGCGGCCGGAGCCGCCCATCAGCTCCGCGAGCTGCTCGTTGACGACCTTGACGACCATCTGGCCGGGGTCGAGGCTCTCGAGCACGCCGGCCCCGATCGCCTGCTCGCGGACGTCGGCGACGAACTGCTTGGTGACCTTGAAGTTGACGTCGGCCTCGAGCAGCGCGAGGCGGATCTCGCGCATCGCCTTGTCGACGTCGGCCTCGCTCAGCTTCCCGCGCGAGCGCAGGTCCGAGAGCGTGCCCTGGAGGCGATCTGACAACTGATCGAACATCAGGCGTCAGCTTAGAGTGGACCGGCCCGGGGGCCTGGAAGCGGCGTCAACCGGTCGCCGACGGCGATCTCGCCGGGACGGACCACCGTGGCACCGACCGCGAGCAGGTTCTCGCGCTCGCGGGCGATCTCCCGGAGCACCCCTGAGTCGCTCTCGATCCCTCCCGGCTGTGCGCGGTTGACCATCACGCATCGACTGATCCGCTTGCCGACCGCGAGCTCGGCGGAGCCAAGCCTCACCCGGCTGCCCAGCAGAACATCCTCGGAGGCACCCTCGAAGACGACATTGGCACGGAAGCGGCGACGGTCCCATCCGTCGAGGGAGGCGGTCGAGACCAGGGAGACCCGTACCTCACCCGAGTCGTGGAAGGCTCCCGACGCCCCCCGGAACGACTCCCATGCTCCATCCTCGCGCGCTGGGTCGACCACGTTCTCGTAGAGGCGGTTACTCGCCGCCTCCTCGCTCGCCGCGCGCAGCTCGACCGGGCGCCCCAGCCACTCGCCGACATCTTTGGCGGATTCCAGCGGCCCGCCGTCGGGGCCGAGGACCGCAACCGAGCCATCGGCCTGGAGTCGAGCCGATGCGAACAGCAGCTCCGGGACCCGCCGAGCCGTCAATCCGTAGCCCGTCGCGGGGTCGAAGAGCGCCCAGGCCCGATCGCCCTCGACCCCGTCCGCGGTGACCCGGCAGCGCTCCAGCGGCTCTCCCTGCAGCGACTTGACCGGGTAGCGCCAGAGCTCGACGATGCGCACGCCGCTCGCCTCAGGCCCCGACCAGAGCCGCCGAGAATTCCTCGGCGTCGAAGGGGCGCAGGTCCTCGATGCCCTCGCCGATGCCGATCAGCTTGACCGGGATCCCGAGCTCGCCGGCGATCGCGAGCGCGATTCCACCCTTCGCGGTCCCGTCGAGCTTCGTCAGCGCGACCCCGGTCACGTCGACGGCCTCGCTGAAGACCTTCGCCTGGCGAAGCCCGTTCTGGCCGGTGGTGGAATCGACGACGATCAGCGTCTCCGAGGGACCGCGCCCGATCCGCTTCTCGATGACGCGGCCGACCTTGGCGAGCTCCTCCATCAGGTCGTTTCGGGTGTGGAGACGGCCGGCGGTGTCGATCAGGACGACGTCGCTGCCGCGCGCATCGGCGGCCTCGATCGCGTCGAAGACGACCGCGCCGGAGTCCTGGCCGGTCTCGGCCTTGACGATGTCGCAGCCGGCCCGCTCCGCCCAGGCACCGAGCTGCTCGACGGCGGCGGCGCGGTAGGTGTCGGCGGCGGCGAGCATCACCTTCAGGCCGGCCTCCTTCTGAAGGTGCCAGGCGAGCTTGCCGACCGTGGTCGTCTTGCCGGTGCCGTTGACGCCGACGACGAGGACGACGGCCGGATCGGGCCGGAGGTCGATCGTCCCGCGCCCGGTCGACGCCAGCTCGGCGAGGAGCTCGACGAGCCGCGCCCGCGCCGCATCGCCTCCCTCGACCTTGCCCGCCTCGACCTCGGCCTCGAGCCGGCCGACGACCTCCGCGGTGGTGCGGGCGCCGACGTCAGCCATGATCAGCGCCTCCTCGAGGCGCTCCCAGGCCTCGGTGTCGAGCGTCTCGAACAGGCTCGAGCTGATCTCGGCGCTGAGCGCCTCGCGGCTGGTCGAGATGCTCGCGCGGAGCCGCCGGAAGAAGCCGCGCCGGGCCGGCGCCTCGTCCGCCTCCGCGGGCGCGCCGTCGCCGCCGACCGGCTCGCGGTCGCCGAGCTCGAGCAGCTCTGCCCAGGTCGTCGGCACGGGCCGGAGCCTACGCGGCGCGGTCGTCCGGCTCGGCCTCGGCCAGCGTCGGCTCGCGCGGCAGGCGCCGCGAGATCACCTTCGTCGCGCCGTCCTTCATGCTGACGCCGTAGAGGACGTCGGCGGCGTCCATCGTGCGCTTCTGGTGGGTGACGATCACGAACTGGGCGCGATCGGAGAAGCGCCGGACGAGCTGCAGGAAGCGGTCGATGTTGGCGTCGTCGAGGGCGGCTTCGACCTCGTCGAGGATGTAGAACGGCGACGGGCGGGCGAGGAAGACGCTGAACACGAACGCCAGCGCGACCAGCGACTTCTCCCCGCCGGAGAGAAGCGAGAGGCGCCGCGTCGCCTTCCCGGCCGGCGTCACCTCGATCTCGACCCCGGCGGTCTCGGCCGGATCGCGATCGTCGTCCTCGTCCTCCTCGGGCTCGGCCTCGCCGGAGTCCTCCGGCGCCGGGGCGCCGCCCGCCTCGACCGAGGCCGGGTCGGCGCCGCCGAGCACCCGCTCGGGCCGCGGCGCCTCGACCAGCCGCAGCCGGCCGCTGCCACCGGGGAACATGTGCTCGATCAGCTCGCTGAAGTTCTCGCCGGCCGCCTTGAACGTCTCCTCGAAGGCGGCAGTGATCTCGCGATCGGTCTGGCGGATCAGCTTCGCGAGCTCGTCGAGCGCCTGCTCGAGGTCCTCACGCTGCGACTCGAGCTCGCCGACGTGGCGCTTCGCATCCTCGTACTCGCCTTCGGCGAGCGGGTTCACGGGACCGAGCTGCTCGCGGCGGCGGATCAGCCGCTCGATCGAGGCTCCGACCGCGGCCCGCTCCTCCTCGTCGAGCGCCTCCGGCTCCGGCGCCGGGTCGAGATCGAGGCGAGCGAGGATCCGCTCCCACTCCGCCTCGGCCTCCTCGCGGCGATCGCGCAAGCTCGCTGCCCGGACCTCGGCCTCGGTGACGCGCTCGCCGATGAGCCGGAGCTCGCCGTGGAGCTCGGCCTCGACCCGCGAGCATTCGCGAAGCTCGAGCGCCAGCTCGTCACCGGCCTGAGCGCCGACGACGCGCTCCTCGACGGCCCCGGCGCGGGCGCCGACGGCGTCGCGGGCCGCAGCGAGGGCCGTACAGAGCCCGGCGAGCGTCTCCGCCAGCTCCCCTTCGGCCTCGATCCGCTGCTCGAGCGAGTCCTGGCGGCGGTGGCCGAGCATGTCCTCGGCCCGGCGCGCCGAGCGGGCGGCGCGCTCGGAGCCGCCGCGGACCCGGGCGAGCGCCTCGAGCCTGGCGCCGACATCGCCGGCCTCGGCTGCGGCGGCGATCGCGTCGCTCGCCTCCGCCAGAGCCGTTCGTGCCGTCTCGAGCTCCCGTGCGAGCGCCGCCTCCGCGTCACGCTCGGTGGCGCGGAGCTCGGTCGCGAGGGCGCCGAGCGACGCGCGACGCCGCTCGACCGCCGCGCGGAGCTCGGCCTCGCGGCCGGCGATCGCCTCGGTCCTGGCGCCGAGCCGCTCGTGGGAGGCGCGCAGCGAGGTCAACTCGCCCCAGACCGCGGTGCGCTCGCGGTCGCGCTCGGCGAGCCGCTCCTCGACGGCGTTCCGGCGCTTGCTCGCAGCATCGATCTTCGCCTCGATCGTGTCGCGCTCGCCGCGGGCGTCGCGGGTTGCCTTCTCGGCCGCCGCGAGGTCCCCGCCTCCGGCCGACAACCGATCGCCGAGCAGCCGCAGCTGCAGCTCCTGGGACTGACGCTCGAGGCGGGCGTGGGTCTCCGCGGCGTTCGCCTGCTGGCGCAGCGGCCGCAGCCGCGAGCGGGCCTCACGCTCGACGTCGAGCGCCCGGTCGAGGTTCGAGCGCGTCCGCTCGAGCTTGAGCTGGGCGCGGCGGCGGCGTTTGCGGTGCTTGCCTAGCCCGGCCGCCTCCTCGATCAGGAGCCGGCGCTCGCGCGGCTTCGAGAGGACGATCTCCTCGACCTTCCCCTGGCCGATCACCGAATGCATCTCGCGACCGAGGCTCGCGTCGGAGAGCGCCTCGGTGACGTCGGCGAGCCGGCAGCGGGCGCCGTTCAGGCGATAGCCGCCGTCGCCGTTGCGGTCGAGGCGGCGCGAAACCGAGATCTCGGCGAACTCGGAGCCGGCGGAGCCGTCGGAGTTGTCGATCACGACCTCGACCTCGGCGGCGTTGCGGGCCGAGCGGTCGCGGCCGCCGGCGAAGATCACGTCCTGCATCGACTGGCCGCGAACAGCGAGCGGGCTCTGCTCGCCGAGCGCCCAGAGGACGCCGTCGGTGATGTTCGACTTGCCGCAGCCGTTCGGCCCGACGATCACGCTCACCCCCGGAGAGAACTCCAGCTCGGTGCGCTCAGGGAAGGACTTGAAGCCCTTCAGGGTGATCGACTTCAGATGCATGCTCTCACTCTCCGGCCCGTCCCGGAAGCCTGCTGAGTCGACCGGACGGGATCGCGCCGGACCGCCGCCGGGGCGCTCAAAGGCTCGCTTCCTCGAGCGCCTCGGCTGCCGCTGCCTGCTCGGCGGCCTTCTTGCTCGAACCGGTCCCGCTGCCGAGCACCGCGTCGCCGTCACGCGCCTCGACGCGAAACGTCTTGTCGTGCGGAGGGCCGGACTCGGCAACGACGTGGTAGCGGACCCGGCGGCCGCGACGGGCGAGCTGTTCCTGAAGCGCCGACTTGAAGTCGAGCAGCGTTCCCGACGCGAGGTCGACCTGGGGCGCGAAGGCGGCGAGCAGCGCCTCCGCGGTGCGGTCGAGGCCGAACTGCAGATAGCAGGCGCCGATCAGCGACTCGACGATCGACGCCATCGCGCGCTCGCTGCCGACCAGCTCGGCCGGTGCAAGGCCGCCTTCGAAGTCGTCCGGGTAGGCCCGCTCGAGCATCCCCGGCACCCCGAGCGCGACCGCGATCTCGGCGCAGGCGCGTCCGCTGACGGCCTGGCCGTGGATCTTCGTGAGCCGACCGATGTCGGAGCGGGGAAACCGCTCGTAGAGGTGCTCGGCGACGGCGAGGCCGAGGACGCTGTCACCGAGGAAGGCGAGGCGTCCCCAGGAGGAGATCCGCCGGTCGGTCCAGGAGCTGTGGGTCAGCGCCTGCAGCCGCGCGTCGGCATCGAGCTCGCCGATCAGCTCGAGGAGCGGCTCGACCGCCGCTCCCTGCCCGGCTGCCTCGTCCTCGACGGACTCCGCGGGGCCCCCGTCAGTCACCTGGCAGCCGCGCGAATACGAAGTCGACAGCGGCCCCCACGGTCTCGATCTTCGCGGCCTCGTCCTCGCTCATCGCGATTCCGTAGGTGTCCTCGAGCTCCATGACCAGCTCGTAGAGGTCGAGCGAGTCCGCGTCGAGGTCCTCGCGGAAGCGGGTCTCGTCGCGGATCTCGTCGGCCGGCACCTCGAGCTCCGCGGTCAGGTGGTCGCGGACCATCGCGAAGATCGAAGCGCGGTCCTGCGCCTGAGTCTCCCCGGTCTCGCCGATCGCAGTCATGACGCCGGATTATGTATCAAGCGCCACCGTCGGCGCCGCCACGGATCGCGCTCCTTCCGACGCCGGAGCGCTCGATCAGCTCCTCGGTCCTGGCCACGGTCCGCTCCTCGACGGAGCGGGCGGCGAGTCGGATCTGGTTGGCGATCCCGAGCGCGCCGGAGGAGCCGTGGCCGACGACCGCGACGCCGCGGAGGCCGAGCAGGATCGCGCCCCCGGTCGAATCCGGGTCCATCTCCGCCCGCAGGCCGCCGAGCGCCGGGCGCAGGAGCAGCCCGCCCGCCGCCGCCACCGGCCCGGACCGGGCGGCGCGCCCGACCGCATCGGCGACGGCGCGGGCGGTGCCCTCGATCGTCTTCAGGACGACGTTGCCGGTGAACCCGTCGGTGACGACGACCTCGACCTCGGGATCGAGGAGCTCGCGGCCCTCGACGTTGCCGGCGAAGCTGATCCCCGGCGAGCCGGCGAGCGTCTCGTGCGCCTCGACGACAGCGGCGCTCCCCTTCTTGGCCTCGGCACCGACGCTGAGCAGGCCGACGCGCGGCTCGGGCAGGCCGAGGACGGCTTCGGCGAAGGCCGCGCCGAGATATGCGAACTGGACGAGGTGGGACGGGCGCGCATCGGCATTGGCACCGACGTCGAGCATCAGCAGCGGGCGCTCCCGTCCCGGAGCCGGGATCTCGACCGCGAGCGCCGGCCGCTGGACGGAGCGGATCCGCTTCAGCGCGAACAGCGCCGCGGTCATCGTCGCACCCGTCGAACCGGGGCTGGCGAGCGCGTCGGAGCCGCCGGCGGCGACATCGGCGGCGGCGCGAACGATCGACGTCTCGGGCCGCGAGCGCACCGCACGGACCGGCTCCTCGTCGTTGCCGATCACCTCGCTGGTGTCGACGATCTCGACGCTTCCGGCCGCGAGGCCGGCGAACGCCGCGGCGGGCCCGAAGACGCGGACCGCGATCCCGTCGGCGGCGGCGAGGCGGACGCCCTCGGCGACGGCATCGATCCCGGCCTCGGCGCCGAGAGCGTCGAAGGCGACCGTGACCGGTCGTCCGCGGCGGTCCGGCGACGTCGCCGCCGGATCCCCCACCTACTGCTCCTCTGGACGTCCGCTCAGCTCGGGCTCGTCGGCGACGATGACCTCACGACCCGCATACGTCCCGCAGGTCGGGCAGACGCGGTGCGGCAGCCGCGGGCTGTGGCAGTGCGGGCACTCGTTGAGGCGCGGCGCCGCAACGGCGTCGTGAGCGCGACGCTTGTCGCGGCGGGCACTCGATTGGCGCTTCTTCGGGACGGCCATGAGGCGGGGAATCGTAGCGGTCGCGCTCAGTCGAGGAGCTCGCGGAGCTTCGCGAAGCGCGGATCGGGCTCGCGCTCGTGAACGTGCGTGGCCGGGTCGACATCGTTGAGCGAGATGCCGCAGACCGGGCAGAGACCGGCGCAGTCGGGCCGGCAGAGGACCCGCTCGGGAAGCGCGAGGACGACCGCGTCATGGAGCCAGCGGACCGGGTCGAGCAGGCCGTCGGCGACATAGGGGCTGCGCAGGTCGGAGTCCACAGAACCGTTCTGATCGACCTCTCGCGCGTCGATCGCGAGCTCGAGGCGCGCCGGCCCGATGCAGCGGGCGCACGTCGCGAGGACAGCGGCGTCCGCCCGCAGCCGCAGCGCGTAGCCGGACGTGGTCCGCGAGACGTCGATCGTCGTCGCGATCGGGGTCGCCTCGATCGGCAGCTCCTCGCCGCCGAGCAGGGGCGCCTCGGCCACGAGGTCGATCTCGAGCCGCTCCGCCTCGCCGCTCCGCAGCGCGAGCGCTTCGAGGTCGATCCTCAGTGGTTCCGCCATCTAGTGTCCGAGGGTAGCGTGGCCGCCCAGTTCCACTGGAACCCCGACACCTACCTGGAGATGATCCGGGCCGAGGTGCCGAGCTTCGACGCCCTCCAGGCGGCCGCCGTCGCCTCCGTGCCCTTCCCGCCCGGGTCGGCGCTGGACCTCGGGATCGGCACCGGCGAGACGTCGCGGCGACTGCTGGAGGCCCACCCGGATGCCCGGATCACCGGCCTCGATTCGAGCCCCGAGATGGTCTTCCGGGCCCGGCGGATGGGCATCGAGGTGCGATTGGCGCGGATGGAGGACCCACTGCCGGACGGCCCCTGGGATCTCGTCATCGCGGTGCTCAGCGTCCACCACCTCAGCGCCGAGCAGAAGCGGGACCTCTTCCGCCGCGTCCGCGAGCAGGCCCGCTCACTCGTGCTCGCCGACGTCGTCCGCGCCGAGCTCGCCGAGACCGTGACGCCGATCGAGCCGGAGCACGACTTCCCCGAACGGGCCGAGGACCTGGCGGCGTGGAGCGGCGGCGAGATCGTCTGGCTCGAGGGCGACCTCGCGGTGATCCGCGCCGTCTACGACGCGGAGTAGTCGACCTCTGCGGGCTCTACTTCGTCATCCCGCCCGGCGAGGCGGTCGCGGCCGCGCTGGACGGCGGCGAGGAACTTCTGCAGGTTGACCTCGAGGGTCGAGAGGATCTCGTCGGCGTAGTCCTCGGCGCCGAGGCGGATCTGCCGCTCGGTGTCGCGGGCGTCCTCGAGGATCTCCTCGGCGCCGCGCTCGGCCTGCTTGTAGACCTCTTCCTCGGAGATCAGCCGCGCCTGCTGGTCGCGTGCCTCCTTGACGATCCGCTCGGCTTCGCGCTTCGCCTCGGCGAGCATCTCCTGACGCTCCTTGACGATCCAGCGCGCCTGCTTGATCTCCTCCGGGATCGTCGCCCGCATCTGGTCGAGCAGGTCGTAGATCTCCTCCCGATCGACCCGCACCTGGTCGGTCAGCGGGACCGGCCGCGCGTTGTGGATCAGGTCGTCGAGCTTGTCGATTAGAACGAGAACGTCCATAGGTGCGGCTAAAGCTTAGGGATAGGAGCGGGAAACCCTCGCTCCGCCGGAAGATTCTGCAATCCCCTGCAAGCTCCTGCCCAATCGGGGCCCTCCGGGGTCACCGTTCGATCCTCTCGCGGAGCGCCTCGGCCACTTCGTCCGGCACGAGATCGCGGACGTCGCCCCCGAAGGTCGCGAGCTCCTTGACGCCCGTCGAGGACAGGAAGCTGTACTCGGGCGAGGCCATCACGTAGGCGCTCTCGATCTCCGGCGCGAGCTTGCGGTTGAGTTGGTTCATCTCGAACTCGTACTCGAAATCGGAGATCGCACGGAGGCCCTTGACGATCGTCGTCGCCCCGTTCTCGCGGGCGAAGTCGACGAGCAGCGTCGTGAAGACCTTTGCCTCGACGTTCGGCACGTCGACCGTGGCCCGCTCGATGAAGCCGGCGCGCTCCTCGCCGGTGAACAGCGTCTTCTGCTTGCGGAGCGGCTGATCGACGACCCCGACCACGACCTTGTCGAAGATCCGCGCGGCCCGGCCGATGATGTCGAGGTGGCCGTTGGTGACCGGGTCGTAGCTCCCCGGGCAGATCGCGATCCGCTCGCTCATCGCGCGACCCCGTGGATCCTGATCGCCGTCTGGCCGTAGTCGCGGCTGTCGAGCAGCGGCAGGCCGAGGACGAGCGGGTCGGACGCCGCCGACTCGACGATCACGCGACCACCGTCCAGGAGCCGCGGGGGCAGCAGTTCTTCGAGGTCGGAAGCAATGCGGCGGGCGAGTCTATAGGGCGGGTCGCAATAGACGAGGTCGTAGCCGCCGCCGCCACGCAGGAAGCGGAGCGCGTCGGAGCGGACGATGGTGCAGCGATCACCGAGATCGAGGGCCGCGACGTTCTCCTCGGCCGGCCGCGGATCGACGTCGACGAGCGTCGCTCGCGCGGCGCCGCGTGAGAGCGCCTCGATCGCCACCGCGCCGGATCCGGCGTAGAGGTCGAGGATCGAGGCGGATGCGGTCAGCTCGCCGAGGATCGCGAAGACGGCCTCGCGGACCCGATCGGTCGTCGGCCTGACCGACTCGCCTTTCGGTGCGGCGAGCCGGCGCCCGCCCAGCTCTCCCGCCACGACTCGCATCTCAGGCCGCGATCGGCTCGGCGCGCTCGTCGCCGAACCGCTCGCGAACGGCTGCGAGCAGCGGCCCGAGCTCGGGCGCGTCGAGCGACCGGTGCTGCTCGAGCAGCGCGATCAGGTCGGCGCGAGCCGTGGCCAGGATCGGCGCATCGTCGGGAAGTGACGCGATCCGGAACCGCGGCAGCCCGCTCTGCCGCGTTCCGAGCACCTCGCCCTCGCCGCGCAGGCCGAGGTCGATCTCGGCGAGCTCGAAACCGTCGCGCTCGCGGACGAGCGCCTCGAGGCGGCTCCGCGCCCGTTCGCTCTCGGGGTCGGCGAAGAGGATGCAGTGCGACTCGTGCTCGCCGCGGCCGATCCGCCCGCGGAGCTGGTGGAGCTGGCTGAGCCCGTAGCGGTCGGCGCCCTCGATCAGCATCACCGAGGCGTTCGCGACGTCGATCCCGACCTCGATCACGCTCGTCGCGACCAACACGTCGGCGCTGCCGTCGGCGAAGCGCGCCATCGCCCGCGCCTTCTCGGCCGCCGGCATCTGGCCGTGGAGCACCTCCACGGCGAAGTCGCGGAACTCGCCGGCGGCGAGCCGCTCGGCCTCGCTGGTCGCCGCCTTCGCCTGGTCCTTGTCGGAGTCGGTGACGAGCGGGCAGACGACGTAGGCCTGCCGGCCCTCGGCGAGGCGGTCGCGGATGAAGCCGTAGGCACCGGCGCGGCGCTCCTCGCCGACGAGCCAGGTCTTGATCGGCCGCCGGCCGGCGGGCAGCTCGCGGAGGACCGAGACGTCGAGGTCGCCGAACGCGGTCAGCGAGAGCGTCCGCGGGATCGGCGTCGCGGTCATGTGGAGGACGTGCGGCGCCTCCTCTCCCTTGCCGTCGAGCGCGCGGCGCTGCTCGACGCCGAAGCGATGCTGCTCGTCGACGACGGCGACCGCGAGCCGCGCGAAGCGGACGGTCGGCTCGATCAACGCGTGGGTGCCGACGACCAGCGGCAGCTCGCCGCTCGCGAGCCGGTCGAGGAGGTCGCGGCGACGGGCCGCCGGAGTCGAGCCGGTCAGCAGGCCGATCGGGACCGGCATCCCGGCGAGCAGCGTCTCGAGGGTCGCGAAGTGCTGCTCCGCGAGGGTCTCGGTCGGCGCCATCAACGCCGCCTGGCGGCCGGCCTCGAGGGCCCGCAGCATCGCGTAGAGGGCGACCACCGTCTTGCCGGAGCCGACCTCGCCCATCAGCAGCCGCTGCATCGGCTCGGTCCTCTCGAGGTCGGCATCGACCGCCGCGAACGCCTCTCGCTGGTCGCCGGTCGGAGCGAACGGAAGCGACTCGACCCAGCCGGCGATCAGCTCCCCCGGCTCGCCGAGCGGCGCCGCGGGCGGACCCGATCGGCGCTCGCCGCGGCGGACCTGCAGCGCGGCCTGATGAAGGAAGAGCTCCTCGTAGGCGAGCCGGGCCCGCGCCGGTCCGATCTGATCGCGGTCGCGGGGGAAGTGGATCGCAAGGCGCGCGTCGGCGGCCCCCGGGAAGCCGTGGCGGCTCCGCAGCGCGGCCGGCAGCGGCTCGAGGACGGCCCCCGCGAGCGCCAGTGCCGTCCAGACCCACTCACGGATCCGCTGGACGCGGAGGCCCTCGCCGCTCGCATGCACCGGCACGATCCCGGTCGTGTGGAGGCCGGGGGGCGGATCGGCGCCGTCGCGCAGCGGGCTGGGGCGCTCCTCTCCCCCGCCCGCGGCGCCGTCGACGATCTCGAACGCATCGGGGCGGAAGCTGCGCCCGTCGAGTCGCCCACTGAGCAGGAGCCGCACACCCGGCCTGAGCTTCTCCGCCAGCCAGGCCTGGTTGAACCAGACCACCTCGACGCTCCCGGATTCGTCGGCGACCGTCGCCTCGACGATCCGCAGGTTGCGGCGCCGGGTCGGGCGCAGGCGCGAATTGCGAACCTCGACCAGGAGCGTCGCCGGAAGCCCCGGCGCGATCGCCGAGACCGTGCTGATCTCGGAGCGGTCGATCCAGTCGTGCGGGTAGTGCTCGATCAGATCGCCCAACGTCGCGAGACCGATGCGGGCGGCCGAGGCGGCGAGCTTGGCGCCGACGCCGCGCAGGTCGGTGAGCGGTCGGGCGAGTCGGGCGTGCGGGGTCCGCGGCGCGAGGGGCGCCGCGACGAGAGCTTCGCGATCGACGGCATCGCCACCTGCGAACGGAGGCGGCGGCGTGGCGTGCGCCGTCGCCGGCGTGGCTGCTGCGGATCCCGTTGCGGTCATCGCGACCTCACGCAGCGAGGATAGGTGCGGCCGGCACGGAACCGGCGGCGGCTGGCTGGCCGGTCAGGGACGGACCGGATCGGCGCGGTGGCGCGCGAACATCTCCTCGGCCCAGGTGAAGGCGCGCCGCTCGCGCAGCGATTCCCGGAACTCGACGAGCCCCGGAGGCGGATCGGGAAGCGCCTGGCCCTGCGGGGGGTCGACGACCGGCGTGAGCAGGGCCGCCGCCGTCAGGTCGGCGACCGAGAAGGAGTTTCCGACGAGGTAGTCGCCGGGGCCGGCCTCGAGCTCGGCTTCGAGCCGGTCGATCGCGGCGATGATCTTCGCGCGGGCCAGAGCGGCGGACTCCTCGGAGGCGACGCGGTAGCGGACCTCCGTGAACAGGGCGGCGCCGCGGCTCGCTACCGCAACCACGCGCTCGTTGCCGGCTAGCCGCTCGGGAAGGATCCCCGCGGTGAACTCGCGCATCCCGGGACCGCTGTCGCGGCGAAGCTCGTGGAACACGAGCAGCCGCGAGTGCGGCCCGAGCTCCTCGTCGAAGAAGTCCTCGAGCGCGAGCGCCCGGCGGCGGTCGGCGTCGGGGGCCGGATAGAGGGCGGGCTCGGGGTAGCGCTCCTCGAGGGCCGCGATGATGGCCGTCGAGTCGCCGATCGCCCGATCGTCGAGCTCGAGGACCGGGAACGTCTTGTTTCGGCCCCGCGTCAACCACAGCGCGATCGCCATGTGAAGGCCGGGGGGCGGGGCCTTGCGCTCGGCGGCGACGCCCTTCAGGTCGAGCGCCCAGCGGACCTTCTCGTTGTAGTGGGAGACCGGGATGTGCCAGAGGACGGCGCTCATTGCGACGCCAGCAGCCACCACCAGATGGGCTGCCCTCCGCGGTGCGCCTCGGCCTCGATCGAGTCGGGGACGAACCCCGTCACCTCGGCGATCGGGATCGGGGCCCCCTCGCCCTCGACGATCGTGACGATCTCGGCGCCGTCGCTGAGCGCGCCGATCGTCGCCGCGAGCGTCGAGCCGGCGCCGCCCCAGGCGATCACCTCGCCGTCGACGAAGCCGACCGCGTCGCCGCGTACGAATCGGCCGTCGGAGTCGTCACGGTCCGCGGGCGCGATGGCGCCGGTTCGCGTCTCCTGAAGAGCTTCGCCGAGGCGCTGCTCGTTCTCCGCCAGCGGCACGGACGGGTCGAGCTCGACCATCGCCACCAGTCCGGCCTGCTGCGAGGTGCAGTCGAGGACCTTCGCATCGCGGTCGGAGAGCTCGGCGGCGTGCTCGGCGGCGAGGACGACGTTCGGCGAGTTCGGGAGGACGATGACCCCGGCGGCGCCGACCGAGTGGATGCCGGCGAGCAGCTCGTCGGTCGAGGGGTTCATCGTCGGACCGCCGTCGACGACGGTCGCACCGAGGTCCTCGTAGAGCTGCCGGAGGCCGTCGCCGGAGACGACCGCGACGAGGCCGCAGCTCGTCCCGGCGTCGCTGAGCCGGCGCTCGCGCTCGGCGACCTGTGCCCGCATGTCCGCCTCGTCGACCTGCGAGACGACGCCGTGGCCGTCGAACACCTCACGGGCGCTTCCGGGCTCGTCGGTATGGACGTGGACGCGCAGCGTCCGCTGGTCACCGACGACCAGGATCGAGTCGCCGAGCTCGCGCAGCCGCGGCTCGAACGACGGCCCGTCCAGGGACTCGCCTTCGACGATGAAGTTCACGCAGTACCGGTAGCGGCTGTCGGTGTGCTCGGGGGCCGAGAACCGGGCCGGGGCCTGAAGCGGGATCTCGACCTGCGGCGTCTCCTCGCCGCGGAGGCCGGCGACCATGCCGGCGAGGATCAGGACGAGCCCGTGGGCACCGGCGTCCACGACCCCCGCCTCGCGAAGCACGTCGAGCTGGTCGGGCGTCCGCTGGACCGCCTCCTCGCCGGCGCGGGTGACCACCTCGAGGACCGCGGCGAGCACCTGGTCCTGCTGCTCGGGCGTCAGGTCGGCGTCGAGGTTCACATCGCTCTCGGCGAGCCTCGTCAGGTGAATCGTCGCCGAGTTCGACATCGCCCGGATGACCGTGAGCATCGTTCCCTCCGCCGGGTCGCGAACCGACTCGTAGGCTGCATCGGCGGCCGAGGAGAAGGCCGAGGCGATCAGCAGCGGATCGATCAGGTCGCCGGGCCGGGTCGCAAGCTGCTGGGCGGCGCCGCGGACGATCTGGCTGAGGATCACCCCGGAGTTGCCCCGGGCTCCCATCAGCGCCGCGCGGGCGACGGCGTGGACGAGCTCGGCGCGGTCCGCCTCCTCCCCCTCCTCGGCCTCGATCCGGTCGAGCTCGGCGAGCACCGCGCGCATCGTCAGCGCCATGTTGTCGCCGGTGTCGCCGTCGGCGACCGGATAGACGTTCAGGTCGTTGACCTCGTCGCGGCGGGCATCGAGGTACGCGTAGGAGGTCTGGATGATCCGCCGGAAGCGGGCGACAGAAGGATCGGCGGGCACGGGCGGGCTAGTTGTATCGGAGCGGCCCGCGGTTGGCGGTTGCGCGAGCGCGACTGTGCTGTCTGCTGCGAGCGAGCGGAGCGGAGCGGACTAAGCCGCTTTGGTTACCTTGTTCGCCTTCAGGCAGCGCGTGCAGACGTAGACGCGGCGGGGGCCGGAGCCCTCGTCGATCCGGACCTTCTGGAGGTTCGGGTTGAAGCGGCGCCGGGTCGCGACCATCGAGTGGCTGCGCGAGTTTCCGAACGCGGGCTTCTTGCCGCAGCTGTGACATACCTTGGCCATCGGAGGCGGCATGGTAGCGACCGCGCCGGGGCGGTGGCGACGGCGGGGCAGGCGAACGGTCAGGTCAGGCGGTCGTCGACCGAGAGCAGGTGCATTCGGACGGCGGCGATCGCGGCATTGCGGCCCTGGTCGCGCTTGCCGCCGCCGGCGCGGGCCTCGGCCTGCTCGCGGGTGTCGCAGGTGATCACCCCGAACGCGCAGGGGACGCCGGTCTCGAGGGTGACCTGGCGGAGCCCGCTGGCCGATTCGGCGCAGACGAAGTCGTAGTGGTCGGTCTCGCCGCGGATCACGACGCCGAGGCAGGCGACGCCGGCGAAGCGACCGGTGCGGGCGCAGAGCTGCGCGGCGAGCGGCAGCTCGAAGGCGCCGGGAACCTCGAAGGTCTGAATCGACCCGGCGCCGGCCCCCAGCTCGAGGAAGCCCTCGAACGCGCCGTTGGTGAGTCGCTCGGCGAGATCGCCGTAGAAGGTCGCGACGCAGATCGCCCACTCGGCGGCGGCGACGCGCTCGCGCTCCTCCGGCTCGAGCGGCTTGACCTCGCCGTCAGCCATCCCGCTCCTCGTCCCGCCCGCGTTCGATCCGGCCGTCGCGCTCCTGCTCGTCGTGGATCATCTCGTCGTCGAAGGCGAGCCCCTGGTGGTGGAGCGTGTGGCCCATCCGGTCCCGCTTGGTCGCCAGGTAGTCCTCGTTGTGGGGGTTGGCGACGGCGACGATCGGGACCTGCTCGGTGACCGACAGGCCGTAGCCCTCGAGGCCGATGATCTTCTTCGGATTGTTGGTGAGGATCCGGATGCTGCCGAGCCCGAGGTCCTGGAGGATCTGGGCTCCGATGCCGTAGTCGCGGAGGTCGGCGGGAAGGCCGAGCTTGAGGTTGGCGTCAACGGTGTCGAAGCCCTCCTCCTGGAGCTTGTAGGCCCTGAGCTTGTTGAGCAGGCCGATCCCGCGGCCTTCCTGTGAGAGGTAGAGGAGGACGCCGCTGCCCTCGTTCTCGATCATCGCCAGCGCCGCGGCGAGCTGGTCGCCGCAGTCGCAGCGCAGCGAGTGGAAGACGTCTCCGGTCAGGCACTCGCTGTGAACGCGGACGAGGACGTCGTCCTGGCCGGCGATGTCGCCCTTGACCATCGCGACGTGATGCTTGTCGTCGACCAGCGACCGGTACCCGACCGCGGTGAACTCGCCGAACTCGGTCGGCAGCGAGGTCGAGACGATCCGCTCGACCAGCTTCTCGCGCCGCCGGCGGTAGGCGATCAGGTCGGCGATCGTGATCATCTTCAGGCCGTGGAGCTCGCAGTAGGAAGCGAGGTCCGGCACCCTGGCCATCGTCCCGTCGTCGTTCATGATCTCGCAGATCACGCCGGAGGGGTTGAGGCCGGCGAGACGGGCGAGATCGACGCTCGCCTCGGTGTGGCCGGTTCGCTCGAGGACTCCCCCCTGCTTCGCCTTGAGCGGAAAGATGTGGCCGGGGATACGAAGGTCGCCGGGACCCGAGCCGGGGTCGATCGCGACCTGGATGGTCCGAGCCCGGTCATGGGCCGAGATCCCCGTCGTCACCCCCTCGGCGGCCTCGATCGAGACCGTGAAGGCAGTCTGCAGGGGCGCCTCGTTCTTCGCCGCCATCAGGTTGAGGTCGAGCTGGTCGCAGCGTTGCGCGGTCAGCGCCAGGCAGATCAGGCCGCGGCCGTGAGTGGCCATGAAGTTGACCGCCTCGGGCGTCGCGAACTGGGCGGCCATGACCAGGTCGCCCTCGTTCTCGCGGTCCTCGTCGTCGCAGACGACGACCATCCGGCCCCGCCGGATCTCCTCGATCGCCTCGTCGATCGTCGTGAACGGGGCTTTCGATGCGCTTCGGGCCATTGTCGTCTCTTCACTTTCCATCGCTCACCTCGAAACCTTGCAGGAGACGCTCGGCGTGCCGGGCGATGACATCGACCTCGACGTTGACCGGATCGCCGGCGGCGACCGTGCCGAACGTCGTCCGCTCGAGCGTCTCGGGGATCAGCGAGACCTCGACGATACGCCCCTCGGTGCCGGCGACCGTGAGGCTGACCCCGTTCAGCGCGATCGAACCGCGCTCGACGACGTAGCGCTCGAGCCCGGCGGGAAGCTCGATCCTGACCCGGCGGGCGAAGCCGTCCTCGGCGACGCCGACGACGGTGCCGGTGGCATCGACATGGCCCTGGACGATGTGCCCGCCGAGGCGGTCGGAGGCGCGAACCGCGGGCTCGAGGTTGACGGCGGAGCCGGGCGCGAGCCGGCCGAGCGCGGTCAGCTCCAGGGTCTGGTTCATGACGTCGGCGGCGAACCCGCCGGGGGCGGGATCGACCGCGGTCAGACAGGCCCCCGCGACGCTGACCGAATCGCCGGGCTCGAGACCGGCGCCGAGCCCGGCAGCGATCCGCAGCCGCGCTCCGGAGTCGCCGCGCTCGATCGACTCGACCGTTCCGATCTCGCTGATCAGGCCCGTGAACATCTCACCACTCCCGCAACCGGACGCGCGCGAGCATGTCCACGCCGCTCGGCTCCCAGCTGACCGCCAGCGCCCGCTCCGCACCGTCGACCCGTTCCGAGCCGGCTCCGCCGATCAGTGGCCTCGCATCGTCGCCGCCGAGCACGAGCGGAGCGTAGAAGAGCCGCATCTCGTCGAGCTCGCCGGCGTCACGGAAGGCGCCCGCGAGGGTCGCGCCGCCCTCGAGCAGCACGCTCGTCACCCCCTGCTCGCCGAGCAGGTCCAGCGCGGCTCCGACCCGCTCTGGGCCTTCGCCCGGGCA
>Ga0207657_10001044_pt1 | contig 29324 bp, 27 predicted proteins | sample KBSC33metaG_FD_184316 | JGI IMG/M metagenome (GOLD analysis project Ga0207657, IMG submission 184316) | Corn rhizosphere microbial communities from Kellogg Biological Station, Michigan, USA - KBS C3-3 metaG (SPAdes) (version 2) | ecosystem: Host-associated > Plants > Roots > Rhizosphere > Soil ...
GATACCTACACCGCCGCGCGCATGAGGCGCGAACTGCGATACCTTCGTCCGCTTGCCATAGCCGTATTTGCTGATAACGAAGATGCTGGATCCTTCTTCGACGACATCCATGCCGATGACATAATCGTTAGGACGCAAACGAATACCACGTACGCCACGAGACACGCGTCCCATGGGCCGTACATCGTGCTCACTAAAGCGAATTGCTTGTCCGTGCGCAGTCGAGATTAACACTTCGTTATCGCCACTTGTCATGCGGACCCATTTCAGCTCGTCTCCGTCATCAAGGTTAATGGCAATAAGGCCACTACTGCGAATGTTCTGGTACTGCTCGAAAGGTGTTTTTTTGACGACACCACGGCGTGTACACATGAACAAGTTGCCACCATCAGTATGCTTGCTAACATTAATAACCGAGCTCACCGTCTCCTCTGGTTGCAACTGCAGCAAATTGACCAGAGCTACGCCCTTGGCATTGAGCGATGCAGCAGGAATCTCATATGTCTTGAGCCGGAAGGTACGGCCACGATTCGTGAAGAACAATAAGTAATCGTGCGTGCTGGCGTATAAAACCTTTTCAATAAGGTCTTCCTCGCGAGTCACCATGCCGCGCCGGCCTTTGCCGCCACGCCCCTGCTTCTTGTAATCGGCAATCTGACTCCGTTTGATGTAATTTGCCGCTGTAAGTGTAACAACGACTTGCTCCTCAGCGATAAGATCCTCATCACTCATCCGACCCAGTTCTTGCGGAACGACTTTAGTACGGCGCTCATCACCATATTGCTTTTTCAGGTCTTTAAGCTCGTCCTTAATAATCTTCAAGATCTTCTGCTCATCCGCTAGGATCGCTTCGTATTCAGCAATGAGCTTGATCAGAGCTGCGAGCCGGTTCTCGACATCCTGGCGTTCAAGGCCAGTCAGCGCACGGAGCTGCATGTTTAGGATAGCGCGAGCCTGGATATCGGTAAGGCCAAACTTGCCGATAAGGTTCTCACGGGCTTCATCGGTTGTCTCGCTTGAACGGATAGTGCTGATAACCTCATCGATATGGTCGAGCGCGATCTTGAGGCCTTCTAGGATGTGAGCGTCGGCCTTTGCCTTACGCAGCTCGTGCTCGGTCCGTCGCCGCACCACCACCTGCCGGTGCTTAATATGCTCCTGAATAATATCCTGGAGACCCAGTACACGCGGCTGAATACCGTCAACAAGTGCCATCATATTGAAGTGGAAGCTCGACTGCAGCGGTGTCAACTTGTATAACTGATTGAGTAGCTTCTTCGGGTACGCATCTTTCTTGAGGTCAATAACGATACGTACCTGGCCGCGGGCACTTTCATCACGGATATCCGAAATACCACTCAGCTTCTTGTCCTTAGCGAGTTCTGCTATCTTGAGAACGAGACTTGCTTTATTCAACGCATATGGAATCTCGGTTATGATGATCTGATGACGTCCTTTCGCACTCTCGACAATCTCTGCCACGCCACGGACAACGACACCACCACGTCCAGTCGCATAAGCAGAACGAATGGAGTCCTTACCATATATAATGCCACCCGTCGGGAAATCCGGCCCTTGTACGAAGTTCAAAAGGTCATCCAGGGCGGCATCCGGATGCTCGATCTGGTAAATCGTAGCATCCACGAGCTCGTTGAGGTTGTGTGGCGGGATATTCGTCGCCATACCAACGGCAATGCCCATCTGGCCATTTAAGAGTAGGTTCGGTAACTTCGCCGGTAACACAACTGGCTCCTGGCGCGTACCATCATATGTATCGCGTAAGCCAACTGTTTCCTTGTCGATATCAACAAGCAGCTCGTCTGCCAGCTTAGCCATCCTCGCCTCGGTATAACGATACGCCGCAGGCGGATCACCATCCATACTACCGAAGTTGCCCTGCCCGTCCACCAGCCTATAGCGCATTGCCCAAGGCTGCGCCATCCGAACCATCGAGTCATAAATAGCCGTGTCACCATGTGGATGGTAACGGGACATCGTATTACCTACGACGTTTGCACTCTTGCGGTGACGTGCCGTCGAGCGAAGCCCATCTTCATGCATAGTATAGAGGATGCGACGGTGCACCGGCTTCAAGCCGTCACGAACGTCGGGAAGCGCACGGTCGACGATCACACTCATAGAGTATCGCAGGTAGCTGTCCTCCATGACGTTTTCTACAGTGCGCCGCTCTAGTAGTCGCGCCCGCGCCTGTTCAGCCGTCATTGCACTATTCTTGAGTGATTCTTGTTGCTTGTCATCCATAGGTTATATATCCAAATCCTTCACGAACTTTGCATTTGCCTGGATAAAGTTCTTGCGCAACTCCACTTCTGAGCCCATAAGCTTATTGAAGATGGCATCTGATTTCTCGGCGTCCTCTATGTTGACTTGCACCAGCACGCGCTTCTCAGGACTCATAGTTGTTTCGAACAGCTGCTCCGCATCCATTTCGCCTAAACCTTTATACCGTTTCTGCTCGATAAAGCCGGCTTGCTTGAACCGCTCGTCGTTCTCATCAACTTTTATGCCTTCTTTCTTACGTGCGACTATCCGCTCGTCCAAAATATGATCAAGCTCAGCCTCGTCATATATAAATATGCTTGATTTCCGGCCAGACTTCACAAGTTCGAACAGCGGCGGCTTCGCTAAGTAGACATGGCCCGCATCAATAACCGGCCTCATGTAGCGAAAAAAGAACGTCAAAAGCAGCGTACTAATGTGAGAACCGTCAACGTCAGCATCAGTCATGATAATAATCCGATGATAGCGCAGGCCGCTCAGATCAAACGACTCTTCGATGCCGACACCAAGCGCTTTGATGAGGTAGAGGATTTCGTTATTAGCCAGCATCTTGTCGAGACGTGCCCTCTCGACATTCAGCACTTTACCGCGTAGAGGCAGGATAGCCTGCGTCTTGTGGTCCCGTCCATTCTTTGCCGAGCCGCCTGCTGAGTCACCTTCCACTAGGAATATCTCGGAGTCGGCCGGATTCTTGCTAGAACAATCGGACAGTTTGTCCGGCATACTGGCGCCATCTAGAACACCCTTACGGATAATATTTTCGCGGGCAGCGCGAGCGGCCTTGCGGGCGCGGGCAGCTAGCAGCCCCTTACCCACGATAAGCCTAGCAATTGCCGGATGTTCATCTAAGTAATATGCAAAATACTCGCTTAGCACCTGCTCAACGTGACCGCGCACTTCAGGGTTGCCGAGCTTGCCCTTCGTCTGACCTTCAAATTGGGGATTCGTAAGCTTCACGGATACGATAGCCGTTAGGCCTTCGCGCGTATCATCACCGGAGAGGTTTTCTTCCTTATCCTTCAGTAGTCCAGCCTTGCGGGCATAGTCGTTGATAACACGGGTCAACGCCGCTCGGAAGCCGGTCAAATGGCTGCCACCGTCGGGGTTAAAGACATTGTTGGCAAAGGCCTTGATCGTTTCGGTAAAAGCGTCGGTATACTGCAGCGCAATCTCGACCTGGGTGTCTTCAACGGTCTTATCGACGTAGAAGACGTCATCACCCATCGTTTCCTTGCCGACGTTCAGGTGCGTTACGTACGACTGAATGCCTCCCTCGAAATAGAAGCCGTACCGCTCCCCCGTACGCTCATCCTCAATAGATGTTCGGACACCCTTTGTCAGGTACGCCGTGTGCCGCAATCGGTCGAGGATCGTGTCATAGTTAAAAACGACAGTCTCAAGTATAGAATTATCCGGATAGAATGTTATCTCGGTACCAGTCCGGTCGCTCTTCCCAATAACCTTGAGTTCGGTTTGTGGCACACCAAGCGCGTATTCCTGCCTGTAGACATTGCCGTTTTGGTAAACCGTTGCAATGAGCCGGGTCGAGAGTGCGTTAACAACGCTAACGCCTACACCATGTAAGCCACCTGATACCTTGTAGCCACCTCCGCCAAATTTACCGCCGGCATGCAAGATAGTAAGTGCTGTTTCTACACCGCTTTTACCGGTCTTGGGGTGCTTGCCCGTAGGAATACCACGGCCGTTATCGGTGACCGATATACCACCGTCAGCCAATAAACGAACCGACACCTCAGTGGCATATCCAGCCAATGCCTCATCGATACCGTTGTCGATGATCTCCCATACAAGGTGGTGAAGACCCTCCACGCCGGTACTACCGATATACATACCCGGACGCTTGCGGACTGGTTCTAGACCCTCTAAAACCTGAATCTGCCCTGCGTCATAGCCTGTTTGTTTCGTCACAGTTATCAACCCTCGCTTACGCGTTTATGCTCCACCCGTTACTTGTATATTATACGTGAGATGGCCTGTTCCGACAACCGTATAACAGCTTACCTATAAGCTCATGGTGATACGGGCATCTCATGCAACCAGAACGTACTCTATTGCTGCTGCCGATCATCCCTAAGGTGCAGGGTACCTTCTTGATCAATATAAATCGTGTCATCAGCATCCTCAGAGGGCTTATGCAGGGCTTCGGCTGCTGGCTTTGGACCATGTGACAGAGTGAGGCCTCCGTATTCCTCAGAACTTGCAGTCTTCCGCTCAGAGTTTACTACGCGCAGTGCATCCGTAGTATCGTGCGCATCCTCTTTGCTAGATTTGACCGCATCACTACCCTTCCGTTCAGGTAAGCTCGTTGCCGGCTCTTGACCTCCCGTAGGCACCTCATGAAGCGAGGGCGGCATGGAAGGGTGGCTGATGAGGGTATTGTCCGATACCACTGCGGACACTTTCGGACTCTTCTGCATACTGTTATCCCTTTTGGCGAGCCATTCATCCAAGAAGGAAGGAGCGGGCTTCGATGGTACATAAGGTGAAGGGGGTGGTACGACGGGACGTTGGATAGGCCCGACAGAGGAAGCGGCAGGTAAAGATGACCATGGAGAGACCCCTCCAAGTGGGGGCAATGGCCCTTCCGCCTTAGTCTCCATGCGGGCAAAGATTTCCGTCTCCACTTCCTGGCGAGGACGCCCAAACTTAGCGGCCGACAGCTGTTTGAGCGCCTCGGCAAGCTTTACATTCGGTGCCCCTAAGGGCGGCAGTGTCGCCATACTGAACGGCAGCGTCGGAACACCATGAACCATAGTGCGCACAATCGCATTATAGTTGGGCACTCTGATAAGGTCTGTCTCATCAAAGGCGGGCCTGAAGTACTTATTCAGAGACTCGGCATCCCTGTCTCCTATACGAAAGGCCACCGTCGTACCAACATTGCCGAAAACCGCATCGCGAATCTCCTCTGAAAGCTGATGCGTAAACTGGTTTGCAGCTATGAGATTCAGGCGGAACTTACGTGCTTCAGATAGAATAGTGGCAAGTGAATCGGTCGAGAAATTTTGGAATTCATCAACATATAACGAGAAATCTTTACGCTCGCGCTCAGGTATATCCACGCGACTCATAGCAGCCGCCTGAAACTTCATGACAAAAATCATACCGAGAAGCTGCATATTGAGCGGGCCAGTCCGACCTTTTGAAAGATTTACTAGTAATATTTTTTGTTCATCCATGACTTTCCGTAGGTCGAAGGCGCTCTTTGTTTGGCCAATAATATTACGCATCATATCGTTCGATAGAAACGCGCCAAACTTACTAACGAACCAGTTGATAATATCGCCGGCTTCATTGGAACGTTGTAACTTTGGTATTTCTTTTTCCCAAAATTCACGGACGTTCATGTCGGTTACGTGTTGTAATTTCTGTTGAACGAACTTCTGATCACGGAAAAGTTTCGGAATATCAACGAAGGTTCCTCCTTGAGGGTCCGCCATAACAACTAAAGCCGCATTACGGAAGAAGTGCTCATAACGCGGCCCCATGATTCCTTGATGTTGTGGATCGTACAATTTATACAACATATTCAGTGCTTCCTGAATGAGGAAGTCCTTCTGGTCCGGCGAATTGAACTCGAAAATATTGAGGCCCATCGGCTGTGCCATGTCGGCCGGACAGAAATAAATGACGTCCTCGGTACGCTCCCGTGGCACCATCGCTAAAAGCCGTTCCGCTGTATCGCCATGTGGATCAACGAACGCAAATCCATTACCATTCAACATATCTTGAAGAGCGAGGTTTTCAAGGAACGTCGATTTGCCAGTACCAGTCTGACCAACGACGTACATATGCCGCTGCCGATCCTGAACATCCAGCCGGACTGGCTTCTTTATCCCACGGAAAACGTTGTAGCCTAGCAGTAGCCCCTCGGTAGGCATGTTGCGAGGTGCATCGACCTGCTTTGATTCTTGTCGTTGCAGTTGTGACGTCGGTATACTGCGCTGATCGGGAAAGTGGAAGAGTGTAGCAAGTTCTACAGAATTTAATACGAGCTGCTGATTCCGTTGAGGAAATAGCCTCAAGAGATAGTCCCTGACCAGGACGTCCGTACGTGGAGCAGGCTTGTATTTAAAGCCATTCTTGCCCGGTGCATCAAACAGGGCGAAAGATGCTGTGAGATTGGTAAGAATGGCTTGGGAGCGTTGCAGAATATTCGATGAGGCAACTACCCGGATCAATACCTCGAAGCCCTGAAAACGTGTTTTATCATCAATTGCATCAACTACAGATTGTTCAAGGTTCGATAACTCTTTTTTATCCTTATCACCTTTATCCGTCTGAGGTGGCTGAGAAAGGGCCGTAACAAATTGCTTACCAACGGCAAAAAGCGTTTGAGCTGCTGACCCTTGCTTTTCACCTTTACGTAACTGCGCGGCTACATTAGTAGCATTTTGTCGCCAGTGGCCCTGAGCCGGTCTCAGGAGAATCTGCACGCTCGCACCATCCTCTGCCTCGAGTGTTGATAACGCATTCAGGATTGCCTGCATAGTATCGCGCCGGATTTCTTGGTAGGTAGCAATCGGATAGGCATAGTCTTTCTTCAATGCAAACTCGCCGCCTACGACCGAACTCAGCTTCCCCACTCGATTGAAGATATTATGCTCTGCAACCTCTTCAACCTGTGCACTTGAATATGCGCTGCTGATGGCCTGCTTAACCACGTCCACGAGGGCCAATGGCACCATAGCATAGAAATAGACGAAACCCTTGCTCCCGATAATCTCTAATGCAATGTGACGTTGTCCGTACAATCTGCTCTTCCAGCCCTTTTGAGCAGTACTGGCGATGATGTTGTAGAGCGTCTGCGCCTTCGATATATTCTCATCGACAATGTCGCGAGTGTCGCGACCAGGCGCATCGATATCTTCGCTCATCGGTGGTAGATGGATGAGCAGCGGAACCATCTTGAGGCCACGCTCATAATTTTTCATCTCACGAAGCATGTGGACCATATACCACCCGACGATGGGTAACGTAACGACCCCTAGTAGTACGATTATGAGAACGATTGTGATAAGAGCCGCCATGAGTTATTCGGGAATCTTAATATCCTGGTTATAACGCTTCTTCATATACTCTACCTTCAATGCAATAAGCGCGCGGGCAAGCTCATACGGATCCTCCCCGCTGTCAGTGGCTGCCTTTTTAACAGCGTCTACCCACTCTCGTTCAATCACATCTCCGTCCTCGGCCTGCCGCAGGGAAACCGAGCTTCCTCGTGTACTCATTGAGCTAACGGCAGGTGGCGACACGGGAACTTCGGTTGTTGCCGCGTCAGCCATAGACCATGCTCCCTGCCGAGGGGCCTGCTTCCCTGGCAAAGGGTCCGTCCTATACTCACTGTGCTGAGGTTGCATAGTACTTTACAGTATACAACCTCCGTTAGCCGATGTTCTAGTATTATCCGGCCTGTTTCGTTTTGCTGTACGTTATATATAGGTAAGCAATCAAAACAAGTGGTAAAACGGCAAGCGCATCACGCAGTGTAAGCTGCCCGATTGACTGCATAAGTATAAGGAATGTGCTGAGCATCGTCACGAATAGGGCAACCCGTCTCCTCGTCATTTTTGTCAGGGATATGCCCCACGATAAAAGCTCCGTGAACGCTACACTTACAAGATAAATTGTTATCACCAGTAAGCAACAGCCAAGTATCACGATAAGGGGGCTACTCGCTTGGGGATTAAACAGACCAAAAAATAGCATATTAACAATAGCAAACACTGCTACTACACCCACTCTTTTTGCGTGATACACGTTGTTTGGCATGCTCTTATTGTCCCTCATTACGATGGTAACCACAAAATGAGGTGAAGCCCCTTAGCTTCCCTCGCAGCCTATAGGGAACGCCACGACGATAAATCCGCCCTAAATACAATAAATTGTTAGCGCTTATCGTCGTGGCTCTGGGTGACCGGCCCTGCTTCAGAGGAAGCAAAAGGCGGTCCTGAAATGTTTGTAAGTACTTTTTGTTTTTGTCCTTACGTATTTCGTATTACCATGAGCGATTAATAATGTCAATAGGCGCCACAATGTTGCACACAACGGAGTTATGCACAGGCTTCCCTTTTTGCTGCAAAACCTGTTGACAGCCAATAACCCATTTTATAAGATGTACATAGCACTTGAATAAAAAAAGTGCTCAAAAACAAAAAAGACAAACTCAGAACAACGGCTACTCGCAGGCCGTTGTTCTTTTATTTCATAGCACGTTGCTGACCCTTCCGATCCTCGCAAATTTGACAAGACGGCTTGCGTCGTGACAATACGGCACACGACTGGAGCCGGTACATGGGCATTGCCGACTGATGAGTCCGCGGCATACGCGTAGGGATCGAGTGCCATACATCAAATAACCTACTTGCAATTGTTATCGTTGGCTCAGCCAGCAAATCGGTGAATAAAGCAAAGTAACACGTACGTGCTATTTTTGCAAATGCAGGTTTCAACTCCCTCGCAAACGTATCACTATCAACGTTACACCAGCCGATCTGCCAAAAAACAGACAGTAACTTTGATGTCGCCATCGCGACACCCATACTGGCAACTAGAAGCAAATGCCCCTCAAGGAACTTGATTAAACCGTCCTGATAGGTGAACTAGACCTCGATGGTAATGTACGCAGCCGCATCCTGTTCACAAGAAACCGACAAGCAGAACACTGCCATTCAATAGAAGCCCAGTGGCTCCATGCCAAACCGCAGCATCCGCCAGTATGCCGATATTGATCCTCAGGCCAAGAGCACGCTTGATACCGCTGCAGCTCGGTTAAGTACCTCTGCACGCAACTATATGAAAGTTGTCAAGGTAGCACGGCACTATTGTCGATCTTGAGCGGCATAGTATCCATTAGCACAGCACATATAGCCGAGGCACTCCGGTATCGCCGACAAGAAGTCGTACCCGCACAATAAGCTTATTACTCTTGTACTCACGGTTGACCCCTGTTGGAATATCTGTTAGACTTAGTAGCAGTCTAGTACATAAGCATAGATAAAGGAGACTACTGTATAAGCAAAGCGACTCGCCTGAATGGTGCAATTCAGGCTTCAGAGCTACGAGTCATTGACGAGGACGGAAAACAACTCGGCATCCTTTCAAAGCGCGAAGCGCTGCAAATAGCCGAGGAACGTGGACTTGACCTGGTAGAGATTTCACCTGATGCTAAGCCACCTGTTGCAAAAGTCGTCGATTGGGGTAAATACAGCTACCAGCGCGCGAAGCAACAGCAGAAAAATAAGAAAAGTGCGCGTGCCCTCGAGATGAAACAGATGCGTTTCGGGCTCAAGATTGGCGAACACGACCTCCAGGTTAAACTCGGCAAAGTCATGGACTTCTTGGAGGAGGGGCACAAAGTAAAGCTGACCGTAGTTTACCGCGGACGCGAACTTGCCCATAAAGACCTTGGATTCAAACTAGCCGACAAGGTCGTTGCCAGTTTCGAAGGGAAAGTCATCGTTGACCAACCACCACAATTCGCCGGCAAGCAGCTCAATCTCGTAATTCGAATCAATCCCGCCGCCCGGCCCCATACAACAGCAGTCGCTACTCAGTAGTTCAGAGAGGAGAAATATGCCCAAACTTAAAACCCATAGTGGAACCAAAGACCGTGTGCGCGTTTCCAAGAACGGCAAGGTTCGCGTTGGCCATCCTAACAAGAACCACTTCTTGCAGAAGAAGAGTGGCTCACGCAAACGTAGCCTAGGCGGTCTTTCTACGCCTTCAAAGGCAAACGTAAAAACTATTAAGAAACTACTAGGAGTCTAAACCATGCGTGTTAAACGCGGCGTTACCAGCCACCATCGCCATCAGAAAGTCCGTGCCGCTTCAAAGGGTATGACCCATCCGAACCGTGCCAGCATTAAGCGCGGCCGACAAGCCGTAACACGGGCGCTACAATTTGCATATCGTGACCGCCGCAACCGGAAGCGCACCTTCCGCGAGTTGTGGAATGCCCGTATCAATGCAGCTGCGCGGTTACACAACACTACTTATAGCCGCCTTATTGCTGCCCTGAAGGGTGCCAATATCTCATTAGACCGGAAAGTTCTGAGCGAACTAGCAACCAACGAACCAAAGGCCTTCGAAGCGGTAGTAAAAGCTTCCACTAAGAGATAAGCCGTATCGCCTCAACTAAAAAGCTCCCATTCGTGGGAGCTTTTTAATGACCAGATTATCTGTAAGCCGGGTTCTGTCGGAGCTTAAAATGCAACCGTGCTAGTCATCTATCTAGTCTACCAATTGCTCGGTAGATCAAGCGGTGTTGTAGCGGTTATCCTGGCGGGATACCAGCGAACAAGTCGCGTAGATAACCTCCTTGCAGCAGGCAGGGTTTGCCTCGTTATACCGTCACCGGTACCACCTGTGGGCTCTTGCCCCACTCGTTTCACCCTTATCCGCCAAATGGCGGACGGTCTCGTTTCTGTGGCACTTTCCCTAGAGTTACCTCTGGTTGCCGTTAGCAACTGCCCTTCCCTACGCCGCCCGGACTTTCCTCCCACCAAATGGCGGGTGACCAGCTAATAATCTGGCTTGAGGATAATTATATCACTTTTGCTTATCTTTTACGATAGCTCCAGCTCCTTGAGATGGATTACGGTGTATGTCGAGTTGCTTGTCTAATGCCTCATTAACCGCGGCATCCGCCAGACGATTGAGTTCACGGGGTACATGCGTAAAGGTAATGTGCTTAAACTGCCGCGTCAACTCTTTCAGTGCATCGTGAATTGGCCACAAGTCGCGGTTTTTTACTTTGAATATGCCCTTCATCTGATTGACGACAAGCATGCTGTCCATATAGACTTCCACCTCACGTGCCCCAAAGCGCTTTGCGTCTTCAAGGGCAAGCTTCAGTGCCGTGTACTCTGCCTGGTTATTTGTTGTTACCCCTAGGTAAACGCCACGGTAAATAAGCTCATTATGTTCATCATCATAGATAACATAGCCGCTTGCCGACGGCCCCGGGTTGCCGCGCGAACCGCCATCAGCGTAGACCTGCACTCGCTGCACCTGATGACCTGTATCACCGTTTGTCTCAGAAATACGCGGTGAGAAACTAAAGTGAATCATCTTTACCGGCGTTTCGGACGTAACGTTATCTCCGTAATGTTGCCGAAAGACCGCTAGCATGGCCTCTTGTGAAGTGTAGTGTTCGTGCCCTTCCATGTCCGCTTCTGTAATGTCCTTGAGCCGCTTCTGTATTACTCGGTTAATAGTAGCTACGCCTACAGGCATCCAGGTGCTCAGCTCTTCAGGATCAACCTTGTCGATTAGTAGCAACTCATCGTCTACCGAAAGGTCTTTATCGTCGTATAAACGCCAGATTGCGCGCTTCTCGCCCCTCACGATAGCTTCTGCAAGCCCATGGTCCAGCTTGAGTGTCTTGATAGCATCATTTGCCACAACTTGTCTCCAAAATATTTGGTCGGGGTGACAGGACTTGAACCTGCGACCTCACGGCCCCCAGCCGTACGCGCTAGCCAACTGCGCTACACCCCGATACCCGAAGGACAACCTGCGGTTTTCCTTCGTCGCTCGGTTGGCAAAGCCGATCCGCCAAGGCGGACAAGCCTCACTGCTACCTTTCCCTCATAAAAAGCAGCTCAACTGCTCTTCCCTGACCTACAATGCTGAAAGTTCAGGATAAATGTAGCCGGCTCCGGCGTGATTAACCTGCTGTGACACAGGTGGGTGCCCGCATCCGGTTGCCACGGCTTCCGGACATATAAGGCTCCCTATGATTACATGTTCAGGTAATCATTAGCTCGGTACCGGCCACGTCTTCATTATACCCGGTCGGTAGACCTTATCCCAGTAGGAGCTGCAAGACAAATTGATTCAGCGACACAATGAACCCGCCAAAACCACCGAGTAGAACGAGTCCAAATATAAGGAACAAGCCAATGGGCTCGAACTGACGCATAAATTGCTGCAGGCCTTCCGGTGCAAATGCATAAAGCACGCGCGAGCCGTCGAGCGGTGGAATCGGGATGAGGTTAAACACGAAGAGTGCCACATTAAGCGTCACGAACAAGTATAAAATATCACCCAGACCACCCCCGGCACCTAGGCGCAAAAGGAGTGCTCCCAAGATAGCCAGGACAAGGTTCGATAGCGGCCCTGCAGCAGCAATGAGCGCACTACCGCAGTCCCCAAACCGCACACGTTGAGGGTCGAACGGTACCGGCTTCGCGGCGAGAATTGGCACGCGGAATAACAGAATAGTAATGAGCGGTAGGAGTACCGTCATGACCGGATCAATATGCTTCAGCGGATTCAGGCTTACCCTGCCCGCCTCGGATGCCGTTTCATCACCTAAGAGCAACCCGACATACGCATGCGTTGCCTCATGAATAACCATGCTAATCAGCACGATGACTACAAGAATAACTACGTCCGCAAGCGAGAAGCTACTTGGCATAGTTCACAGTATAACAAGTATTCGTGCAGCATTGCCGTATACCTTGCCCGCCTTGACTTATGCTTCTTATAACGCTACAATAGCACCTTGATTCTAACGGGAACTACGAGAAACGCTATGCAAAAATGTGATATCACCGGCAAAGGCAAACAATACGGCAGCAATGTCAGCTTCTCCCAGCGCCATACCAAGAAAGTATGGAAGCCTAACCTGCAGTCCAAAACACTTGTTGTTGACGGCAAGAAAATCCGGCTCAAGCTTAGCACGGATGCTATCCGTACCATGCGCAAAAAAGGCCTTATAACTAAGTAAACGAGGCACGTATATGTAAAACTCCCCGCCATTACGCCGGGGAGTTTTACTTTTACTACCTGTGGGATTTTCTTAGGAACGCGTCAGCACGACGAGCTGCGTTGCATCGCTTGCCTCAGCGGGCTTAAACCGCAGCTTCGTGACAGTTTCCTTCTGCTCCATACCCATATTCTTCAGGGCTTGTTCTAGCGTTTGCTGCGGCACAACATAGTGTAGCGCATCATCGGCGTAGTGTGTCGGGATAACCAGTTTCGGTTCGACTTTCTTGATCACCTGCATCGCACCGCCGGCATCTAGCGTAAAGCCGCTCCCGCCAATCGGCACAATCATGACATCTATCATACCTATCTGTTCCAGTTGGTCCTCGCTGAGGTCAGGATAAATATGCCCCGTTATAAGATACGTCACATCGTCGGCGACAATCCTGTACATAGTGGCGCTCTTACTATTCGGCTCATCAATATGTGCTCGCGCAGCAATGCCGGTAATCGACAGTCCGGAGACCTCATATTCTCCAGGACCAGCAATAACGATCTTCGGATCAACAGCAGATACTGCGTGCGACCCCGTGAACAGCAGAATGTCACCTGACTTGGCAACCGTCTTTAGGCCTAATTCTCCTAGATTGTCATCTATGACAACCCGTACACCCTTAGAACTCAGCACACAGCAATTTGCGCCATAAAACTGTATATCCATTGTTACTCCTTACCTGTTTCTAGCAACCCCTGCCGATCGAGTACCACCTGTATTTTTCCATCAAGCACGCTGCCCAGGAAACGGTCCTTGACCTGGCGCCGATAGCTAAAATCAGAGAGTGTCATAACGGTATAGCGCAATTCTTTGCCCTCTTTGTGCTCCAAGTCTGCTACATACTTCTGTACGGCATTTGCATTCGTATTGCCAACGATCAGCAGATCGACGCCGGCACGCTCATCACGGGTAAACTGGCCAGCATATATGACAAGATCGACATTACCCAAAGCCTTGAACTCGTCCACTGAGCCGCCTTTTTTCAGTTCCCTACCGCTTACACTGCCACCGCCAAAAATGACACGTAACGGTTCGTAGAATTCGTATGCTTGGTTCACTTCGTAGTACAAACGATTGTTGGTTGTATCGGAGACAATAATCCCGATACTCAACAGATTCGACAGCTCGCGTCGTACGGAATTGATTTGTTCATCAATCTTGCGGGTGATCTCGCGCACATAGAAAGACCGGTTCGGGTTACTCATGAAGAGCTGCAGCAGCTTGACGCGCGTCTTGGACCCCAACAATTGCTCAATCATAGCTTCATTGTAGCAGAGGTCTGTCAAACATACACCGTTAGCCGAGCAACCTCGTTGTAACAAAGTCCACGGCCTCCTGAAGCGTATCCGACCTACCAAGCCAATGAATGTCGTTGTTACGTTTGAACCAGGTACGTTGGCGTTTCGCCAATTGCAAATCAGCACGGACAAATTGCTGCTTGGCCTCATCAACGGATAGCGCACCCGATAAATAAGCAACCACTGCACGGTACCCAGGAGTACGTAGCGCCTCAATGTCACCATACTGGGCATAGAGGCGCGCCGTTTCTTCAATAAGCCCTGCCGCAAACATGTCCTCAACGCGCTGCACAATTCGCTGCTCCAACTCTGGCCGTTCCAACCTTAAGCCGAGCACCAGGGTGCGCGACCTGAGCACCCTGTCCTGACGGGGCGGCTGGCCACTTTCGAGTAAGCGGGCAAGATGACGCGGATTGGTGGCATTAACTGGCAGCGGCAATTCTGCCACGCGAACACAAGCCTGTAACTCGGGAACTGTCATGGATCGCAAATCATCTCGAAGACGATTTTCCAGCGGTGGCCGGAAAGCAAAGTTGTAAAGAAACGCATCAATATACAAGCCGGTACCGCCAACTATAATCGGCAGCTTTCCGCGGCCTGCAATATCTACAATTGCTTTATTGGCAAGCTGCTGGAAATCATATGCTGTAAATTGCCCGTCAGGCGGTACAACATCAAAGCCACGGTGTACGATGCCCTGGCGTTCCGCCACTGTCGGCTTAGCGGTACCAATGTCCATGCCCTTATAGACAGTTCGCGAATCGGCGGCGATTATCTCGCCGTCACACCGTTTGGCAAGCTCCACCGCTAGTGCCGACTTGCCGCTCCCCGTTTCGCCGACAATCACAACTACCGGAGGCCCGTCGGCGTGCGCTGAATCAGGACTCATATCGTTAGGCTATAGGGATGACTTGCTAACCCGGGACTTTGCTTCGTGGGCTACGGTCTTGAGGAATTCGTCAGTGGTCATCGGCTTATGATCCTTACCAACCTCCAGGTCAGTGCGTACCCGCGGTGCAAGCTCGCTGCCGCTAGTCTCCTTCTCGCCCACCACGATCGTATAGGGAACCTTCATGAGCTCAGCATTGCGGATTTTCTTGCCAACCGACTCATTCGAATTGTCGACACTCGCCCGTACACCCGCTTCTTTCGCCTGTTGCAGCAATTTGTCGGCAAAATTGGTCGTTGCAGCTTCCTGGTTAACGGTCACAAACCGCACTTGTTCCGGCGACAGCCACACCGGGAATCTTCCTGCCGTGTGCTCGATATAGACACTCATGAAACGTTCGACGGAGCCGAGCAATGCTTTGTGAATCATCACCGGCTGCTGCTGACTACCGTCTTCGGCGGCGTATTCTAACCCGAAACGCTCAGGCTGTACGAAATCGAGCTGCTCGGTTGCTAATTGCCATTCCCGTCCAAGTGCATCCGTCGCCATGATGTCAATCTTCGGGCCGTAGAACGCCGCCTCGCCTTCAGCGATTTCGTAGTCAAGGTCGAGCTTCTTCGCCACCCGCTCTATTGTCTCTTGCGCCTCAGCCCACAGCTTCTTGTCGCCCAAATATTTGTCTGAGTCGTCGCGGAAACTCAGGCGAGCCCGCCACTTCAGGCCAAACACCTGGTACATATCGCGGATCATGCTCATGATGGCAGTAAACTCGGCTTCTATCTGATCGAGCCGTGCAAAAACGTGAGCATCATCCTGTGTCGCTGCGCGTACCCGTGAGAGACCATGCAACTCACCTGCTTTTTCGTCACGGTATACGACGGTGTTCTCCATATAGCGGATCGGCAAATCACGGTAGCTCCGCGGCCGTGATGCATAGATTTGTGCATGGTGCGGACAGTTCATGGGTTTCATCATGAACTCGTCATCGGATTCAAAGCTTGTAACGGTAAAACGCTCGGGATATTTGTCGTAGTGACCCGAGGTCTTGTACAGGGCAGCTCGTGCCATGTGAGGAATGGCGACACGCTGGTAGCCCGCAGCTTCCTGCAACTCTTGCGAGAAATACCCTAGCTCTTCGCGTACAACTGTGCCGCGCGGTGTAAACAACGGTAAGCCCGGACCGACGAGATCGGAGAATACAAACAGATCAAGCTCTTGCCCGAGCTTGCGATGATCACGCTTCTTCGCTTCTTCGAGCATTGCCAGGTAATCGTGGAGCTCTATCTCGGTTTTGAATGCCACGCCATAGACCCGCTGCATCTGCGGGTTCGTTTCCTTGCCACGCCAGTAGGCGCCCGATATACGCTGAAGTTGGAATGCTCCGACCTTTCCCGTGCTCACCACGTGGGGGCCACGACAGAGATCAACAAATTCCGCATCCTGGTAAAATGATACCTCGTGCACTTTACTATCTTTATCGGTAGGTAAGCCGAGTTCGTTTGCATCGAGATCCTTAGCTACTGTCGTTCCCGCCCGCTTGAGATCGTTCAGCAGTTCTTCCTTATAAGGCTGATGCGCTTCGCGCGACCAGGTAATTGCCCCGTCAATCGACTTCATCGAATGTTCAAACGGAACATCAGCCGCAACTATCTTACGCATCTCGGCTTCGATCTTTGGGAAATCTTCCTCGGAGAGCTTCGCATCTCCTAAGTCGATATCGTAGTAAAACCCGTTCTCCACGACAGGCCCTACACCGAATTTTGCCTCAGGCCATAGCCGCTGGATAGCCGTAGCCATAATGTGCGCCAAACTGTGGCGCACAGCGTTTAACTCTTCGTGCCCATCCTTTTTTCTCTCTGCCATAACCGTCTGCTCCTTCTTGCCTTTGATAAACAAAAAACGCTAGCCGATTCCGATTCAATACACTCGCACGGTATTTAATCGAATTGGTTAGCGTCTCGGACCCGAAAACATGTGTCGTACAATGCTCCCGGGCGGTTCCACCGGACTTTCCGCTATACAGCGGACACTTGTGATAGCACGTTACGTACGTTCTAACTGCCTACGGAGCTCAGTGGGTGGTAAGGCCACATCTCTGCTCGACATGTACTGTACCCTTCTCCCATCTATCTTGCAAGAGGAGGACGGTAACACATCGCAAAACTTCACCTACGACTTAATATACTACGGGTAGTACGATATGGCTAGTACGAATGTATTGTTATTTTGACACCTGATAATGTGGATAAATGGCTTCGAATATAAAACACCTTCCGTGATATCTTTTGCAGTAACAATGGCCCTTCTCGGAAGCTGCCTTTCGAGCATGAATTCATAAATAAAATGGCCAGCTTTGTTACTGGCCATTTTATTTGGTGGGTGATGAGGGGCTCGAACCCCCGACCTCGTCCACGTCAAGGACGCGCTCTAGCCAACTGAGCTAATCACCCCTGTTATTAGTACTGTTGACCTTATAGAATATATCCTATCACTCTCTTATGCGCAAGTATGCACGGCGGCCGTGCCCCATGGGCCTACATTGACAAGTTGAGATGAATGGGGTAAAATGTTCGAGTTAATCGGGGAGTTTTGGTGAGTACCACGAATCAGAGTGCTCTCGATGTGTTTCAATTATTTTACGAAGAGCTATCTTTCTCGCCACAACACATACGTAAGGTAAAGCGAGTCCGCCGCGGGAAATAATCTCCCAAAGGAATGCGGGAAATACCGGCCCATTGATGGGCCGGTATTTTGTTTGTCACACCACGCTATAGTTCCTCCATTGATCTTACATTTCCCCACTCTTCAGGTATTTATCCACTAGTATTTTTACTACCGGCATGACAATATATAGTCATGGTATGCATTTATTGTGGATCAAAAACGGAAGTTACGAATTCACGACTTCAGAAAAAATTAAACCGCGTCTGGCGACGTCGGCGCTGCCGTATCTGTGACGCCGTCTTCACATCACAGGAGCAGGTCATCTACGATGGTGCCTTTGCTGTCAGGCTTAGCACGTCGCACATTATGCCGCTCAGTCGCAATACACTCTACCTAAGTGTCTATGATGCCTGCCGCCATCGCGCAGATGCAGTTACCGATGCCACGGCCCTTACCGACACTATCTTAAGCAGCCTCGTACTACTTGCCAAAGATGGACTCCTCAGACGCGAGGATATAATTGCAACCTGCTCCACTGTCTTGAAGCGCTTCGACACTGCCGCGGCGGTTCATTACGCCGCATTTCACCACGCCTGACTAAACATTCTTAGCAGCGTGCTTCTGTCGCCTAGTGCTGACTACGGCCTTGTCCGTTACATCAAAGGTATCGATATATCGTCCAAATGCCAGGCGAGTCTGTGAATAGATAGCCGCAAACGAGTTATAGACAATGGTAACGACTGGTAAGTACACCCACTGAATGATCATAAACAGCGTCCTGTGCCGTCTATACCGCTCAGGTTTGGGTGGCAGGGTCTTGAGGCATAAAAAGATAGTGACGAGTCCGCCTAGAAGGGCGAATGTTTGTATGCGACTGACTATCGTCGGCAGTAGGTTGGCGGTAAAGTTGTGTGGATAGAAAAGAACGGGTATGAAGCCGCCGACGAGCGTCAAGATAGGTGCAACCGCCCAGGTGACATGTCCTTCCGTAAGGCGCGCGACTTTGGCAATAAGGTCAAAACGCGGCACACGATTCTTGTGAAAGAAGCCCTTGTCTACCACATAGGCTACATCTGAGGCGCCGTATGTCCAACGACGCAACTGAATAAACTGTGCCTTCAGTGTCTTCCTGTACGAGTCGGCAAGAACGGCGTCTTGATAGATCGGCACGTGCAGAGGGTAAACCATGTAGTCGCCATCGAAGCGAAAGTATGAACGCCAGAATTGGTGGCCGTCCTCGACAATAGTACGCACACTCCAGAAGTCAGTTTCTATAAGCGACGCCATACCCTGGGCGTGCGACGAAAAGTTACGCATAGCGTGGGGTCGCATCGACAAAACGATATTGTATATGGAATTACCTGTGGCAAGCACGCGCATTGGCGCCGGCGCATCCCATATATTATTGGTATACATCGATACTGGCTGGAAGGCTGCACGTACTGGATCAGGACATACCGCATAGGCGTAGCTTAAGCACGCCAAGTACTGCCTGTCCGGCCGGTTATCTGCATCGAGTGTCGTTACGATAACATGCAAGGGATCAATGTTTTGTTCCTGTAAGTAATCCTGGAGTATGCGCCCGGCATAGGTAATATTGCCGCCCTTCCCAAGCACTTCACCCGGCATTTTGGGATGCCTTATCGCCACAGCATACGAGAAATTATCCTTATAGAGAGCAACGAGCTCTTTCGCCTGCTCCTCTACTCGCGAACCACCGCGCTCTTCATATGCAATAATCAGCATCACCTGCTTCATCGGGTAGCTTGACGCTAGAATAGACTGGATCGTTGGCTCTAGGATCTCCCGACTTTCGTTATACGTAGCGATAATAATAGCGTGGAGCAGCTGGCTCGGCTTAAGATGCAAAGTGTCACCCCCAACAGAGGCAATCTGGTTACGATGCCAAGCCGGCCGTACCATAGACACATCTGATGGCTTACCCGTCTCTAGCTCCTGGAGCAGTCCATACCAATCGAGCTTCTGATTTCGACGCATGACCGCATAGCCGTGAAGCGAGCGGACTGCGACCGCAATGGCCCTCGTCAAATAGATGAATATATATATAAGAACGAACGCCGCTGCAAGTGTTACATTGACCAGGCTAAGCACTACAAGCAAAAGCAGCATTGATACACTCAACGCCCAAGGCAAAATCTCAAAAAGCCGGTAGTGCAGCGTGCGCTCTCTGGGCTGCGGGATCTCAATATCGGTCATCGTAATACAAGTAGTGCGTTACTCACAATGATTGCTAGTACCAGTAGTAGCGTGCCAAGCCCAAGAACCGTAAGTGCCAGTTGACGATGTATAAGATATGCCCGAAGGCTAATAAGTGTATTAAGGATAAAGACGAGTATGCCGAAGACAATGAAACTGAGCAGATCGATACTACTCCCGCTACGGAAAGCATTAATAACTACATCTGAACGGTACTGGACGATGTAGCTATTGTGACTCGTATCGAGCCGGAGCAGGATGAGCACGGTCAACAAAAGTAGCAGGAAACCATTGATGCTGACGATCAGTAGTGCTAAGCGATCACGCAAGTACACTTTCGGTATTGTCATAACTTCGCCCATTGTACCACTCATCGGCGTCATCTGTCTGAAGCGAATCAAGAAGTTGGCAAGTCGTGGTGCGGGTGGCGGGAGTCGGACCCGCGTCTCAGCCTTGGGAAGGCTGCATAATAGCCGTTATACGACACCCGCCAAATGAGGATAGACTCTATCGCACAAAAATAAGATGTGACGATGTGACATGGAGCCACCTCGGGGATTCGAACCCCGGACCCCCGCTTTACGAAAGCGGTGCTCTAGCCAGCTGAGCTAAGGTGGCATTCCAAACGTGACTTATTATACCAGAGGACACGATAAAGCCCATAAACGAACACATATTGTATTCTGTATTATGAATTCCTTAGGTATTCGATACCTATGAGTATTATTTATACTCATTTACGTAATTCACTTTATTAGGTGAGTAACAATATTAAATCTATGTTCGCGCCTCCCGCCCTTTCCTACCGACGAGCACTTGGTGAAACTAAGACATGAGCTTAAAACTTGTTAGAAATCTAACTTCAGACTTTTGCAAGATTCACTATGCTGTATAAGGCGTAAGATAAGGAGGCTCTGCATGAGTATCATACTATTTATCGTTATAGGAGGCATAATCGGCTGGCTGGCCAGTGCGATCATGGGCCGCGGCGAAGGTGTACTCGCAAGCATTATTATCGGCATTATCGGCGCCTTGATTGGGGGCTTCCTATCTACGCTCTTTACCGGTGGCTCAACATCGTATATGACGCTCACGCTAGGCGGCATACTATGGTCTCTCATCGGATCCATCATCCTCGTTGCCATCTTGAACGCCTTCACCCGTACTCGACATACCGCCTCCTAAACCCTGACTGACTGAAAAGCAAAATACCGGCCAAAGGGCCGGTATTTTTATGTACCTAAATGAAGTACAGGAATATACTTCGCTTTTTATTACGCACGGTGGCCTCTATTCCGGATTCCGATACCCGATACTATACCACCACCAACAAGCAGGAGGGCGGTGATGAAAAGCGCGTGCCGAAATCCTTGAAGATCGAGATTGGCTCCAACAATAACACCCACAAACGCTACCGTCAGAAGCCCTGCAATCCGTGCAACGGCATTATTGACAGCTGAAGCAATTCCCGCACGAGTGGCAGCGATATCTCCCAGCACGGCCGCCGTCAACGGGGCGACAGTTGTAGACAGGCCCAGTGCAAAGAAGAGGATGCCGGGAAACAGCTGCGACCAGTAGTGTATAGGGTTAGTGACGCGTAGCATAAGCAAGAATCCAACACCCGCAACGAGTGGGCCGATTGTCATGAACATGCGCGGGCCGTACCTGCCGGATAGAGCACCGAAACGCGGCGATAGCAGGAACATAATGATCGTGACCGGCAGCAATGCCAGGCCCGCAACCAGCGCCGAATAATCTGCTACCTGCTGCAAATAAATAACGATCAAGAAAGTCGCAATGGAAAGACCGCCATATATCCCAAGTGTCGCCATATTCCCAACCAAGAAGTTACGTATTCTGAAGAGTGAAAGCGGTAGCATGGCACGAGGATTACGAGCTTCGTACCACACGAATGCCGCTAGGAGAACTATGCCGCCAATAAGCGGAACAAAAATACGGGCACTCTGCCAATCATGATGGGGCTCCTCAATGAGGGCAAACACTGATGCGCCCAAACCTAGGCTACAGAGTAAAGCTCCTGCTGTGTCCAAGGAGGTATTGCTTGTGTGTTCTACCACGTTCAAGCGGCTCGATAACCAAAGACAAAGTGCAATCGGCACAATATTGATGGCAAAAACAAGCCGCCACGAAGCAGTATCGATCAGAAAGCCCCCAAGTAACGGACCGATTATAAACGAGATGCCAGTCCAGGCAGTCCAGCTACCAATCGCTTTACCCTGCGCCGGTCCTGTAAACGAGGAGATAATGAGCGCTAGCGAGCTAGGCACTAATAAAGCACCCCCGAAGCCCTGCAATGCCCGCGCGATAACAAGCAGTACACTGGTTGGCGACAACGCACACAAGATTGACGCTACAGCAAACCAGGCTAGCCCTACGAGCAATATACGCTTGCGACCGAACAGGTCCGACAGTGAACCGGCAAGGAGAATTAGTGATCCGAGGGTTATGAGATACGCGTCGACTACCCACTGTTGTGTAGTTAAGCCGCCGCCGAGCTCGCGGCTAATCGCGGGTAGCGCGACATTCACGACCGAGCCGTCCAGAAATACTACGAACGATGCAAGGATACTAATAAGAAGAACTAACCGCTGCGTGCGTGTCATACCGCTACTATAGCATCCCCAAACATAACCAGTCTGATCAGAAACGACGCTAAAGGTTCATCTCTGAGACAAGTCCAGCGACTTTAGCTTGAATCCTATCACGTATTTCCCGATGAAATGCAAGTGGCTTCCCCTTTGGATCAGGCATACTCCAATAACGCACAGTACGTAAGCTCGCTAACTCTTCTGGCAAGCCTACCAGATCCTTAAAGGAAATAACGAAGTCAGCATGCTTAGCCTCATAGATGTCCAGAGGCTTGCGGTAAGCCTGTTCCATACTGTGTCCCTAATCGGATATAACTTGGACGACTGCAGGGTCAATGGGTTTTCCTATCTTGGGATCCATGCCCGCACTCGTGGCACGGTGACGGGTACTGATCATCGTGTTCAAAAACAACGCCGCCTCTTGGTTACGTGCAACATTCCCGTCGCAGATAAACAAAATATTCATACACTGAACTATAGCAAAATATTACCCTAAAGATCATTCAAGCAGCACGTTCTATACGGGCCGGAAGATTACTTCCCACCGGTATACTTCTGATTTAACAAGTGCGTGACGGGAACCTTCATTCAGTAATGAAAACTGGCTGCTGTATGTATGTACTGCCTGCCACTTTCGTGCTTGTTGCACCTCAGAAAGCTCGTAGGGTTCACTGACCACATCCAGTCCCAATTTTTTTTAATACCCTCAATGGGAAGGCGCTCATGCCATCCGACGTGCCTGAACCTGGGCAAAATATATGGTACATCAGCATAGAACAAAACTGTCCGGCCAAGCTCCATCAGACGCTTCCCGACAGCTCTTGTCGCCTCATGATCTGGGTGCGGCTTGCGCAAATACTGGGTAACGCCCGCAGCGGCAATAAACACCGCGTCGTCATGAGCAGCATGCAGCACATCTTCGGTTATTCGGTTAATATCAAGAGGACTATCGCGATATGCATGATCAATGTATTCGAGGTTTACCGCCACACTGGGCGTACTCCGCAAAGCGACTAGGTTCTCCTTAATCCTGGCGTTCATTGTTTCCTCTGGCGTACGAAAACCAGTTGCGGTATCCCAGGCACTCGGCTTACGCTGCGTCGGAATACCCGTAAATACCGTTACAACCTGCGTATCCGGCTGTTCCAAGCGATGCCAGCAACTTAGTACGGCATCGTCCAAATGGGGGGAAATGATAGCTTCTCTGCTCATATTTGCAAGCGTACACGACATGAACACTAACGTATGTTAAAAAAACATATACTACGTGTATACAAATTAGCGATTTATACCCGTCAATAACCGTTCAAACTGCTGAAGCGCCAAATAAAACACCCCATCTTTCGATGGGGCATTTTATTTGGCGGGCTCGACCGGATTCGAACCGGCGATCTTCTCCGTGACAGGGAGACGTGATAGGCCTCTTCACTACGAGCCCTCGTCAGAGTCAACGCAACCCGGCTGCTGACAACAGAGGTCATGATAACAGCCTAGGCGCTAAAAAGCAACGCCTCCTATAGAGAAGCCTTTTAGACGTGGATAAAGGTGAACGGCTTGTCGGAAGCCTGCAGCGGATCAGTGTAATCATTGATAGGCTGGAAGTTAAATGAGATGTGCGCGGCACGTACTTGGTTGCCGTGCACCTCTAGAACTTTCACAATCTCCAAGGTATAGCCGGTGTTGATAATGCCTGAGTGCTGTCCGGGCTGCAACTGGAATAATGCCGCAACTACCTGAGGCGGAATGTTGGAATTAGATTTGTCGATAAGCAATCCATAGTCACCACCATTGTCACGAGTCGAGGTGTCATCAGAGACTTGCTTCGCGACCGCAGCAAAGTCGGCGCCCTGCGTCAACTGAACTAATGCCTTGTTAGCACGATCATGCGTAGCAGTGTCCAGTTTGTCAACGACCTTCTGAGCTAAAAGCTCTTGGCGCAATTCCCTGCGAAAATCATCAACAGACCAACCCCAGAAATTACTAAGTGTACTCTCGAATACCTGGTCACTTGCGCCCAGACGATTCTCAGTGCGAACAAGCGCTACAGCCGTATCGACATCTTGCTCGCTAACACTAACACCATTCTCGCTCGCCAGTTGTTGCACATAGGCGTTTTGCAACACGCGGTCCATAGACTTCTGCTTGAAGTCCGCCAACTGCTTCTCGCCGCTCGCCGTACTAAAATCAATCTGCTGCTGCGTCTGATAGTAGTGCATGTAGTGGCGCAGCTCGAACAAGTAGTCGCTATACGACACCACATGCCGCGGGCCGATGAAGGCAATCGGAAATGGCACTACCTCCGTCACGCCATACATGAAACTCGATGTCGTCTGGAATTTATATAGATCAGCGATACAGAATACAAAAAATCCTACCACCGCTGCTATAAATATAGCCACCGAGACTTTGACAACTCGATGTTTTGACGCACGAAGCGGATAGATATACTTGCGGGCACTGCCAAGTACTTCCTCGCGGCGAGCCGACAATGTCTCATTGGTGATACGAATATCATCATCGTTTTGTGGCACGCGTTGTAGGCGCGGGACCTGTTGCTTAATAACGGAAAGGCGTTTTAGGTTCGGCTTCATAAACAGCTATTACTCGTTCACTTGCTCAACGACCTCACGCTTAAACGGAGCCGGAAACGGTGTAACGTCCTGATCGCGTAGAATACGCACGATCCTACTCTGAGTCTTAGCTGGGTGGTGCACGTCGTGAATCACCAAATCTCCAATGTATGTCTGTAGCTTTATTGTACCAAACCCGAGCAGAGTTTCCTGCAGACCGCTAATCTCATAGTTCACCTGTTGGATCTGTTCTAGCTTGAGATCAGCAAAGCTGGTGTGAAACAAGCCTTTTTGGGTAATCTGGATAAACCGCTGGGTCGTGACGATAAAGATACTGAAGTACCAACTGATCCAAGAGGGCAAGATGAGCAGTGAGCCGAGAACAACACTGGCAATAAGCGCTAGAAAAAATACAGCCATACTCGGCGGATTGTCCGGTTTGATATAGGTCCAAGCCAGAATAATGAGTGGCCCAATGAGCCAAGAGGACATGCTGATGATGAGCCCCACGCGCATCACAATCGGGTGACGACGGAAGACATAGAGAACATCTTCGTCGTCAAACTGGCCATCAAAGTAGCGGACATGCCGCCCTTCTGGCTGCTTACTATCGGTCATAAGCACATTGTAGCAGCTCCACAGAGCACTCTATCCAATATCGTACTTGGCAAGAACCATTTCGATATATGCGGGGTCAAGCTGCAGACTATGGAGCTGGCCGGCTGCGGGCCGGAAACGGTATCGTGTCATATCGAGCTCATAGTCATGCAATACGATACCTTCTGCTTCGAGCAAATCACGCTGCAGGCTCGCATCGTTAAGCTTATTACCCTTGATGGTAATCTTGCCAGCGTTATTGAGTACGCGCCACCAGGGATAATCCGGCACGCCTTCCATGCTGCGCATCACCCACCCAACTTGCCGCGCAGCCCGCGGCGTACCAACATAGGCCGCTACTTGACCGTAACTCACTACCTTCCCCGGCGGAATAAGCCGCACAACCCTTAGGACCGCATTCTGGAACTCTGTCATAGCTATGGTGCCCCCGGCAGGAATCGGACCTACAGCTTCTCCTTAGGACGGAATTATTCTATCCATTGAACTACGGGGGCAAGAGCAGGCATGACTGCGATAATCTTACTCCGGTATGCGTCCATGGACAACGAGCTCATTGACGGTGTGGTATTCGTATAGCTCGTCCGGCGTGAACCACAAATCAATTTCCTGGGCGGCCTCCTCCGGGTTGCCGGAGGCGTGCAAGATATTCGGCAATGTTGATCCGCGGGGATTAGCATAGCCACGCGTAATGTGCGTATAGTCACCGCGTATGGTGCCCGGCGCGGAATCTTTAGGATCGGTCGTACCTACCATCTTACGGACATGGCTAACAGCTTCGACACCTTCCAACACTACGGCAATCACGGGTGCTTCAGTCATTTGCTGCAGCGTTACACGGAATATATCCTCACCCCACCTGCTGATCATCTTGCTGATATCTTCGTAATGCTTCCGGAAATGCTCCTCATCCGGAGCAACCATCTTGGCACCAACGATCTTAAGTCCAGCCTTCTCAAAGCGGCTAAGGATTTCTCCGACAATTCCACGCATAACGGCATCCGGCTTAAAGATAATGAGTGTTCGTTCCATAACTTTCCTTGCTTAGTTGCCACTATTCTAACAGAGGGGGTACACATGCGCCAGACGCGCATGTCGCACAATGTTATAATTCTTCTCATGCAATTCGAGAAGGCAAAGACCGATTTTCTGGAGTACCTGGAGATCGAACAGAACCGCTCGCAGAAGACGATCGCCAACTACGACCACTACCTCATGCGCCTGACCGACTATACGGGTGACATCACCGTCGCCGACATCACTCCGGAGCTCATACGCAAATGGCGGTTGTGGCTGAATCGGTTGGGCACTAACACGTCCGATGAGTTGCAAAAGTCTACATCAAACTACCATCTCATTGCCCTGCGCAGCTTCCTGAAGTTCTGTGCCAAACGTAATATTCCCGCCCTGCCGGCCGATAAGATCGAACTAGCTAAGACACAGCGCAAGCAAGTGACATTCCTAAGCGACGACGAGCTGGAACAAATGTTCGCACAGCCAGACACGACAACTATCACTGGCCTGCGCGACCGCGCCATACTCGAGCTGCTCTTCAGCTCCGGCCTGCGTGTCAGCGAGCTTGTCGGCCTAGACCGCGAGCACATCAACCTGAAACGCCGCGAATTCACTGTACGCGGCAAGGGACAAAAGGACCGGCCAATCTTCATCAGCTCCGAAGCGGCCGAGTGGATCGAGCGTTACCTGGCACGGCGCGAGGACAACAGCCGTCCGCTGTTCACCCGTACCAGCGGTAACAAACAGGGTGACACGAGCGGTAATTTTTTGCGACTCACGGTACGGTCGGTACAGCGTATCGTTAGTCGCTACGCACTATTAGCCGGTATCACCAAGCACGTCAGTCCCCACACCATGCGCCACAGCTTCGCCACTGATCTGCTCATGAACGGCGCCGACTTGCGCTCGGTCCAGGCAATGCTCGGTCACAGCAACATATCGACAACGCAAATCTACACCCACGTTACGGATCCTCATCTAAAAAGCATCCACGAGAAATACCACACTAACCATGCCGGTGAAAAATAACGCTCGGCACCTTAAGAAGGCATTGGCGGTCCGCCGCTCTGGGTCAAAGCACAGAACGGGTTAACATCTCCCTCACCGTCAGGCGCATCCTCGGCTGGGTTAAACGTCGGACCGTAATCATTCTTAAAGAACGACTGGCCTCCGGCCGGACCCTTCGCCGTTGCAAAGCGCTTGCATATGGAATCTTGCGTAATGATAGCGGCACTTGGTACCGGATGACTATTTGCGTCAGTTAGGTCAACCGCTACGACAATCCGGCGTAGTACATCCTCTGCCCTACCAGTTGAATCAATAATAGCTTGCGCATTGGCGAAACCCATATTTGCAGGAGCGGTGAGCGTTAGCTTGGACTTGGTGCCGTACAGTGTTGAAATACGCATGTAGTAGCCAAGGTCGGTCAGGCCTTTAATGGTTACCGTGCATATCCCGTTGGTGCCACTCGTGCAATCTGCAGCTGTTATCGAGCCATGTGGAGGATTAGGCTTCATACTCACACTGGCGCCAACACTGTTGGAAGGTGCGAAGAACATCGTGGCAGTATTGCTACTCCAGTTGGTTCGAGACATGTTGGTTGCGTCAGCCATATCTATCCGTAATACCGGGAATGGACAATTCCAGTTCGTGGCAACCGGAAATACCCCAGCCGCTGGGCAGGTACTCAGATCGCTCACTGCTCCGTCGGAATGACTCCAGGTAAGCGTTACCTGGCTGAATGGTGCTGGTCCTTGCGATACAACCGGTACAACAGTGGGAGCATAGCTCACTGTATAGCTGATAACGTGCGGCGCTGCATTGATAATCTCACAGGTATAAGCGACATCGTGACTGCTATCTATGGTCATAGGTAATGCCGCATACGGGCTACCCCCTGCAGTACTTGGACAGATCGTCCCGCTTGCTACCGCCTGACCTGTTGCCAATTGCTGGTTAATAATCACTCGCACGTCATTAATGCCGCTTTCTGCCGCGTAATATGCCTGTGTACTGAGCTGGTCATCTAGCGAATTGCGTTGTTCGTTGCGCGAAATCTCCGCAAAGCCCAACACGAGCAAGCTTATGACGGTCATCATGATCAGCGTCACCATGATAGAGACTATGCCCGCATCTTGCCGGTAAGTCGCTTTTGGCTTAGGCATAAGCGTAACCATTTGCCTCCAGTATACCCTTACTGTAACCGCCTCACAACGCTCGTCGTTAAATCAGAAACTGCGCAGAATTGCGAGCCTGCACCGCTTTTACAGGCCGCCGTTGGCCACGTTGTAGATGTCAGCAAGTCGTCATCACCATAGATGATGCGAATGTGAATGGTATACAGATCACCGCCTCCTG
>Ga0207657_10001046_pt1 | contig 29314 bp, 23 predicted proteins | sample KBSC33metaG_FD_184316 | JGI IMG/M metagenome (GOLD analysis project Ga0207657, IMG submission 184316) | Corn rhizosphere microbial communities from Kellogg Biological Station, Michigan, USA - KBS C3-3 metaG (SPAdes) (version 2) | ecosystem: Host-associated > Plants > Roots > Rhizosphere > Soil ...
AGCGAGTCCGGCGGGAACCGCTCGGGACCCTGGAACTCGTAGGCGGAGAAGAAGGCGGAGAACGCGGCCTCGTCGAACTCGGTGCACTTCGCGAGGTACGCCGTTCCCTCGTCCGGATTGGAGGGGTCGGGGACGACCCACGCTCCGAGGGCGATCTTGTCACCGAGCGCGGGATACGGCGCGAGCACGGTCCCGCGCGCGTGGTCCTGCGTGAAGCTCTTGAGCTCGTCGATCGTCGCCTGCGGAACGTCCTCGCCGTACTGCACGGCGATCGCACCGTGCTCGAGGTTGTGGACGAGCTGGGCCTGGTACACCGGCTCGTCGTAGATCCCGTAGACCACCGGGATCTCGTAGTGGGGGCCGGACGTCGGCGGGACGGTGTTCCACTTCGGCGAGGTGCCCGAGGGCGTCGTGACCGTATGCACGCCGGCGAGCGACGGAGTCGCGTTCAAGGTGCAGCCCGCCTGCTCGAGCACCGCCCGAGCATCCCCGCTCCCCCCGCTGCCGCCGCCGACGGTGAACGCGAGCGCGACGAGGGCCACCGCCACGACCGCAATCCCTCCGAGGCCGAACAGGAGGAGATTCCGGCGGTCATCGCCCTTCGAGGGCGGCGTCTTGCGCGTTCCCTGCGAGCGCGGCTTCGGCGGCATGAACGCGGAAGGATAGCTGCGGCGGTCGCAGGCTCCGTCCGGACGGCGCGCTACGTTGCTTGGTCCTCATGACGATCGTCGCATTGCTCATCGGTCTGGTCGCCGGGCTCGCGCTGGGAGTGACAGGCGTTCTCTTCGCTCTCCGCGAGCGGATGCAATCCGGGACCGGCGCGCTCGCTCGGACGAGCGAGCTCGAGGTCGAGGCTCGGGGCTTCGAGCGGCGGGCGATCGAGGCGGAGGCGCAGCTCGCCGCGGAGCGTGGGTCGCTCGACGAGCGCGTCGCCGGCGCGGTGCGGGCAGCCTCGACCGCGGCGATGAAGGAGAGCTCGGGCGCCTTCCTCGATCTCGCTCAGACGAAGCTCGACGCGTACGTTGCGCCGCTCCGCGAGTCGCTCGGGAAGGTGGAGACGCAGGTGAACGCCCTGGAGAGCGCGCGGAAGGAGGCCTACGGCTCGCTCACCGAGGCCGTCCGGAGCCTTCGCGAGGACCAGCTGCGTCTCCGGAGCGAGACGAACAACCTCGTCACCGCCCTCCGTGCGCCGCACGTTCGCGGGCGGTGGGGCGAGATCCAGCTCCGACGGGTGGTGGAGCTCGCGGGGATGGTCCAACACTGCGATTTCGTCGAGCAGCCGACGACGGACGACGGCGAGGGGCGTGTGCTCCGCCCCGACGTCCTCGTGAATCTCCCGGGCGGCAAGTGCATCGTCGTCGACTCGAAGGCGCCTCTCGCCGCGTATCTGGACGCGTTCGCGACCGACGTGACGGACGAGGCACGACAGGCGGCGTTGCGCGACCACGCGCGTCAAGTGCGCGAGCACATCGTCAAGCTCGGCCAGAAGGCGTACTGGCGCCAGTTCGACGCGACCCCCGAGTTCGTCGTGATGTTCCTCCCGGACGAGTCGTTCCTTCGCGCCGCGCTGGAGCACGACCCGACGCTCGTCGAGTTCGCCGCGGACAACCATGTCATCACGGCGTCGCCGACGAACCTGATCGGCCTGCTGCGTGCGGTCCACTACGGGTGGCAGCAGGAGACGATCGCCGAGGGCGCGCGGCAGATATCGGATCTCGGTCGCGAGCTCTACAAGCGCCTCTCGACGATGGGCACGCACTTCTCGAAGCTCGGACGGTCGCTGGACACCGCCGTACGGTCTTTCAACGAGACGGTCGGGTCACTGGAGCGCCAGGTGCTGCCACAGGCGCGCCGTTTCGAACAGCACGGCATCACGGGCATCGCCCCGCCCGAGCTCACACCGATCGAGAGGCAGACGCGGGTCATCTCTGCGCCCGAGCTCGTGGGCGAGGGCGAGCAGGCGGAGCTCCTCCCCGGCGAGGCGCACGCGGCCTGATCGTGGAACACCCGGAGCCCCCGTTTCGTTCGTACAGTTGAGGGGAATCCGACGGGAGGAGCAGTGCGGAAGGTGACGGACGTTCGGAATGTGATCGTGATCGGCGGTGGCCCCGCCGGCTACACGGCGGCGCTGTACGCAGCCCGCGCGAACCTCGAGCCGCTCGTGATCGAGGGGTTCAACTGGGGCGGCCAGCTGATGATCACGTCGGATGTCGAGAACTACCCGGGCTACGCCGACGGCGTGATGGGCCCTGCGATGATGCAGGACTTCCGTCGGCAGGCGGAGCGGTTCGGCGCAGAGTTCGTCACCGACGACGTCACGCGCGTCGACTTCTCGGAGCGGCCGTTCCGCGTCTGGGTCGGCGATGACGAATACCGGGCCGACTCCGTGATCGTCGCGACCGGCGCAAGCGCGCGTCAGCTGGGGCTCGACTCGGAGCGTGTGCTCCAGGGCCGCGGCGTCTCGTACTGCGCGACCTGTGACGCCGCCTTCTTCCGCGACAAGGTCGTGGCCGTCGTCGGCGGCGGCGACTCGGCGATGGAGGAGGCGCTGTTCATCTCGCGTTTCGCGCGCAAGGTGATCCTCGTCCATCGCCGCGAGGAGTTTCGCGCCTCGCCGATCATGGTCGACCGGGCGCGATCGAGCCAGAAGATCGAGTTCCTGGTCAACAAGGTCGTCGAGGAGGTGCTCGGCGACGGCAAGGTGACGGGCATCCGCGTGACGGACACCGTGACCGGCGAGGAGTCCGTCGTCGAGACGGACGGCGTCTTCGTCGCAATCGGCCACGACCCGAACACCGCCCTCTTCCTCGACCAGCTCGACCACGAGCCCGACAATGGCTACCTCGTGACGCGCGGGAAGTCGACGGAGACGAACGTCCCCGGCGTGTTCGCTGCGGGAGACGTGCAGGACCACGTCTACCGCCAGGCGGTCACCGCCGCGGGCTCGGGCTGCGCAGCCGCGCTCGACGCCGAGCGCTGGCTCAGCGAGCAGCGGCACGCGGCGTTGTCCGCCGTCGGGTCGTAGCCCGGCGCGGCCGTACCGGCCGACACGATCGCTAGCGTCGCACTGCGGTGGGGACGCACTGGACCGACCTCGTCGACCCGAGCCGCGAGGAGATCCTCGAGGCGGTGGCGGGTGACATCGACCTCGAGTCGATCGAACTGCTCGCACGGCCTGCGGGCGACGGCCGCGACGTCCGCCCGCTGCTCGAGGGTCACGGGGGCTACGTGCTCGCGGTCCTCGCTCATCCCGTCGCACCTCCCGGCGAAGGGCACGTGGAGTACCTGGAGCTCGACGTGGTCGCCACTCCCACGGCCGTCGTGACGGTGCGCAAGACCGGCCCGAGAGGCAACGTCGCGCCCGTCGACGGCATCACCGCGCGGATCGAGGCCGGATCGCCCTGCGGCGGTGTCTTCCACGGTGCGGTCGACGACGTGGCCGACGCGTTCCTCGAGCTCGTCGACGGCGTCTACGAGTCGATCGACGATCTCGAGGGCGACATCGAGCATCTCTCCGGCCCGCACGTCCGACGACGGATCGCCCTGCTGCGGAACGAGCTCCTCCTCGCTCGGCGAGCGGCGAGCGGCACGCGCGGAGTCGCGCGGCGGATCGTCGACGGGAGGGTCGACATCGGAAAGTCCGATCTGTTCCCGGCGGAGGTCGAGGCACGCTTCGTCGACACGTACGAGACGCTGGTCCGCGTCACGGAGGAGCTCGACGTCGCTCGCGACCTGCTCGGAGGCGTCCGTGACTACTACCAGGCCAAGATCGCCGAACAGCAGAACGAGGTCGCCAAGAAGCTCACGGTGATCGCGTCGCTGGTGCTCGTCCCGAGCTTCATCGTCGGCTTCTACGGGCAGAACTTCGCCGGGGAGTTCCGCGCGTGGTACTGGGGGCTCGGCATCTCCGTCGGGTTGATCCTCGCGACGACGATCGTGCAGCTCGCCCTCTTCCGTTGGCGTCGCTGGCTCTGAGCGACGGCCGGCGTGCTGGCTCAGTTGCCGGCCGCGAGCTCGGCGAGCCGTGCCTCGAGGCGCCGCTCGGCGTCAACGTCCCCCTCCCGCGCGGCCGCGCGCGCGGCCGCCTCGAGCAGCTCGGCCGCGTGCCTGGGGTCCCCAGGGCTCGCGCCCGCGGCCCGCTCGAGGTACGCCACGGCCCGGTCGAGCCTGTTGCTGCGAATGTAGTACTGCGCGAGCCGCTCGGCCTCCTGCGGCGCTCGCTCGCCGAGGAGCTCCTCGAGCATGTCGGCGACCCTCGTCGTCAGCTCCCGATGCCGCGCGATCGTGAGCGTCGACAGCGCCGCTTCGTGGAGCAACCCGTGCGCGAAGCCGCACACGAGCTCGGGGTACCGCCGCAGCTCCTGCACGATCCCGGCCCGAACGAGATCGAGCAGCTCCCCGGCGACGTCGTCCGTGTCCGCGACGCGCTCGAGCAGTGACACCTCGAACGTCCGGCCGATCACCGCGGCGAGCTGGGCGAGCGTGCGTGCGCCCTCGGGCAGCGCATCCACGCGTGCGACGAGCAGGTTCTCGAGGCGCGCCGGAAGCGTCACCTGGCCGACCGTGAGCGTCCAGGTTCGGTTGCGCTCGACGGCCGCCTCCTCGAGCAGGAGCCGCACGAGCTCCTCGAGATAGAGCGGGTTGCCCTCTGCGCGGCCTACCACCCACGACGTCGTCGCCTCGTCGAGGCTGCCCGTGGCGAGCGCCTCGACGAGCTCGGTGGCATCACCCTCGTCGAGCGGCGCGAGCCCGAGCTCGGTCGTGCGGTGGGCGTAGCTCCCGAGCGCGTGCAGCCTGAAGCCCCACCCCTGCGAGCCCGGCTCGGCCCGAAGGGTGGCGACAACCATGACGGCGGAGCGGTCGGTGAGCTCGAGGATCGCCTCTCCCATCTCGCGCGCCTGCGGCGCCGCCCAGTGCATGTCCTCGACCGCAATCACGACCGGCTGGTTCGCCGCGAGAGCCTCGACCCAGTCGCCGAACGCCCGTCGCACCGCCGCCGGCGTCGCCTCGTTCGCCGATTCCCGCTTTGAATCAGGGTCGAGATCGATGCGCAGCAAGCCGCCGAACGGTGCGAGCACATGTCCCAGACCAGCACCGAGCAAGGCTCCGAGGCGCGCCCGAGCGCGCGTCCGTGCCGCGATCTCCGGCTCCGCCTCGCCGATCGCGAGCCACCCGCGGAGTATCTCCTCGAACGGCCAGACGGGAAGACCACCGTAGGACAGGCACTGCCCCTCCAGCCACGTGGCCCGCTCGCCGACGATCCCCCGCAATTCCTCGAGCAGACGCGTCTTGCCGATCCCGGCCTCGCCGACGAGGAGCACGACCTGCCCCTTGCCGTCTGCGAGACCGTCCGCAGCCGCGTGGAGGCGGTCCAGCTCGACTTTCCGGCCCACGAGCGGCGCCGAGTGAGGGCGACCGTCATTCGCGAGCAGAGGCCCGGCGAGCTCTCGGGCAGTCACAGGCCCCTCACGGCCGCGCACGGAGAGCTCGCCGAGCGCCTCGAGGCGGAAGCGATGCGCGAGGCGGCGGGCGGACTCCTCGCCCACGGCGATCGTCCCGGGAGCAGCGACTGTCTGCAGGCGCGCTGCGACGTTGGTCGTATCGCCGAACGCGACGGTCTGGTGATCCACGGCGCCCACGACGCCGACCGCGGCCGGGCCGGTATTGATGCCGACGCGGACGTCGAATCGCTCGATCCCCCATGCTTGCTCGACCTCCCGTGCGTACTCCCGCACGACATCCACGATCCGCAACGCCGCGCGGGCGGCTCTTTCGGGGTCGTCCTCGTGGGCGGTCGGGACGCCGAAGTACGCGCAGATGCCGTCGCCCATGTACGCCTGCACCGTCCCGCCGTACTCGTGCACCGCGCGGCTCATCTGGTTGACGCATTCACCGATCAACGCCTTCGCCTCCTCGGGAGGCAGCTTCTCCGCGAGCGCCGTCGATCCGACGACGTCGGCGAAGAGCACCGTCACGGGGCGTACCTCGTCGTGACCCGTCACGCGCAGCGACCGCGCGTCAGGCAGGTCCGGAACGACCCCTCGCGCCCGAGCATGCGGTCCAGTCTAGACGGGCACCTCCGAATGCGGCATGCTGGCGCGGGAAGACGGCGGCTCACCGTGCCGTCAGGACCATTGTGAGCATGAGCGAGGCTACGCGCATCGGCGCGGTGCTGGCCGGGTACCGGGTCGAATCGCTGCTCGGCCGCGGCGGCATGAGCGTCGTCTACCTCGCCGAGCACGTCAGCCTCGGGCGCAAGGTCGCGCTCAAAGTGCTCGCGTCGCCGCTGGCGCACGACCCGAGCTTCCGCGAGCGGTTCACGCGCGAGTCGCAGCGTGCAGCCGGGCTCGACCATCCGAACGTGATTCCGATCTACGACGCCGGCGAGGTCGACGGAGGCGACGCCGACGGTCTGCTCTACATCGCGATGCGGTACGTCGACGGGCCCGACCTGCGCTCCCTCCTTCGACGGGAGGGGCACCTGGGCGTCGGGCGCACGCTCTACATGCTCGAGCAGGTCGCGAGCGCACTGGACGCCGCCCACGACAGCGACCTGATCCACCGCGACGTCAAGCCGTCGAACATCCTGATCGCGGAGCCCTCCGAGCACGTCTATCTGACGGACTTCGGCGTCGCGAAGCAGTCGACGGCGCCCGATCTCACGCGGACCGGGATCTTCGTGGGCACCATCGAGTACGCCGCGCCCGAGCAGATCGAGGGGCTGACGCTCGACCGTCGCACCGACGTCTACGCGCTCGGCTGCGTGCTCTACGAATGCCTCGCCGGCCGGCCGCCCTTCGAACGGGACGCCGAGGTCGCGGTGATGCACGCCCACCTGACGAGCCCGCCGCCGAGACTGACGGAGGTCCGGCCCGACCTGCCAAAGGAGCTCGACCGGATCGTCGCCCGGGCGATGGCGAAGTCGCGGGACGAGCGCTACGCGACTGCGCCGGAGCTGGTGGACGCCGTCCATGGGGTTCTGCGACGCAGTCCGACTGCGTCGCACCCGGTCGCCGAACGATACGAGGAGCCCCTTGCGACGATCTCCGTCGACGGCTCCGGCGAGCTCGACGTTCCGGTCGCCGCGACTCCTCCGCCCCCGTCGCCGGCGGCGTCGCACGTCGAAGCGCCGCTTGCAGAGCCCGCGGAATCGCCTGCGGCGTCCACGCCGCCGCCGGGGACGCCCAGCGGACGCCGAACGCCGAGCATGCCGCGGTGGGGGCTCACAGCGATCCTCGTCGCGCTTGCGGCCATCATCTCCGCGACCGCGGCGTATCTCGTCGCCCGCGACGACGGCGGGAGCGCGGCCGCATCCCCGACGGTGACGGGCACCGTCGAGACGGTTCCCGAAGCGCCCCTTTCGCTGGCTGCGCTCGTTCCGGGAACGCTCTGGAAGAACTGCGCGGTCCAGAACGCGCCGGCGACGGGCGCCGCCGAGAGCGCAGTGTGCCTGCAGCCCGCGGAGGTCACCGGCCAGAATCCGCCCGACCGCTGGGAGATCTCGATCTTCCCGGACTCGACCGCGCTCAGGGCGGCGTACGATGCTGCCCGCGCCGCGGCGCCCAAGGTCGCGAACGGCGGCAGGTGCGACGGAACGTTCTGGGGCGGAGCAGGCCCGTGGGTGCACGAGGGAACGCCGCCCAAGCCCGGAGGACAGAGGTTCTGCTACTTCGACGGCGACGACGCGGTCATCGTCTGGACGCACGAGCGGCTTGGCCAGGCGAACCACCGCGACATCCTCGCGGTCGCCCGCGAGGGGGACACCGACCACGCGGCGCTGTTCGGCTGGTGGCGCTTCTGGCACCACCGGATCGGCAAGGTCGCGAGCTAACAGTCGCTCAACGAGACGCCGCGCGCAGCAGGTGCGCGAACGCGGTGCCGGTGCGTGGACGCTCGTCCGGCTGCTTCGCCATCGCGCCGTCGACCACCTCGGCGAGCGCCCGCGGCACGTCCGGGCGCAGCTCCGAGAGGTCGGGCGGCGTTCCCTCGAGGTGCGCGTTCACGACGGCGAGGACGTGCCTGTCGCCGAAGGGCGGCGCCCCGGAAAGGCACTCGTACACCATGCAGCCCAGCGCGTAGACGTCCGCCGGCGGCCCGGATTCCTCACCGCGGATCAGCTCGGGCGCGATGTAGTCGAGCGTGCCCATCACCTGTCCGGGGATGGTCAGAACCGTGTAGGCAGGACCCTTGGCGAGCCCGAAGTCGGTCACCGCGGCGTTTCCGAGGGCGTCGAGCATGACGTTGGACGGCTTGACGTCGCGGTGAACGATTCCCTGGGCGTGCAGCGCGTCGATCGCGGATCCCACCTGGGCCGCGAGCTCGATCGCCGCGTCGAGCGCGAGAGGCCCCTCGGCGTCGAGGCGCTCACGGAGCGAGCCGCCGTCGATGTACGTGACCGCCAGGAAGTGGTAGCCGCGCGCCTCGCCCAGGTCGAGGATCGGAACGAGGTGCCGGTGTCGGACGACGCTGGCGATCCGCGCCTCGCGGGCGAAGCGCCTGCGGTAGACCTCGTCCCTCGAGAGCTCCTTCCGGAGGATCTTCAGAGCGACCACGGACCCGTCGTCGGCGGCCGCGCGGAAGACGACCCCAATCGCCCCTTCGCCGAGCACGGTGTCGAGGACGTACGGTCCGAGCCTGTCGCCGGGCCCGAGGCCGGGGATGCCCGTCGACTGCGCCATCGGCCCAGGCTACGCGAGGCGGGCCGCCGAGCGCCCCTCGCGGGTGAGCAAGCACCTCCGACGCCGCCGCTACCCTCGGTTCGGGTGAGCGCTCCGGCCCACACCCCGTCGCCGACCGGCGAGCCTGTTGCCGTGGACGCACGTGCAGCGGTCGTTCTCGACCGCGTGCTGCCGTACCTCGGGCCCGGTCTCGCGCTCGTGCTCGGCCTCGCCGCACTCGGTCACCGTTCCCTCGACACGGACGAGGCAGTGACGGTGATCGCCGCTCGAGGCTCCTTCTCCGACGTCGTCGAGCATGCGCTGTCGGACGACCCCGCCCGCGCGGGATACATGACGCTGCTCCGTCCCGTCGTGGCGTGGAACGACGCCGAGCTGTGGGTGCGGCTGCCGTCGGTGATCGCCGCCGTGATCGCCGCGATAGCGACCTATCGCCTGGGCCGCCGCCTCGCCGGCCGCTACGCGGGTGCGGCCGCATCCCTCGTGCTCGCGTCCTCGCTCGGAGCCGTGTTGCTCTCGCGAACGGTCGGGCCGCTCGCGCTGGCGCTCGCCGCGATGCTCCTCTCGACGGCGCTCTTCGCGCGCGCGGTCGACCGCGGCAACGTGGTGTGGTGGGTGGTGTACGCCGTCAGTGCCGCGCTCCTGCCGCTGACCCATCCGATTGCGGCGAGCGCGCTGGCCGCACAGATCGTCGCGCTCGTGATCGCGCGCCGCGAGGTCGAGCTTCGACTCGCGATCCCGGCGGTGGCGGTCGCGACCCTGGAGTCGCTCTTCTTCCTCACGGCCGCAGTGGTCGATCGCGCCGATGCCTCCGACGGGGCCGGCCCGCTCTCCCTGCACGACATCGGCCTCGGCGTCGGCCGTGCGCTCGGCTGGAGCCCCGTCGTCGTCGCGCTCGCCGTATGGGGCGTGATCGTGCTCGTGCGGCAATCGCACGCTTCCAGGACGGGGCTCTGGCAGCCGGTACTGGTCGCCGGTCTCGCCCTGATGCCGCTCCTCTCCGTGCTCGTCGCAGGTGTCGCGCTACCCGTCTTCCCGCGAACGGCGCTCACCGTCGCCGCCGGCGGCGTCGCGCTCGCAGCCGGCGTCGGGCTGGTGTCGATCCCCGATCGCGGGCTCCGGCTCGCCAGCGGCGCCGCGGTTGCCGTGGTCGCGATCGCCGCGCTTGCCACCGCCGCCGCGGAGGGCCCGAAGGAAGACTGGCGCGCGGCAGCGCGGGACGTGCGCGCGAAGACGACGGCCCGCGACACCGTCGTGCTCCTGCCCGAGAGATCGGCGGCCGCGCTCGCCTACTACGCCCCCGACGTTCGCACGAGCCGGGTCGGCCGTGGCCAGGGCGTGACGGTCGTCGTCGTAGGCGCTCCCGATCTCGCGGTCGCGAGAGCCCGGCCGGTGGTCTCCCCCCCGCGCTACGCCCTGCTCTCCCAGCAGGAAGCGGGGTCGGCGCTCGTCGTCCAGCGCTGGGTCAGGCCCTAGAAGTACACCCGCGCCGCCGGGCACAAGTCCGCCAGGACGCAGTCCTCGCAGAGGGGCCGGCGCGCGTCGCAGATGCGGCGACCGTGCCAGATGAGCAGGTGCGGGAACCGCGCCCAGTCCGCGCGCGGTACGACCCGCTGAAGGTCGCGCTCGATCTTCACCGGATCCTCGTTCCGCGTCAGGCCGAGACGCTGGGACAGCCGGCGGACGTGGGTGTCGACGACGACGCCCTGCGCGTGGCCGAGCTCGGCTGCGACGACGTTGGCGGTCTTCCGCGCGACGCCGGGGAGGCGCTGCAGTTCGTCGAGTCGCCGCGGCACCTTCCCGTCGAACTCCTCGATCAGCATCCGCATCGCACCGCGGATCGACTTCGTCTTCTGCCGGTAGAAGCCCGTCGCATACACGTCGCGCTCGAGCTCCTCGACGGGGACCGCGAGGTAATCCTCGGGCCTTCGGTACTTGCGGAAGAGCTGCTCGGTGACGCGGTTCACGTTGACGTCCGTCGTCTGTGCAGACAACATGACCGAGATCAAGAGCTCGACGTCGCTTTCGAAACGGAGTGCGATGGTGGCATCCGCGTGCTCGCGGGCCAGCCGCTCGACGATCGGGCCGATCCGCTCGCGCCGCGTTCCGAGCCCGCGCCGCGTCGCCTCGCCGACGTAGCTACGCGCCACGGCGCCGGCGCTCGAACTCGTCGGTCGCCTCGGCCGCGGTGATCCGCCCGAGCAGGGGTGGCTCGAGCCACTGCTCGATCAGCTGAAATCCGGTGCGCGAGAGGGTGTCGAGCGCGGCGACGGAGTCGTACGGCGTCGAGAGGAGCTCGATGCCGTCCGCGCCGAGAGCGGCCCACCGCGCAGCGGGCGAGCCTTCGTAGGGCATTCCGACGCTCCCGGCATTGACGATTCGCGTCCGGCCGACGCGCCGGTCGTACTGGACGTGAGTGTGACCGCAGACGACGACATCGGCGGCGACGTCGCCGAGGTTGCGGGCAACGTCCTCCGCGGGCGTCGCGGCCGTCAGGATCGGCAGGTCGGACGTCGGCGTCGCGTGGCAGAAGAGCACAACGCCGAGCCCCGAGACCTCGAGCTCGACCGTCGAGGGCCACCGCTCGACGCGGGCGAGGCGCTCCGGCCCGAGGCGCTCGCTGCACCAGCGGGCTGCGTCGACGAGGTCGCCGTCCTCGTCGAGCTCGCACACCTCTCTGTCGCCGTTGCCGCTGAGGAAGCGGACGCGTCCGTCCGCCTCGAGCAGGTCGAGGCACTCGGCCGGAAGTGGCCCCATCACGAGGTCGCCGCCCGAGACGATCACCTCCGCATCGGCGAGGCGCTGATCGGACAGCGCCGCCGCGAGCGCCGGGAGGTTGCCGTGCACGTCGTAGAGCGCCGCGACGGTCATCCAGACGCACGCTACAGGGGTCAGATGTCCACGAGCGCGAGGCCCGGGCCCGCGCACACGCGGTCGAGCGCCGGGCACCCCGCGCAGGCGAACGCGCTCGGCGTCGGGCGAAAGTCTCCCTCCCGGATACGAGCGATGACGGCCCCGAGCTCCCGTTCGAGCCGCTCGACGTCCGGTCGGGAGAAGCGTTCCGACACGATCTCCTCGGGGGACTCGAGGAACTGGTAGACGACCTCCACGTCTTCGGCCCCGGCGCGGAAGCAGGCGAGGGCGTAGACGACGCGCTGCAGGCGGTACTCGTCCTCCACGACCGCCGCGGGAGCCCGGCCGTCCATGGCGTTCGTCTTGTAGTCGAGAACGAGCGCCTCAACACCGGAGCGCCAGAGCACGTCCAGCCTGCCGTTCAGGAGCACGTCGTCGACCTCGAAGGCGAACGGCCGCTCGACGCGCACGCCCTCGAGCCCGGCGATGCGCGCGGCGAGGGTCGAGTCGCAGTACGCGTGGACATGCCGCTCGATGATCTCGAGCTCGCTCCCGCTCGCCTCGGGGTACCAGGCCCGGACGAGGTCGCGCAGGTCTGCGGGAACGGCTGGACGGGCCAGGTCGACGCGCTCGAGCAGCCGGTGGACGGCGTCACCCAGCTCGGTGGCATGCAGCCTGAGCCCGCTGCCGTTCCCGTCGGACCGCTCCCACGGCGCCGGCCGCATGCCGACGACCCGCTCCGCGTAGTAGCGGTACGAGCAGCGCTCGAAGAGCGAGATTGCGCTGTAGGAGAGCCGGGCAACGCGGTGGAGCGGCGGCTCGGGAGCGACGGCGAGCTCGTGAAGGCGAGGCGCAGGCGCCGGGATCGCCTCGCCCGAGCCTTCGAACAGGGCCAGCTGGCCGTTCGCGGCGATCGCCGACGGAACGGTCTCGGGCACCACCGGCGGCGGCGGGTCAAGCTGCCCCCGGTCGACACGGAGCAGCACCGTGGCGGCGCCGCGCTCGACCTCGACCGGGCCGTTCGCAGCGCCGCCACGGGCGTCGTCCCGCAGGCCCAGGCGGTCGAGCACCCATCCGATCGGCGTCTCGCCGTTCGCGTCCACGGCGTCGCCGACGGAGCCCGAGACGATGAGCCGTTCCTTCGCACGGGTCATCGCCACGTAGTAGAGACGGAGGCGCTCGGCCCGCTCCGCGTGCTCCCGTTCCGCCTTGACGTCCTGGTAGGAGATGGTGCTGACCCGGGTCCCCGTCGCCGGATGCGCGACCTTGAAGCCGAAGCGCCCGTCCGAGAGGGCAAGGATGTCGGAGACGGGCGGGCGGCTTCGGCCCGCGTCCGCGACCACGACGACCTCGAACTCGAGGCCCTTGGCCGCGTGGATCGTGAGTAGGCGGACGGCGTCCGAGCCTTCCTCTTCGGACACCGCATCCGACTCCTTCGCCCCGACCGCCTCCTGACCCTCGACAAAGCGGACGAAGCCTTCGAGGTCGGCGCCGCGGAGCTCCTCGTAGGAGCGCGCGAGCCGCGCGAGCTTCCGGAGGTTGGCGTACCGGCGTCGGCCGTCCGGGAGGGCAAGGATCGCGAGGTCGTAGTCGTGCTCGGCGAGGATGCGCTCGCACAGGAGCTCGAGGGGCGCCTGTGCGGCTACGTCGAGCAAGCGCTCGTAGCGCTGCCGAAAGGCGAGCAGGAGCCGGTGGTCGCCCTCCGCGAGGTCTCCCGGCAGCGGACGCTCGAGCGCGCGGAACACCGGCTGCCGCTGTGCCTCCGCCCTGATCAGGACGAGCGCGTCGTTCGACACGCCGACGAACGGCGACGCGAGCACCCCGAGGAGCGCCTCGTCGTCGTAGCGGTTGTGGAGGAGCCGGAGATACGAGAGGAGGTCTGCGACCTGCTGCTGCCCGAAGTAGTTGCGCCCCGCGGCGCGGTAGGTCGGCAGGCCGACAGCCCGCAGCTCCTCCTCGAACCACTCGGCGTCGGTGCCGGCGGCGAAGAGCACGACGATCTCGCCCGGCGAGGCCACGCCCGCGTCGACGAGCTCGCGCACACGCCGGGCGACGTGTCTCGCCTCCGAGCGGCGCCAGTGGACGCCGGCCTCCGCGGTCGCCGCCTTGTCGGTGACGAGCAGCTCGAACGCGTTCCGCAGCGCGGGAGCGTCTGCACCCTCCGCGGGCTCGAGCCGCTGGAACTCGTCGCCGAACTCCCCGCCGAAGAGCTCGTTCACCGCCGCGAGCACCTCGGGCCGCGAGCGATGGTTTCGCGTCAGGGGGAGCACGGTCGGAGCGGCGCTCCGCCGCTCGCGGAACACTGCGACATCGGCATGCCGAAAGCCGTAGATCGACTGGAACTCGTCGCCGACGACGAAGAGATCGGCGTCCGATCCCTCGCACAGGAGGTCGAGCAGCTCCGTCTGCAGCCGGTTCGTGTCCTGGAACTCGTCGACCATGATCGAGCGGAACCGCTCCCGCTCGCGAGCGCGGATCGCCGGATCGTCGCGAAGCAGATCACGCGCCCTCAGCTGCAGATCCTCGAAGTCGACCGCCGACTCCGCGTTCTTGGCCTCGGCGTACGCCTCGCCGAATGTCGTCAGGAGCTCTTGCAGGAGCTCGCGGTCGCGCGCGGCGAGCTCCTCGAGCGCGGCTGCGACCAGCACGTCGCGCGCCTCGGCAAAGACGGAGGCGCGCGGCCCGCGCGTCTTCATGTCCGCGAGGGCGAGCAGGCGCCCGGGAAGGGACGTCGCCTCGACGAGCTCCAGCGCCCCGGCGGCGGCCGCCTGCTGCTGCTCCGTGGCGCCCGCGTCGTCGCGCAGTCCCGTGGCAGCATCGCGCAGCGTCTCGATCCGCTCCTGCAACGGCGCGCGCGCGCCCGACTCGAGCACGAGCTCGCGCCCGGCCGAGCGAAGCGTCGCGTAGACCTCCACGAGCATGTGGCGAAGACCGACAGCGCCGTAGGTCGCGAGGAGCCGCCAGCGCTCGGGCTCGTCGGCCGCGCAGAATCGCTCGAGCGCTGCCGAGAAGGCCTCGGCCTGGAGGACCAGAGCCTGCGGCTCGTCCAGCACGCGGAACGAGGGGTCGACGCCTGCGGCCAGCGGATAGGTGCCGAGCACGCGCCGGCAGAAGCCGTGGATCGTGGAGATCCACGCGCCGTCGAGCTCGAGCGCGAGATCGGCGCGGCCCCGCTCGAGCAGAGCCGCGCGGATGCGGGCGCGCAGCTCGCCGGTGGCCCGCTCCGTGTACGTGATCACGAGGACGGAGTCGACGTCGAGCCCGTCGTCCACGACGGCCCGGACGAATCTCTCGACCAGCACGGCGGTCTTGCCCGTGCCCGCCCCCGCCGCGACGAACACGTTCCCGTGCGCGTCGATCGCCGCGCGCTGCTGGTCGTTGGGAAACGCCGTCACGGCCGGGGCTTCCTGCAGATCGGCCACAGGTCGCACCAGTGCGGGCAGTCGCCGCCCTGTGGGTCGTGCCGGACGTCCCCGCTGCGGATGCGCTCCACGAGACCGACGGCGGTCCGCCGGGCTTCCTCGACAGCCTCGTCGAAGTCGTCGGGCTCGAGGTAGTCGCGACGGCTGAAGCCTGGCACCTGGTCGTTCCCTGCGCGGAGCATGCCGCGGGGCCTCCGGCCGCCTCCGACGGGGACATAGATGCCCCCAACCGGCTCGAGCCCGAGCTGCCGGCGCAGGACGAGCATGTAGAGCGGCAGCTGGAGCAGGTCGCGGTCGCGGATGTCGGCGGCCGAGGACGCCGCGCCCGACTTGTAGTCGATCACGATGCCCTGCGCGCCCATCGGCTCTCCGTCGACGCGGTCGATCTTGCCGTTCACCGCGACTCCGGGCTCCAGCTCGAACGACCGGAACGACACCTCGAGATGACGTGGGACGAGCGGTGATGCGGAGGACGCCTCGTCGCGGACGAGCTGTTCGAGATCGCGTTGCAGCGACTGCTCGAGCTCGCGCCGGTCGAGGTCTCCCGCCTCGATCCGAAGGCCCGTCTCGACCGCGTCGACGACGCATTCCCGCATCAGGACGACGGCCGCCTCGACGTTCGCCTCGGTCACGCGGTCGGCGCCCGGGATCGCGCTCGGGAGCCTGACGTAGAAGCGCTGGAGCGCGGCATGGAGGATCGAGCCGCGCAGCATGCGGTCGATCTGCTTATCGATCGTCGACGGTCGGAGGTAGCGCTCGACGAACCATGCGGCCGAGCAGGACGCCATCCGCTCGAGCTCCGAGACGGAGAACGACTCCCGCGCCAGCAGGCGCAGGGCGCGCTCGTGTGTGACCCGCGTCGGACGATCGAACGCGCGGGTCGCGCGCTCGAGCCGCCTGTCCCAACCGTTCGCACGGGCCAGCGAGCCGGCTTCGGCAGGATCGGCGGCAGCGAGAGCGGCGAGCCCCCGGAGCCGTTCGCGCTCGGTGGGCGCGTCCTCGAGCTCCCATGTCAGGGCGGAAAGCGGCCGCCGGCGCGTCTGGTGCCGGACGTCGTCCTCGTCGAAGAGCTCGCGCACCGCTTCCCAGAACGGCCCGGCCTCGCGCGGTGATCCCTCGTCCCCGACTGCCTGCCGGACGAGGACGAGCCTCCTCCGCGGCCGCGAGCAGACCGTTGCGAACAGGTAGCGGTCGCGACTCGCCGCATCCGGCCGGACGAGACGTGCGCCGCGTCGCTCGTCGAGCGCGCGCCGGGTGTCCTCGTCGAGGAACGGCTCGACCCGCGCCCGCCGCGGCAAGGTCCCCTGCTCCAGCCCGAGCACGAAGACGACGTCGAAGCGGCGTGTGCGAGCACGAGCCAGATCCAACACGGCGACCCTTCCCGGTGCACCGGCGGCATCGCCGCGGACGCCGGCGCGGTCGAGTGCGGAGAGGACGTCCCCACGGCCTACCTCGTGGCCCGCGCGGACGAGCAGCGTGAGCTCGTCGAGCGTCCTCGTCACCGCGTCGTGCGCCCGCAGGTCTATCCGGGCGCGGTCACCTGTCGGAGGCGCCGACGTTCCGTGCGCGTTTCGCAGCATCGTGCGGGCGAGCTCGCGGACGACATCGATCGGGGCCTCCTCGCGAAGCACCAGATCGAGCGGCGGCAGTCCCCGCCCCTCGCGGAGCTCGGCGGCGACCTCTGCTGCGCGGTCGCCGTGAACGATCCCTCGCCCGCGGAGGCGACCTTCGATCCAGTCGACCTCCTTGCGCCCGAGACCCGAGTACGGGGAGCGGAGATGCGCGAACAGCTGGGGCCTCTCGCCGCCGAGCCACGCGAAACGGAGCAGCGACAGGAGTGCGTGGCCGTACGGCGTCGTCCCGAGCCCCGCGCGTCCCTCGAACGCCACCGGCACACCCACGGCGGCGAAGGCTGTCCCGAGCGCAAGCCTCACCGCATCGACGGACGGGCAGACGACCGCGATCTCGTGGGCCGGCGTCCCCGCTCGGATGTGGACCAGCACCGTTTCCGCGACGAGCTCGAGCGTGCCACGCGTGCCGGCTCCCTCGAGCCAGCGCAGCGAGCCGTCGAGCGGCGCGCTCCGGGGCGTCCCGGTGAACAAGGCGCGCTCGACGTGCGCGAGCGGAGCCGGGAGGAACTCCTCGGCGCGCGGGGGAAGCTCGAGGACGGCATCGTCGGCGAGCGAGGCGAGATCGTCGACCGTCCTGCGGAGCGACGCGTAGACGGCGCGGCCGGGCTCGTACGGGATCGACACGTGCACCTCCGCGCGCGCGGCGAGCGCCTCGAGCATGCGCCACTCGACGCCGGTGAGGTCCTCGAAGCCGTACGCGAACACCGGGCTGTCACCCCAGGCCCCGAGATCGCTCGTCAGCCGCTCCACGGCGCGGCGACGAAGCATGCCACGGTCCCATGCGCCGATGCGATCCAGCTCCGCGCGGTACGCCGTTGCGAGCGAGGTGAGCGGCTCGGCAAGGTCACCGGGCTCGAGCAACGCGCCGTCGAGCTCTGCGAGCGCTCGCCCGACGGCGTCGGCGAAACCCGCGAAGCTGGCACCTTGTGTGGCCGCCCCGGCGGACAGCCTACGGACGAGAACGCCTCGTTCGGCGTCACCCACGAGGCGCGGGCTCGGCCCTTCTCCCCGGGCGAGGTGCTCGAAGAGCGTGTCGAACGTGCCGATCGTCCCGGCGAGCAGGCCGCCGCCTCGCTCGAGCAGCTCCCGCTCGACCCGCTCGACGTCGGCGCGCTGCGGGACGATCAGCCATGGGTCGCGGTCGAGCGCGGCCGCGAAGCGATCGAGCAGCGTCCCGACTTTGCCCGAATGGGCCGGGCCGACGACGAGCGAGAGACTCACGCGGTCAGCGTAGTCGCCGGCTTCCGGCGCCTTTGGTGCCAGACGCAGTCAGCCGAGCAGGTGTCGGACTTCAGTCCGACACCTGCCGACTCTGCGTGCCGTCAAGATGAGGATGTCCGACCGAAGTCGGACACCGCTACGCCAGCGACTTCGGCTTCCGACCGCGTCTGGCGACTGCCGCCCCGGGCATTCCGCCCGCGCAGGAGTCACACAGATCGGCCGCCTTTGCGCCGCGGCGCGCGTCGGTGAACGTGACGCGCATGACTGCGCCCTTGCCTTCCTCGACTTCCGAGCCGCACTTGTCGCAAACGAGCACCGTCTTTCTCGCCACCATTCCTCCAAGCTGTGGAAACCACTTTCGTGATTTCGACTAGATAGGGACGCCGAAGATAAGGCGCCAGTATACCCGAGTCATTAGCACGAGTTCTAGTGGATCTGGAGAGCAGATCCACAACGACATGCGGTGTAGAGTGCGCCACCATGGATACGCGCACGATCGTGGTTCTCGAGGGTGATCAGACGGGCCAGGAGCTTCTCGAAGCATCACTCCGCGTCCTGCAACCCGACGTCGTGGGCTTCGAGCTGGCGCTGCCGCGCTTCGACCTCTCGCTCGGCACCCGGCGAACGACGTCGAACGGCATCGTGCACGAGGCCGCGCGCGCGATCGCAGACCACGGGCTCGGGCTGAAGGCCGCGACGATCACCCCGGAAGGGCGCGACGACATCGGCTCGCCGAACCGCATCCTCCGTGAGGACATCGGTGGCAAGGTGATCGTGCGCACCGGCCGTCGGATCCCCGGCGTGCTTCCCGTCGGCGGGGTGCATGCGCCGATCTCCGTCGTCCGGATGGCCGTGGGCGACGCCTACGGCGCGAAGGAATGGCGCGAGGGCGACGGCGAGGACGAGGTCGCTTTCCGGACCGAGCGCATCGAGCGCAAGATCTGCCACGCCGTCGCGGAGTTCGCCTTCCGGCAGGCCGATCGCACCGGCGCGAAGGTCTTCGGCGGACCGAAGTACACGGTCAGCCCTGTCTACGAGGGAATGCTGAAGGAGGAGATGGACGCCGCGGCCGGGCGTCATCCCGACGTGCCGTACGAGCCGCAGCTGATCGACGCGACGTTTGCGCTTCTGATCTCGTCGAGCGGGGCGCCGATGGTGATTCCGGCTCTGAATCGCGACGGCGACATCCTGTCCGACCTGGTGCTGCCACTCTTCGGTTCGATCGCGGGCTCGGAATCGCTGCTGGTCGCGTTCGGCGACGAGGGCGTCGACCGGCCGACCGCGCTGATGGCAGAGGCCGCGCACGGGACCGCGCCCGCGCTCGAAGGGAAAGACGTTGCGAATCCGATGGCGATGATCCTCGCCGCGGCCGCTCTCCTTGCCCACGCGGACGACGAGGAATGCCAGCAGGCGGGACGGGCGATCCGCGAGGCGACGCTCGAGGCCGTGGCCGAGGGAATCCGCACCGCCGACCTCTCCGGCCACCACGGCACGACCGCGTTCGCCGACGAGGTCGTCCGGCGCACGCGCACGAAGCTCGAGGTCTGGGCGGCGCTGTAAGGGCCGCTACGCGGCCACGGCATCCCGGCCGGAGACGATCTCGCCTGAGTCGAGCGCGGCGAAGAACCCGTCGACGATCTCGGGATCGAACTGCGTTCCGGTGCAGCGCTCGATCTCCGCGGCGGCGACGTCGGGCGGCAGCGCCGAACGGTACGGGCGCCCCGAGGTCATCGCGTCGAATGCGTCCGCGACGGCGAGAATCCGGCCTTCGACGGGTATCGCGGTTCCGGCGCGTCGCGTCGGATAGCCGAGCCCGTCCCAGCGCTCGTGGTGAAAGAGCACGTACGGGAGCGCACGCTGGAGCGAGGGAACGCCTGCGATCAGCCACATGCCCTCGACCGGGTGAGCGCGGATCTCGGCCAGCTCGCGGTCGTCGAGGCGGCCGGGCTTCGCCAACACCTCCGCCCGGACGTTCACCTTCCCGACATCGTGGAGGGCCGCGCCGATCCTGAGCGCCTCGATCTGCTCGTCGTCCCAGCCGAGCCGGAGCGCCACGGCCTCCGCGTTCGCGCCGACCCGAGCGGCGTGGGCGCCGAGGTCGGGGTCGCAGACGTCCATGGCGGTCGAGTAGGCGGCGAGTCTGGCCACGGGACGTCTGGTTCCCGGCGCGGAGGCGGAACCCTTCCCGTAGATTCCGGCGGGATGCGAGTGTGCGTGCCCCGGGAGTCGGCGCCCGGCGAGAACCGCGTGGCGCTGACGCCCGAAGCTGCGGCGAAGCTGGCGTCGTCGGGGTTCGACGTCGTCGTCGAGCGTGGCGCGGGCGTCCTCGCCGGCTTCCCCGACGACCAGTACGCCGAGAGCAACGTCACGCTCGTCGACCATCCGAGCCTGCTCGCAGACGTCGCGGTCGTCGTCCGTGTCGCCAAGCCGAGCGCGGAGGAGGCCGCCGCGCTGCCTTCCGGCGTCGTCCTCATCGGATTCCTCGAGCCGTTGACCGACGCCGAGGGCATCGCGCGCCTGCGGGAACGGGGCGTCGTGGCGTTCGCGATGGAGGCGGTGCCCCGCATCACGCGTGCGCAGTCGATGGACGCGCTCTCCTCGCAGGCGACGGTCGCGGGGTACAAGGGCGTGCTGCTCGGCGCCGACCGGTGCCCGAAGCTCTTCCCGATGCTGATGACGGCAGCCGGAACCGTCGCGCCGGCGCGCGTCCTCGTGCTCGGCGCGGGCGTCGCGGGCCTGCAGGCGATCGCGACCGCGCGGCGGCTCGGCGCGGTCGTCTCGGCGTTCGACGTCCGCCCGGCCGTTGCCGAGCAGGTCGAGTCGCTCGGCGCGACGTTCCTCGACCTGGGCGTGCGCGGGGAGGAGACGGAAGGGGGGTACGCACGCGAGCTCACGCCGGAGCAACAGGCGGAACAGCAGCGCGCGCTGGAGGAGCGTCTTCCGAGCTTCGACGTCGTGGTCACGACGGCCGCGGTGCCCGGACGACCTTCCCCGAAGCTCATCCCGGCCGAGGCCGTCGAGGCGATGCGGCCCGGCTCCGTGATCGTCGACCTCGCCTCCGAGGGCGGCGGGAACTGCGAGCTCACCGAGCCGGGCCGCGAGACGACCCACACGGGCGTGACGATCGTCGGGCTGACGAACGTCGCGTCGTTGATGGCCGCCGACGCGAGCCGGCTCTACGCACGGAACGTCACGGCGCTCCTCCAGCACCTCGCGCCGGAGGGTGAGCTGTTGCTCGACTTCGACGACGAGATCACGGCTGGCGCCTGCGTGGCGGGCGCGCCCGCCACGCCGCCCGCGCCCGCCGAGACGGAGGAAGGCACATGAGCGAGACCAGCCTTGTCGTCGAGCTCACCGTGCTGGTGCTCGCGATCTTCCTCGGCTTCGAGGTCATCTCGAAGGTGCCGACCATGCTGCACACGCCGCTCATGTCCGGCACGAACTTCATCCACGGGATCGTGATCGTCGGGGCGATCATGGTGCTCGGCTTCGCCGACGACGGCTTCACGAAGGCGATCGGGTTCGTCGCGATGGTGCTGGCGTCCGCGAACGTGGTCGGCGGCTGGTTCGTCACCGACCGGATGCTCGAGATGTTCAAGCGGCGCCCGGAGGATCGGAAGTGATCTCCGACCCGAACGTCGTCGGGCTTCTCTATCTCGTCTCGATCGTCTGCTTCATCCTCGCGCTCAAGTTCCTCTCGTCGCCGAAGCACGCGCGCCGCGGGAACTGGGTCGGCGGCGTCGGCATGGTGATCGCGATCGCGACGACGCTTGCGCTCGACGGCATCTCGAACTGGCTGCTCATCGTCGTGGGCGGCCTGATCGGCTCCGTCATCGGGATCGTCGGCGCTCGCACGGTGAAGATGACGGCGATGCCGCAGATGGTGGCCCTGTTCAACGGGGTCGGCGGCGGCGCGGCTGCCCTCGTTGCGCTCGCGGAGTTCCACGTGTCGAGCGGTGACCTGGCGGGCGAGGAGATCGTCTCGGTCGTCCTCTCCGCGCTGATCGGCTCGATCTCGTTCGCCGGCTCCATGATCGCGTTCGCGAAGCTGCAGGAATGGCTGTCCGGGCGGCCGATCGTGTTCACCGGGCAGAACATCCTGAACGTGGCCATCCTCGGCGGGGCGGCGGCACTAGGCATCGCACTCATCGCCGGTGTCGATCAGCAGTGGGTGCTGATCACGCTGATCGTGCTCGCGCTGATCTTCGGCGTGATGTTCGTGCTGCCGATCGGCGGCGCGGACATGCCGGTCGTGATCGCGCTTCTGAACGCGTTCACGGGCCTGGCTGCATCCGCGACGGGGTTCGTCCTCAACTCGCTGCTCCTGATCGTCGCGGGGATGCTCGTCGGCGCCTCGGGCACCCTGCTGACGCTCCTGATGGCCAAGGCTATGAACCGCTCGATCGCGAACGTGCTGTTCGGCGCCTTCGGCCAGGTGCAGGCCGGCTCGGGAGGGCCTCGCGTCGACGACGGCCGCACCGTGCGAGCCACGAGCCCCGAGGACGTCGCCGTGCAGCTCTCGTTCGCACGGAAGGTCGTCGTCGTGCCGGGCTACGGGCTCGCCGTGGCGCAGGCACAGCACGATGTCCGCCAGCTGGCCGAGCTGCTCGAGGAGAAGGGCATCGACGTCGTCTACGCCATCCATCCCGTCGCGGGACGCATGCCGGGCCACATGAACGTCCTGCTCGCGGAGGCGAACGTCCCGTACGACCAGCTGAAGGAGATGGACGAGGTCAACCCCGAGTTCCCGCAGACCGACGTTGCCCTCGTGATCGGCGCGAACGACGTCGTGAACCCGGCCGCGCGCAGCGACCCGGCGAGCCCGATTTACGGCATGCCGATCCTCGACGTCGACAAGGCCGCGAGCGTGATCGTCATGAAGCGCTCGATGGCCCCGGGGTTCGCGGGCATCGACAACGAGCTCTTCCTGGAGCCGCAGACGACAATGCTGTTCGGCAATGCAAAGGACTCGATCGTGAAGCTGATTGCGGCAGTGAAGGCGACGTGACGGAGCGAACGATCACGACGATCCGCGACGAAGCGGAGCTGCGCGCGTTTCTCGGCGAGCCGAGCGACCTCGTCAGGGCGAAGCTCGCCGACCGCCTGAACGACCTCACGCGCCAGTTCGTCGACCGCGCGCCGTTCGTGCTGCTCGCTACTGCTGCGCCGGACGGGACGTGCGACGTGACCCCGCGCGGCGATCCGCCCGGGTTCGTCCGCGTCCTCGACGAGCGGACGCTGCTCCTTCCCGAGCGCCCCGGGAACCGGCTGGCCGACTCGCTGCGGAACGTCCTTCGCAACCCCCACGTCGGCCTGCTCTTCGTGATCCCGGGCGTCGGCGACACGTTGCGCGTGAACGGGCGCGCCTCGATCGTGACCGACGAGGAGCTGCTCGCAGACTGCGCCGTCGAAGGCAGGGTGCCGAGACTCGGATTCCTGATCGACGTCGAGGAGGTCTTCACGCACTGCTCGAAGGCGTTCCTGCGAGCGCAGCTGTGGGACCCGTCGCGCTACGTCGACCGCTCCGAGCTCCCGTCGTCCGGTGAGATCCACAGAAGCCGCAACCCGGCGTTCGACGCCGACACGTACGACGAGGAGCGCGCCGAGCGCTACGCCCGCCGCGAAGGCTTCTACTGAGCCGGATGTCGGTCCCGGTCTTCTCGCAGGCGGCGGTGCTCGAGGCGGTGACGCCGCAGGACGCGTACGGCGCCGTGCGCAACGCGTTTCTCGCCCACCACTCCGGCGAGTGGTCGATGCCGCCGAAGGTCTACGTGACGAACTACCCCGCCGGTGACTTCCGGGCGATGCCGGCGATCGGCGGCGGTCACGCGCTTCTCAAGTGGGTGACGTCCTTCCCCGGGAACCCCACGCTGGGGCTTCCGACCGTCACCGGTCTCGTCGTCCTCTCGAACGCGGAGACTGGCCAGCTCGAGGCCGTCCTCGAGGCAGCTGCCGTGACGGCGCTCCGTACGGCCGCCGCGGCCACGCTCGCCGCGGAGGAGCTCGGGCCGGACGACGGGGCGTCCGTTGCGGTCGTCGGAGCAGGCGTCAACGGCGCCGAGACCGCACGGTCGTTCGTCGCCCGCGGTCGCGCGCCCATGGTGTGGGATGTCGACGACCACCGCCGGCGGCTCGTCGCGGAGGAGCTCGGCGTCCGCGTCGCGGGCTCGCTCGAAGAGGCGCTCGCCTGTGACGTCGTCGTCACCGTCACCCCCGGCCGAGACGTCCTCTACCCGGCCGGCTCGCTGCGGCCCGGACAGCACGTCTCGCTGATGGGCGCTGACGGGCCCGGCAAGGCGGAGATCGCGGTGGCGGAGCTCGGCCGCGCTCGTCTCTACTGCGACGACTGGGAGCAGGCGAGTCACGGGGGCGAGCTGGCCGCCGGCGTCGAGGCCGGGACCGTCGGGCGCGACGACGTGACGCAGCTCGGCGCCGTGCTGGCCGGCGACGCAGAGGGCCGGCGGAGCGACGACGAGATCACGCTGTTCGACTCCACGGGCCTGGCGATCCAGGACCTCGCTATCGCCCGCGCGGCGCTCCTCAAGTCGGTGGAGATGGATCTCCCCCGGCTCGAGCTGTAGCCCGTCTCAGCCGAGCAGCCGGACGGGCTCGAAGAGGTCGAGCAGCGGATCGCGGTCGCCGAGGATCGCGCGCGCGGCGAGGCGGCCACACGCGAAGCCGAGAACGTTGCCGTGCCCGGAGTAGCCGCCTGCGACCCAGGTGCCCGGAAGCCCCGGCACCTCGCCGACCACGGGGAGGAAGTCCAGGACGAGCCCGAAGATGCCCGCCCAGCGGTAATCCACGCGCAGCTCGCGGCCGACGAGGTCGTTGACGAACGTCGAGAGCGCCCGCTGTACGGGGTCGGTGAGCTCCTCGTCGGCGGTGAACTCCTGGTCGAGCGACACGTCGCGGAAGCCGCCTGCGACGATCCGCCCGTCCGCGGCCCGGTGCCAGTAGTCGAAACCGTGGCGGCCGTAGTGCGGCATCTCGAACAGCCGCTCCGCGAGGGGCTCCGTCGCGATCACCTGCCCGCGCGTCGGCACGATCAGGCCCTCGAGGTCGCCCAGGAGCCCACTCGGGTAACCGTCGGTCGCAACGACCACGCGCTCCGCCCCGAGCTCTCCGGTGTCGGTCACCTGTCGCCCCTCCAGGATCTCTGCCCCGGCCTCCATCGCCCGCGCCGCGAGCCGCCGCACCATCCGCGCCGGCTGCAGCACTGCGTCGGTCGGATGACGGATCGCGGCCGTGAAGCGGCCCGCGAGTGGGCCTCCCGGGGCATCGATCCACTCAGCCTCGAGCCCGTCGGCCCAGAGCGCTTCGATCTCGTCGCGCAGGTCCTCCCGCTCCTCGGCATCGGCGGCGAGACGAAGGCTCCCGAGCCGCCTGAACGCGTCACCTGCGAGCTCGCCCATCGCCTGCAACTCCGCCTCTGTCCACTGCCAGAGCGCCAATGCCTGATCGCGCCCGAACGAGGCGACGACCTGGTCGTACGACGCCGCTGTCCCGCGGAGCGCGAAACCGCCGTTGCGGCCGCTCGCACCCTCGGCGACCTTGCGCGCATCGACGACGCGGACTCGAAGACCCGCTTCCGCCAACTCGAGCGCGCACGCGCACCCCGTCACGCCGGCGCCCACGATCCCGACGTCCACCGGTCCGCTCCCGGTGCCACGAGGAAGCTCCAGGGCAGGCTCGGCGAGCCAGTAGGACGTCATCGCGCGATCGTACTGCGCACCATCCCCTCGTCCACCGCCACTGCACCGGCCAGCTCGAGCAGCGCGAGCGCCGCTGCGATCTCGCCCGCGCCGACACCCGTCGCGCGGCTCAACTCGTCCGGCGTTCCCGCTCCGGCCCGGACCGCGTTCAGCACCGCGGCGGCGACTGGATCGTCCGGGATCGTCTGCATGGGTGGCTGCGCCTCGAGGCCGAGAGCCTCGAGAACGTCCGCCGAGCTCGTTGCCGGGGTCGCCCCGATCCGCAGCAACGCGTTCGTTCCTGCGCTGAGGGCGGATGTGATCTCGCCGGGCACCGCGAGCACCTCGCGCCCGTCCTCCAGCGCGAAATCGGCGGTGATGAGCGCACCGGACCGCTCGCGCGCCTCGACGACGACCGTCGCCCGCGCGAGCCCCGCGATGATCCGGTTCCTGGCGGGGAAGCGCCACGGGGCGGGCTCCACGCCGGGCTCGTACTCGGACACGACGAGCCCTCCGGCCGCGACGATCGCGCCCGCGAGCTCGGCGTGCGCCGCCGGGTAGTCGCGGTCGATGCCACAGCCGAGCACCGCGACGGTCGCGCCGCCCGCCGCGAGGGCGCCACGGTGCGCCTCGCCGTCGACGCCGCGCGCCATACCGCTGATCACGACGGCGCCGGCGGCAGCAGCCTCCGTCGCAAGGAGCCGTGCGACCGACCGCCCGTACCCGGAGCAGGCGCGGGCACCGACAATGGCGACGGCCGGACGGTCCAGGAGCTCGGGCGGCGCGTCGCCCCGAAGCCAGAGACGGCTCGGAGGATCCGGGATCTGGGCGAGCAGCGCTGGGTAGCTGCCGTCCCCACGGCGTACGACGCTGACCGTCACGGGCTCGTGAGCCCCGTCGGAGAGCGGTACGCGAGCGCCTCGGCGACATGCTCCGGCAGGACGTCGGTAGACCCGGCGAGCGCAGCGACCGTGCGAGCCACGCGGGCCACGCGGGCCCGGCCGCGGCCCGTGAGGGGCAGCCGGTCGACGGCGCTGTCGAGAAGCTCGGATGCGGCGCCGGTCCGGCGCGGAAGCGCCGAACGGAGTTGCGACACGCCGTCGACGACGCGCGCCCGAACGACGGCCGACGACTCCGCTGGGCCCGCCGCAAGCTCCTCCGCCCGGGGCCGCGGCATCGCAACCACGAGATCGAAGCGGTCGAGCAGCGCGCGCGAGACCTTCTCGCGATAGGCGGCGATCCTGGCGGGCGAGCACGAGCACTGGAGGCGAGGATCGCCCCGTCCGCCACAGGGACACAGGTTCATCGTCGCCACGAGTCGGAACCGTGCGGGGAAGAGCCCGCGGCCGCCGACGCGAGCGACCGAGACGACGCCGTCCTCGAGTGGCTGGCGCAGCGCCTCGAGCACCGCGCGCGTGAACTCCGGAAGCTCGTCGAGAAGAAGCACGCCTCGATGGGCGAGGCTGACCTCCCCGGGCCGCGGCACCGTCCCGCCGCCGATGATCGCGGCCGCGGATGCGCCGTGGTGCGGCGCCCGGAAGGGCGGCGCCTGGACGAGCCCCGAGCCCGGAGCGAGCGTGCCGGCGACGGAGTGGATGCGCGTCACCTCGAGCGCCTCCTCCTGGGTCAACGGCGGGAGGATGGACGGGAGCCGCCGCCCGAGCATCGTCTTGCCCGTCCCGGGCGGACCGGCAAGGAGGAGGTTGTGCGCCCCGGTCGCGGCGAGCTCGAGCGCCCTCCTGCCCCGCTCCTGGCCACGGACGTCCGCGAGGTCGGGGAGGTCGGGCGGAGAGCGCGGATCCGTCGTGCGCGACGCTGGGACGATCTCCTCCTCGCCGCGGAGGTAGCCGACCGCCTCCGCGATGTGACGCACGCCGACGGCGTGGATCCCGGCGAGCGCTGCCTCGCGCGCCGAGTCGGCCGAGCACAGCAGCCTCGTGAGCCCGGCGCGGGCCGCGCCCTCGGCCGCCGCGATCGTCCCGCTGACCCCCCGGATCCGGCCGTCCAGCCCGAGCTCGCCGATGCACGCGTGCTCGGCAAGCCGGGCTGCAGGGAGCTGTCCGGAGGCTGCGAGCACCGTGAGCGCGATCGCGATGTCGAACCCCGTTCCCTCCTTGCGCAGCGCTGCCGGCGCGAGGTTCACCGTGATCACCTGGTCGGGCCACGCGAACCGTGAGGAGTGCACGCCGCTGCGAACGCGGTGCTTCGCCTCCTGGCAGGCGCGGTCGGCCAACCCGACGATCGAGAACGCCGGCTGCTGGCCGGTGCGCAGATGCGCCTCGACCTCGACGCGACGCGGCTCGAGGCCCACGAGCGCGAACGTGATCGCGCGTCCGAGCACTCGTCGACCGTAAGCGTGAAGGCGTCACGCGACTGTGCCGCCTTCGTGCCGGGAATGCCACGGGGGTGGGACCGAAGGCCCCACCCCCGTCAAGGAGCTACGCCGTGTAGCAGAGGACGTAGAGCGTGAACGTGCTCGAGTTGCCGCTGTCGTTCCCGCCCGTGCCCCGGAACCCCGTCACCGCGTTGTTCGTGATGATGGGCGTGATGCGCTGCGTCCAGAGCTCGCGGTCCGCGGCGTCGTCGCTCCAGCCCGTTCCCGCGGAGATCGCCTTCTCGCCCGCGTTGCAGTTCACGGTCACCGTCTCGGTGTCGTAGGCGCCGTTCTGCGCGACACCGCCGGGCACGACCACTCCGGCCTGTCGCACGGTGACCGGGCCGATCGTCCCTGCGGGCCCGGCAGGGCCGGCAGGACCGGTGGCGCCGGTCGGGCCGGCGGGGCCTTTCGGCAGCGACGACGCGACGAAGTCCGCCGCGGTGAGCGAGCCGTTCAGCACCTTGGTTCCCGTGACCGCGTTCCGCGCGATCTTGGCGCCGGTCACGTTCGCGTTCCTGAGCTTCGCCGCAGTGACGGCGTTCGCCTTGATCTGAGGGGTGCCGACGGAGTTCGGCGCCAGCGCAGTGACGGCGGCGACGCTCGTCCCGGTGAGCGCGATGCCGAGCGCGAGGCAGGCAATAACCATGGCGGGAGAGGGACGGTGACGCACGAGACGCTTCATGTGACCTCCTGGATCGGGAATGCGTTCAAGCATGGGCGGGCGATGTGAGCATCCTGCTAAGGAGGCGTCAACGTCTTAGGAGGCGCTGCAGACGAGGATCGACTCGAAGTACTCGCCCGCACGGCGCCCGGTGCGACGGTTGACGTGCCGCTCGAGCCGGTCGTCCAGGCGCAGACCGGCGCGCCGCAGGATGTCCGGATACAGGTCGCGGCGGTCGTTGACGACGATGCACACCGGGGCGCCGGGCGCCAGCCGCTCTCGCGCGTTCGCGAGCACGGCGGAGACGCCCTCGACGTACGCCTCGATCGCCTGCCGGCCGACACCCCGCGCCGGCCGCCCGAGCTCGCTTTCCCGACGCTCGTCCAGGCCGAGCAGCTCGTAGGCGTACCGGTGCTGCTCGTGGTAGTCGATCAGCCCCGGATACGGAGGCGAGGTGACGACGCCGTCGAACGGGCCGCCGAGATCGAGCTCGCGCGCGTCGCCGTGCCGCACCGACGCGTGTGCATCCTGTCCCCTCGCCGCCGCGAACGTCTCGAGCCGGTCGAGCGTGTCCAGCGTGTAGCGGAGGAGGAAGCGTCGCGCCTCGGCGACGGGGCGGCAGGTGCGGCGATGCTTGTGGCACCAGTACGGGTCGACCTGCGGCTCCCGGGGGAAGTCCAGGTCGAAGTGCGTGGTGCGACGTGCGGACCGCGCGGCACGGGCGAGGATCACGCGCAGGACGTCCGACGAGGCGACCTCGTCGACGAGCGCACGGAAGTGGAG